>OJKJ01000127.1_pt1 | contig 63123 bp, 57 predicted proteins | sample 1596491 | NCBI WGS metagenome assembly OJKJ01 (sample SAMEA4350160, study PRJEB24818) | metagenome | biome: human; feature: gut; material: faeces | place: Denmark | collected 2013-09
TCCCGCAGGTTTCTCAACCCTATCTCCCCGCCTGGCCCAGGCCAAGCGCTGGCTCAAAGCTTTCCGCGATCTGATCAAACAGGACCCCGCTCTCTACCGCGGCGTTGCGGCGGGAGAGTACAATATTTTCCTGAACCGGGAGGGAGGGCTGATCGGGGCGGCCGCGGCCAGGAGAGCCGGTGCGATTCCCCAGGGACTGTTTCAGGCGGCTGTAAAGGTGGGAGTGGCCTTGGAGAAAACGGTGTTGGACCCAGAGCTGGACGACCCGGACCTGCTGATCCGGGAGCTGTCGGTGGCTGAGGTGGCGGAACTAGTCAACGACCGGCTGTACTATTACGGCATGGGAGAGCAGAGCACGTACCGCCAGGCGATTCTCACCGTGGCGGCTCTCCGGGACGAGTCGGCGGAGAGCGCGGGGCAGAGGCGGGAGCTTTACCAGGTCTGTCAGGCATTTTTTGGGGATTCTATGCCGGAAGCTGTGGATATCCCGGTTCAGGGCGTGCGGCTGTGGTGGAAATCCGACGAATTTGCGCTGCGGATGATTCTCGATACCCTTTCGGGGGAGAACCGGGTGGGCAGAGAACTGCCGGAGATCGCCGCGCGGTTAAACCGGACGGAGGAGGAGACGCTCGCCTGGTTCTCACGTCTGGCGGAGCTGGCCTGGCGCGTGGGCGGGGACAGTCTGGTCCATTACCGGAAGCGCAGAGGGGGCGTATTTCCAAATCAGAAGGGAATGCTGTGCCGCCCGTGGAATCTGTGGCTCGACGGGGGCGTGGACGAAACGGTCAAGGAAGTGGCCGGGGACCTGGGATTGGACTTAAAGGGGTCCCTGGCGGGATTTAAAGGCCGGGTGCCGGTAGGGCCGGGGATGGAAAAAGAGGGGGCCGCCAGGCGGGTGGAGGAGCGGATCATGGAAGACCGGGAGTCGCTTTCCCGGGAGGGGGGGGAGGGCAGGCGTCAGGGCCTTCACCGCCTGTTTGAGTGGATGCAGGGAAATCCGGCGGAAGCCGCAGCCCAGTTTAAACGCCTGTATCCCAAACGGTTTCTGCTCTGCGACCAGGGGTATCTGGAGAGCAGGGACCGCAAAGCCGCCCGATTAGACCGGCTTCTGGAGCTGGCGGGCGCAGCCCGGCTGGAACAGCTGGAATTTCTGTTACAGGCCGGGGACGGCGGGACGGATGTGGACCAGGAGTGGGAATTTGCGGGCCTGCCGGACACCGAGGCCCGGGAGCGCAGGGAAGCGGGGGAGTGGGGGGAGCGGTTTGTCCGAGACTATCTGGTGCGGCGTTTCCAGGACAAAGGCGCCCGCCTGGTGGAACAGGACGGACAGAGCGCGGTGCTGATTTCGGATGGCCCTGGGGAGGAACGGCTGGAAGTCCGGCTCATGGACACGGCGCATCACAAGCAGAGCGGATTTGATATCGGGATCCTAAAAAATGGAGAATTATGGGAATACTACGAGGTGAAATCCACCCGGGGCGGCAGTTTCAGCAATATGAACCTGTCCCGCAGCCAGGCGGCCCGGGCCTTCGCCAACCCGGGGCGTTACCATCTGGCCGCCGTATTTTACGCAAAAACAGAGCAGGCGTATGTGAAGATATTCTGCTGGGGGGAGGAGCCGCAGGCCGGAATGGAAACGGACTTCGAAACACGCGATCCCTTTATGGCTTCCGGGAGTTAACTTCCGGGAGTTAACGCTATTTTTAGTTGGCGTCCCGTACGAATGGGTATATAATGGTTCTATCTTGGTAACTGTTCAGTAGGTCTGCGCACTTGCTGCGCTGACCGTATGAAAACCTAAGCTTGCAGGCAAAAATCCCATCGACGAAGTCGATTTTAAATGGATTTTTACTCGTATCTGTGAAGGCACTGAACAGATACCTATCTTGGTAACTGTTCAGTAGGTCTGCGCACTTGCTGCGCTGACCGTATGAAAACCTAAGCTTGCTGGCAAAAATCCCATCGACGAAGTCGATTTTAAATGGATTTTTGCTTGTATCTGTGAAGGTACTGAACAGATACCTATCTTGGTAACTGTTCAGTAGGTCTGCGCACTTGCTGCGCTGACCGTATGAAAAACTAAGCTTGCAGGCAAAAATCCCATCGACGAAGTCGATTTTAAATGGATTTTTGCTTGTATCTGTGAAGGTACTGAACAGATACCTATCTATTAATATTCATCAATTCGGGAGAAGAAAAACTATGACAGGTGAAGAGAAACTTCGGAAGTTTACGGAAGAACAATACAAGAAGCAGGTGACGAAAGTCAACGACCGTGTTTACCATTTTCTGGGATGGGGACACAGCAACGCCACCGCCATTATCGGGGAAACCTCGGTGATTCTGGTGGATACGCTGGATTCCGACGAGCGGGCAAAGCGCCTGAGGGCGGAGCTTGCGACAATCACGGACAAACCGGTGCGGACTATTATTTACACCCATTCCCACCCGGACCACCGGGGCGGCGCAGGGGCGTTTCGGGACACGGTTGAGGAAATCATCGCGTTCAAAGCCCGGACCGAGCCGTTGGACGGCTACGGGCGCATCGCTGCGGCTCTGAATCGAAGAGGAGGATTCCAGTTCGGCTACGAGCTGACCGATGAGGAGAACATTTCCCAGGGAATCGGACCAAGGGAGGGGAAGGCTGTGGGCGACGGCGTCTATGATTTCATGCCGCCCACCACGGTTTATGACGTGGATACCATGACCCGCACCATCGATGGCGTGACCATGGAGCTGACCGCGGCCCCGGGCGAGACCGACGACCAGCTGTTTGTCTGGCTGGCGGAGGACAAGGTGATGATCAGCGGGGACAATTACTACGGCTGCTGGCCCAACCTGTACGCCATCCGCGGCACCCAGTACCGGGATATCGCCCAGTGGATCAAAACTCTGGAGAAGATTCTGTCCTACCCGGCCGAAGCCCTCCTGCCCGGGCACACGGCGCCGTTAATGGGCCGCGGCAGGATTCAGGAGGTGGTCGGGAATTTTAAAAATGCCATCGCCTCGGTGTTTGACCAGACTTTGGACTGCCTGGGCCGCGGCCTGACGCTGGCGGAAACGGTGGAGTCGGTGCGTTTGCCGGAAGAACTGCGGGACAAGGAGTATCTGGGCGAATATTACGGCACGGTGGAATGGTCGGTGAAAGGCATCTACAACGGCTATGTGGGCTGGTTCGACGGGGATGCGGCCCACCTTATGCCCTGTCCCAGGCGGGAGTTTTCTACGGCCGTGCTGGAACTGGCCGGAGGCCCGGATGCTGTGCTTGCGAAAGCCCAGTCCTGCCTTGAGAAGGGAGAGAGCCAGCTGGCGCTGGAGCTCTTGGAACTGCTGGACGGGGAAGCGCAGAGCGGGCAGATGAAAGAAGTAAAGCGCAGGGCGCTGCTGGCCCGCGCGGCGCAAATGACCTCGGCCAACGCCCGCCACTATTACATTTGCAGCGCAAACGAGATTTAGACCGCGGAAAGGAGCTGAAGCATGGACAAATACCGTGAATATCTGCCGCAGTCCTGGCTGGCGTTCATCGACCGGGACCCGGTGCTGGCGGCGGCGTTTTCCGCGCACAAATACGCCTGCGACTCCGAGCCGGTGGCTCCCTTTCTGTTCCAGGATCTGCGGGGAGGGGAAATGGAGCGGCTGCGCCCGATTTTTGCCCTGTACGGCCAGCCGGGCCTGAATCTGCTCCGGCAGCTGCAGGAGATCGACACCCGAACCAGGGATACGGCTCAGACTGTCATCTCCGGCGGTCAGACCGCCTATGCCGGTTACTTTTTCACTCGCCCGGAGATTGACGTTCAGGCGGCCCGGGAGGCGGCGAAGGACCATATCCGGGCGGTGAACCGGATTTTTAAGGAGGAGCTTGGGGAACCGCAGCTTTTGGATGGAGACGCTGAGATCAAATTTCCCACCGGCGGGGAGGCTGCGGCCATCGAGGAGGAACTGCGCCAGGCCTGGATCCACGGCGCGGACATACCGGAGCTGGACGTCCGGGAAGGACTGGGAGACTGGTTTATGGATCTGGAATATCAGGAGAACCTGGAGGAGCTGGCCGAACTGTTGTCCGAGCCGCTCTACCACATCAGCAACGATTATTTTCTCTCCTACTATCTCCAGTGGCCTCTGTTAAACGGCGCGCCGGAAGATAACCCCTTTCTGCCCCACTACCGCCTTTGGTGCATGGGCCTTAGCGCCCGGTTCCCGGCCAGGGACCGCGTCGTTCTGCTGCGGTAAGCAGTCAATAAAATAATGAAATCATAATCGAAAGGATATCCCGGGCTGCGGGCATGCGGCAGGGATATCCTTTTTAATGCAACGGGCTGCATCCGGGAATACTTCTGATAGTGCGGCCCCGGCCGTTTTGTGGTAGAATGGACGGGTAACGACAAAATGTAACACTTCAGGACATCCGATGGAAAAACGGGCTAGAAAGCTGCTTACAAGCGAGCTTGGCCCCCCCTTTTTTTTCGCCAATTTTCGCGCTGCCCTGAACTGTTACGATAAAATTTAGAAATTCTTTTGTTTTTTCTGCCGAAGGACTTTGGAATTGGCTGATAGGATAATGAATGTAAACAGGAGGGAATGAGCATGGGAGCGGACCGGATTTTACTGGTTGAAGATGACAAAGAAATCAGAGAGGGAGTGGAGATCTTTTTGAGGAGCCAGGGCTATCAGGTGTTTCAGGCCGCGGACGGTCTGGAGGGCCTTAAGCTTCTGGAGCAGGAGGAAGTACAGTTAGCTATTGTGGATGTGATGATGCCGCGGATGGATGGGATCACCATGGTGGTGAAGCTGCGGGAAATGTACGATTTCCCGGTGATTTTCCTCTCCGCCAAGTCGGAGGAAGTGGATAAGATTCTGGGGCTGAACATGGGAGCGGACGATTACATTACCAAACCGTTCACGCCTATGGAGCTTTTGGCCAGGGTGAATTCCCAGCTGCGCCGCTACAGGAGATTTATGGAACGCCTGAACCGCCAGCAGCCGGAAAACTCCAAGATCCACCGCCTGGGAGGTCTGGAAATCAACGAGGACACCGTGGAGGTGACGGTGGACGATAAGCCGGTAAAGCTGACGCCCATCGAGTACAAGATTCTTCTGCTGTTGGTGCAGAATCCCGGCCGGGTATTCCCGGCGGATGAAATCTATGAGCGGGTTTGGAACGAGCGTGCCATCAACACGGACACCGTGATGGTGCACATCCGCAACATCCGTGAAAAGATCGAAGTGAACCCGAAGGAACCAAAATATGTAAAGGTGGTGTGGGGAGTTGGATACAAAATCGAAAAGCAGGCATAGCCTGGGAATTATTATCATTATGATAGCAGTGCTGCTGACATCAGCGGCAACCGTGGGCCTCTATCCCTATCTGGTGGAGCGGGCCTTTGAGTATAAAGAGCGGTATGAGGCCCAGCGCAAGGATAATTACATCAACAACGTGTCGAACGACCTGGCGCTTCAGATGATGAACAGCTGCTACCAGGCGTGGAGAGAGCAGGTGCAGGAGGAGGAAGGACGGCTTTTGACCCCTTCCCAGGTATTCCTGCCGGAGCTGGAAGGAAAGCTGCGGGAGGCGCAGAAGGAGCAGGACATACTCCAGGACGCCAACGGAGATGAAGCGGCCGTGGTGGAGAGGGATTCCCAGTATGATGCGGGTTTTTACGCTTCACTGATGGAGACGATGGACAGCGCGGGCGACGAGTGGCGGGGCTATTCCCAGATTTACACCGGCCGCCTGAAATACAGGATGATGGATGAGAACGGCAATCTGCTGCGCAGCAACGTCAGCAATCCCGACCTGGAATTCGGCGGAACCAAAGGGGATGAAATGCTGATCAATATTCATTTCACGTCCTCCGGAGCGCTGAAGGTGGATTCCATGGATCAGGTCGGAGATCAGGACCGCATGCGGCAGGCCCTGGCGCAGTATGAGTTCTACGACCCAATCGCGAACCGTCTGGGCGCGGATTACCGCTACAGCGGCGTAGAGTTTTCAGGCCCTAAGAATGTAAAATTTGAATTTAAATGCAGTCCCACCGAATTCTCCGGAAACCGGATCCGGGAAGCCGATCCGATGCTGGGGCCGTACGACTTAAACTACGACGGATCGCTTTATATGGTGGAAATTGCCATGTGCGGCGTGCTGTTCATGCTGGCTATGGTGCTGCCGGCCTTTAAATCCTTACAGATCGGGCGGAGCGCCCTGTGCCGGGTGAATTTTGAACCGGTTATTATGTTGGGAACCCTTTGGCTGGTGATGCTGGGAGACGGAAGCCTGCCGGGAGCGCTCATCGCCCTCACCCACAACGGAAACCTGCAGCGGGAGCTGGAGCGGACCCACATGGCCGTACCCGCAGCAAGCGTGCTGGTTCTGGTGATCAACATTCTCTTCTGGATTGTGGTTTACGGCATGTTCTACTGGGGAATCACCTGCCTGCGGGCGGTATTTTCCCTGGGACTGTGGCGCTATATCAAAGAGCGCACATGGATTGGGCGGTTCTGCTGCTTTGTGAAGCGCTGGGTGTGCCGCTGCCTGAACCCCTTCAATGAGACCGACTGGCACTCCAATTCCAGCAAAGCCATCGGCAAGGCGGTGATCGCCAACTTTATTATACTGACCTTGATATCCTGCCTGTGGTTCTTCGGGATCGTGGCGCTGGTGATCTACTCTCTGGTGCTGTTCTTCCTGATCCGCAGATACTGGGATGAGATGGAAGGAAAATACAACCGGCTGCTGGAAATGATCAATCAGATGGCCAAAGGCGATCTGGATGTGGATGTTCCGGAAGATCTGGGACTGTTCAATCCCTTAAAGGAGCAGTTGACCCGCGTCCGCCAGGGCTTTAAGAAGGCCGTGGAGCAGGAGGTGAAGAGCGAGCGCACTAAAACCGAGCTGATCACCAACGTGTCCCATGACCTGAAAACCCCGCTGACGGCCATTATCACCTATGTGAATCTGTTAAAGCAGCCGGGCATCACCGAGGAGGAGCGGACCAGCTACATTCAGGTGCTGGACCAGAAGTCCATGCGTCTGAAGGTGCTGATCGAGGATTTGTTCGAGGTCAGCAAGGCCACCAGCGGCGCGGTCACCATGAACCGTGGCCCGGTGGACATTGTCAGCCTGATCAAGCAGGTGCGGCTGGAGCTGTCCGACCGGATGGAGGCCAGCGGCGTGGAATTCCGCTGGGCGCTGCCGGAGGAGAAGATCATTCTTTATCTGGACAGCCAGAGAACCTACCGGATTTTTGAAAACCTGCTGGTGAACATTACCAAATACGCCATGGCGGGGACCAGGGCCTACATCAGTCTGGACGAGGACGAGAGCGGCACAGTGACCATTATACTTCGCAACATCTCCGCCAAAGAATTGAATGTGTCCCCCGAGGAGCTGACCGAGCGCTTTGTCCGCGGAGACGCCTCCCGCAACACCGAGGGTTCCGGCCTGGGCCTGGCCATTGCCAGAAGCTTTACGGAGCTCCAGGACGGAACCATGGAAGTGTCCGTGGAGGGAGACCTGTTCCGGGTGCTGATCCGTTTCAAACGTATGGAGGAGAAGCCGGATGGCGCGGAGCGCGGAAATGATGGAAATGACGGAAATAACGGAAATGACGGCGGCGATTGGAACGGTGGCGGAGACGGCAGCGACGGTTCCGGCAGCGACGAGATCGAGCGGGGAGCGCGCGGTTTTCGCGGCGGCCTCCGGGGAATCGTCCGGCGCAAAGCCGGGGAGACGACCGGCAAGATGAGCCGGGAATTCTCCAAAGCCTCAAAGCGCAGAGCGGCCCACGAGCGGACCAAAGCCAGGGAAGAGGAGCTGAAACGGGAAACCGCCCGGGCAAAAGAAGCCGCAAAGCAGCGGGAACAGGCCCAGACCAAAGACCCGGAACCGGAAGCGGAATGGGATTTCGGGCAGGATGAGGCATGGAGCGCGGTTTTGGATGATGGGAAGGAACAGGAGACGCCGTGATGAACCGGGGTCCCGGAAATAAGATCGTATAAAACGTAAAAAATGTTAAAGGCGTACGCCGCCCCGGAACCGGATTGAGGTTGTGGGGCGGCGTTTCATCTTTTACTTGAAAAAGGGAATCCTGAACGATATACTGAAAGAAACACGCCCCCTGGTGGGGCGGCAGAGGGAGGCAGTTTAAGATGGAAGGCGATATGGAAAGACGCAGAAAACAGATTGTTGAACTGATCAACGAGAAAGGACAGGTCGGATTTGCCCAGTTGGTCAAGAGCTTTCCCGACGTCTCGGAGATGACGCTGCGCAACGATCTGAAATTCCTGGATGCCAACCGGCAGATTATCCGCATTCACGGCGGCGCGCGCTCTCTGGACACGGTGATCGACATCGACGACCCGCTGCACAAGCGCATTTCCAAAAACAACGAAAAGAAGCAGGAGATTGCCAAAAAGGCCGTGCGTCTGATCCATCCCCGGGGCGCAATTTTTCTTGATTCCGGTTCCACCATGATCGAACTGGCCAAGATTTTTCCCGATGAGCGGTGCAAGATTTTTACCGTGGGGGTCCCCTGCACCATGGAGCTGGCGCGGTTAAAGAGCGTGGACGTCCACGTTTTCGGAGGACGCTTAAAGCGCGAGAGCCTGAGCATCAGCGGGGTGAAAACGCTTCAGGAGATCGAAAACGTCAATTTCAACCTGGCGATTATCGGCGTCACCGGCTATTGCCGCGGCAAGGGCTTTTGCTGTTCCTCCGAGGAGCGCTGCGAAATTAACCGGGCGGTCATGAGGCGGGCGGAGAAGGTGATGGTTTTGATGGATTCCCAGAAAGTGGGAAAGTCTGACACTTACATCCTGGCGGAGTCCCAGGACATTGATATATTGATTTCCGATCACGATTTGGATCGGGAGATACAGGAGGATCTGGAACAAAAGGGCGTGGAGGTCTATTAGAAGGACAGGCCCGTTTAGAACGGAATCTGCCCCCGGGCGAGCTTTAACCGGCTTGCCCGGGGATTTTTTTGTTAAATGCGCGCTCCGGCTGTTTCGTCAGTGTTTGACAGTTTGTGGAAAAAATGACGAATAAAATGCAATAAGAGACAAAAAAATATAAAAATTGACCTATAAAGTATTGAAAATATAAAAATAGATGTTATAATAACAATATAAATTCACTATAAATTGTTGAATCAAAAGTCTTGCTGGTGAATTTAACACAAAACATATTGTGATTTTTGCACAAAAACAAAAAAGGAGGAGCATGTATGAAACGACGGAATCGATGGGTATTAAGCATGGTATTGGTGTGCGCGTTGATCATGAGCGCATGTTCAGGGGGCGGCGGGGGAACGCAGACCCAGAAGGCGGACGAGCCGCAGTCGGCAGACACGGCGGCGGCCCCGGCGGAAGTAACGGCTGCGGAGGGAAATGATGTGTACGAGGTGACGGAGCCGGTCACCATCGAGTTCTGGCACACGTTAGAGGAGATGTACCGGGATGATTTTAATCAGCTGGTGGATGAATTTGAGAAGCAGAACCCCAATATCACGGTAAACGTGTCTTATCAGGGAAGAGTGGGGGAGATTCTGGAGAAGATCCTGGCGGCCAACATTGCGGGCGACGGGCTGCCGGATGTATTTCCCATCCACTCGTCGGAGATTCAGGTGCTCGCTGAGAACGGCGTGGTAGAAAATCTGGATCCCTACATTGCGGGAAATGGAACCGACGTCAGCAAGATCAGCATGAGCGATGTGTACGCCCGGGACGGAAGCCAGTACGGATTGACCTGGACCATCACGGGGATGTGCTGGTTTTACAATCAGACCATCGCAGATCAGGAGGGAATCCAGCTTCCGAAAACATGGGATGAGATGGACGGATTTCTGCGCAAGGCGGCAATCATAAACGCGGACGGGACCACCGAGCGCTACGGTATGTGGATCGGCGGCTGGGATTCCTATTACTTCACCTGGATGCTGTGGAACAACGGCGTTCTGGTGATTGATGAGGATGGGAATACGACCATCAATTCTGAAAAAGCGCAGCAGACCGTGGCGCAGATCAAACAGTGGATCGACGAGGGCCTGATGATGTGGGGGTACGGCTCCAACGGTTCCACCAACATGAGACAGGCGTTTTGGGACGGGCAGGTATTTGCCATTGTGCACACTTCCTCCCAGTACATGAACCACTACGACAATATGAAGCAGAAGGGCTATGAACTGGGCGCGTACTTCCCGCCGGCGGGATCAGATCAGGATACCACAGAGGTATTCGGCATGTGCCTGTCCATCCCCACCAAGTCGGATGCAAACAAAAAGGCCGCGGCTTACAAGTTGATCGAGTATCTGACCAGCGAGGACGTGAACCTGAAGATGGCGGAATTCACCGGATTCCTGGCCAACGGAACCGATGTGATGGCGTCTGAAAACGGACAGAAGTACCTGGAAGAAAACCCGGCGATGAAGAATATCTATGAGCGCATCGGAGATATGACGGTGGCGATCCAACTGCCCTGTTATCCGGAGGTGACGGATGTGCTGGAGGATGGGCTTGCCCTGATTTTCCTGGAAAATCATGACGTGAAGGAGCAGCTGGACGAGATGGCTTACCAGATTACCGATCTGTACGCCAACCAGTAGCGGACGGCGGGCGCGGCGTCTGAGCGCGGAAGGAGAGGAACGAGAGATGAGGGAGAAGAGACGAGGGGCGCTGAAACGGAGGCGGGAATTCTGCGATTTTGCCTGCGGCCTGCCCGCGCTGATATTTTTTGCCATATTTACCTATTACCCAATCCTCTATTTACTGAAAATCAGCTTCACCAACTGGAATTTGATGAAGCCCACCTATCAGTATGTGGGGCTGGCCAATTACAAGTGGCTTACCGGCAACGGCTGGAACAAGTTTCTGACCTCGGCGGGAGTGACCGTGCTCTACACGGCGGGGGAGGTGCTCATCACCATCATCGGCGGAATTCTTCTGGCAGTGCTCTTCGACTGCATGAACCGCATGTTCAAATGGATGCGGGCTGCCATCGTGATTCCCAAGTACGTGGCGGTCTCCTCCACAGCTATGATCTTCCTCTGGCTATACAACGACCGTTACGGGGTGTTCAATTACATTCTCTCCCTGTTCGGAGGCTCCGGCATCAACTGGCTGGGGCAGAAGAGCACGGCGTTGGCCTCCCTGATCGCCTTCGGCGGCTGGCGGACGGTGGGATACGCTATGTTAATCTACCTGTCCGCCATGAAGGGAATCAGCGAGGAGTACCTGGAAGCGGCTGCTATCGACGGGGCCGGAGGGCTGCAGAAGCTGCGTTACATCAAGATTCCGCTGTTGGCGCCCACCACGCTGTTTCTGGGGGTGACCACAGTGGTGTCGTCTATGAAGGTGTTCCAGGCGGTGGACGTGTTGACGGGAGGCGGCCCCTACGGGTCCACGGACGTGCTGGTGTATTATATTTATGAGCTGGCCTTTGTAAATTTCCGCATCGACCGGGCCGCCGCAGTGGGCATGATGTTCTTTGGCGCGCTGATGCTGTTTACGGCGGTTACAATGAAGTGGTCCAACAACAAAGTGAACTATGACGCGTAGGAGATGATCCCATGGGAAATGCAACGAGTATCAATGATTCCGTAAAACGGCGCAGGCGCCTGATCCGGGCCGTACAGTGCGCCGGAGCGCTGGCTGTCACGGCTGTGATGGTGTTTCCACTGTACTGGATGATAATTTCATCCTTTAAGCCGACGTCGGAGCTGACCCAGGCGGAGCCTACGTTCTGGCCGCGCACCGTCACGCTGGAAGCGTACCGCCTGGTGACGAAGAATTATCCTATTTTCCGTTACCTGCTGAACACTCTGATCGTCACCCTGGGCATCGTGGGAATCCAGACCTTTTTTGGGATTCTGGCCGCCTACTCCTTTTCCAAGGGACAGTACCGGGGGAAAAATATCCTTTTTGTCTTTGTGCTGGGCGCGCTGATGATCCCCATCCAGGTGACCTTTGTGCCGATCTACGTCATGCTCAGCCGGATTTCCTGGCTGAACACCTATATGGGCCTGATTGTACCGGAGTCCCTGTCCGCGTACACGATTTTCCTGCTGCGGCAGAGCTTCATGACCGTGGATGACAGCTACATAGAGGCAGGGAAAATAGATGGAATGGGAATCATCCGTGTGATTTTCCGGATATTGGTGCCCATGTGCAAGCCCACGGTGGTCACCATGGTGATCCTGTCCTTTATCAACGGCTGGAACGCCTATTTCTGGCCGAAGATGATCATCACCAGGGATGAGATGCGCACGATTGCCCTGGGCATCGCCGAGATTCGGAATTCATTTCTCAGCATGGAAGTGCTGAACATGAACCAGATCATGGCGGCCTCCTGCATTTCCGTGCTGCCGATCCTGATCCTGTTTTTAGTCTTCCAGAAATATATCTTAAGCGGTTTTTCAAAAGCGGCAATGAAGTGAGGAGGGCAAATGCCATATGAGACTTTCAACATCCACCTCGATTCTGTATCAAAACAAGCGGTTCGGACGGTTCTATCAGGTGGAGGACTCCATCAGGCTGTGCGCTGAGAGCGGTTTTCGCCACGTGGACGTGAATTTCTACGACCAGGGACTGGAGGGGAATCCTTTGGCCCGGGATGGCTGGGAGCAATGGGTGGACGGTCTGCGCCAACAGGCGGAAGCGTGTGGGATCACGATCTTTCAGACTCATGCGTTCTGCTACCGCACGGCGGAGTCCACGGATTTCACCATCGACCGGCCCTGGTTTGAGGAGCGGATCCGCCGGTCCATTACAGCTTCCCGGATGCTGGGCGCAGAGTGGACGGTGATCCACCCGGCCGATTTCAGCCGGGACCCGGAGTATTCAGCCGAGAAATGCAAGGCCTTTAACTGTGAATACTGGAAGCCCTTTGTGGAGCTGGGCGTCAAATGCGGGGTGGGGATCGCCTTTGAAAATATGTTCCAGTCCGGGTTCAAACAGCGCTATTGCAGCGAGGTGGACGAGATCATCAGTCTGGCGGATTCCTTCCATGAAGAGCTGGTGGGAATCTGCTGGGACACGGGCCACGGCGCGCTCAGCGGCCAGGACCAGGGGGAGGCGATCCGCAAAATCGGAAAACGGCTCAAAGCCATGCATGTCAACGACAACCACGCCCTGCCCAAGCAGGACGAACACCTGATGCCCTTCTACGGCACCATCGACTGGCTGGCGATCATGGAAGCCTTAAAGGACATCGGCTACAGCCACGATTTCGCCTACGAGCTGAAGCAGGCGACCCAGACCTTGCCGCCGGAGCTGTGCGGGGAGATGCTGCGGTTCCTGTACGATCTGGGAATGAATTTGATGGAACGGGCGGCAATGTGTGAAAATTAGCTATATCTCCGGGGCAAAAATGATATACCCCTATATAAAAATCCCACGGATTGTATCTTGACAGATACAATCCGTTATGCTATCATCAAATCTATATCAGGATTATACAAAAAAATATAGGCACCATAAAAAATTTTGTATAAAAAATAACAAGTACGAAAACTAAAATCAGAGCAGAGGTGCGGTATGATTGATTGGTTTGTTCAGTACAGAAAGCGATATCGAAAGCGAGTCGCTGCGAACATGCGTGCAGAAATTATACAGGGATATTTTCGTTGCGGGAGCAGTCCATTTGGGCTGCTCCCGCTTTAACTTTGTATAATTTTTCACAATACATCGGTGTGAGGCCGCCGCGGGGGGCCGCCACATCCGGGGCGCTACGGCGGACTGCAGCCGCCGGAAACGTTCCACAACACAAAGGGAATATAGGAAAAAGAGGAGGAATTTGAGCAATGGGTGAAAACACGCGTACATGCTGCTGTGAATGCGATCACAGCGAGGCTGCGCTGCTTGCGCGAATCGGAGAGCTGGCGGCGGAGTACAGAGGAAAAGAGGGGAGTCTGATCCAGGTGCTGCACATGGCCCAGGGGATTTACGGCTACCTGCCCATCGAGGTTCAGAGGGTGATCGCGGACACGCTGGATATCCCGCTTGCGGAGGTTGCAGGCGTGGTGACGTTTTATTCGTTCTTTTCCACCCAGCCCAGAGGCCGGCACACCATTCGGGTCTGTCTCGGCACCGCCTGTTATGTGCGGGGAGGAAAAAAGATTGTGGAGCGGATCAAGGAACTTCTGGATGTAGAGATCGGCGAGACCACCAAGGACCGGCTGTTCACCTTTGAGGTGGCCCGATGCATCGGCGCCTGCGGCCTGGCTCCGGCCATGTCCATCGACGACCAGGTTTACAAACAGGTGAACCCCGACAAACTGGAACAGATTCTGAAACGCTACTATGAGGAGGATTGAGACGATGGGTGCAATGAATGAAAAATCCGGGGAAAACCTGACCATAAAGAGCGCCGCCGATCTGGCCGCGATTAAAAAAGAATACCTGGCCCGCCGCAGCCAGTACAAACGGCAGGTGCTGGTGTGCGGAGGCGCGGGCTGCATTTCCTCCCACTGCCAGGACGTGAAGGACGCCCTGTTCGAGGCGCTTAAGACCTACAAACTGGAGGACGAGGTGGAGGTGTTGGTCACTGGTTGTATGGGCACCTGCGCACTTGGCCCCGTGATCCTGGTTCAGCCGGACGGCGTGTTCTACACGAAAATGGACCCGGAAAAGGTGGAGAACGTGGTGCTGCAACACCTGGTGAACGATCAGATCTGCGAGGAGTATACATATTTTGACGACGACATGGGCATCCATGTGCCTAAAATGGAGAACATCGGTTTCTTCGAGGGCCAGATCCGCATCGCCCTGCGCAACTGCGGCCAGATGGAATTCTCCTCCCTGGAAGCCTATGTGGCCCGGGACGGTTACGCGGCCCTTGCCAAGGCCCTTCACGGCATGAGTCAGGAGGACGTGGTGACCGTTGTCAAGGACGCGGGCCTCAGGGGCCGCGGCGGCGCGGGCTTCCCCACGGGCGTGAAGTGGGAGGCGGGCATGAAGGCCGTGTCCGGGGACGGGCGCAAGTTCATGGTCTGTAACGCCGACGAGGGTGATCCGGGCGCATTTATGGACCGCAGCCTGCTGGAGGGCGATCCCCACAGCATCATCGAAGGTATGATGTTGGGCGGTTACGCCATCGGCGCTTCCAAGGGTTACGTCTACGTGCGCGCGGAGTATCCCATCGCCGTGGAACGCCTGGGAAATGCCATCGATCAGGCACGGGCCGCCGGTATTCTGGGCGAGCACATCCTGGGCAGTGATTTCAACTTTGACTTAGAGATCCGCATCGGCGCGGGCGCGTTTGTCTGCGGCGAGGAGACTTCTTTGCTGGCCTCCATCGAGGGAAAACGCGGCGAGCCCAGGCAGAAACCGCCCTTCCCCTTCGAGAAGGGATTGTTTGAAAGCCCCACCATCATCAACAACGTGGAAACCCTGGCAAACGTGGCTCCCATCGTGTTAAACGGTTCCCAGTGGTACCGCCAGTTCGGCACGGAGAAGAGCGCGGGCACCAAGGTGTTCGCCCTGGCCGGAGATATCGTCAACGCGGGAATCATCGAGGTCCCCATGGGCACCATCCTGGGCGACATCATCTACAAGATCGGCGGCGGCATTATCGGTGGCAAGAAATTCAAGGCCATCCAGTCCGGCGGTCCCTCCGGCGGCTGCCTCACCAAGGAGCATTTAAACACCCCGGTGGACTACGAGTCCTTAGCCAAGCTGGGCGCAATCATGGGTTCCGGCGGCCTGATCGTCATGAACGAGGACACCTGCATGGTGGACACGGCCCGCTATTTCATGGACTTCATCTGTGACGAGTCCTGCGGAAAATGCCTGCCCTGCCGCAACGGCACCCGCCGTATGCTGGAAATCCTGGAGCGCATCACCGAGGGTAAGGGCGAACCCGGCGATCTGGACTTATTGGAGGAGCTGGCGGGCACCATCCAGCAGACCGCCATGTGCGGATTAGGCCAGACCGCCCCCAACCCGGTGCTTTCCACCCTGAAATATTTCCGGGACGAGTACGAGGCCCACATCTACGACAAGCACTGCAGCGCGGGCGTGTGCGCGGAGCTTCAGACCTCGCCCTGCCGCAACGCGTGTCCGGCTAATGTGTTCATCCCCGGCTACATGTCCCTGCTGGCCGCCGGGCGCATCGACGACGCCTACCGCCTGATCCGCCAGGACAATCCGTTCCCGGCAGTCTGCGGCCGCGTCTGCACCCACCCCTGCGAGTCCCACTGCCGCCGGGCTCAGGTGGACGAACCGCTGGCAATCTGTTCCCTGAAGCGCTTTATCGGCGACTACGCGCTGCGGGACGAGTACAATGTTCCGTTGGTGGAGCCCCTGGCGCCCACCGGCAAGAAGGTTTCCATAATCGGAGCGGGTCCCTCCGGCCTGACCTGCGCCTACTACCTGGCAAACCTGGGCCACGAGGTCCATGTCTACGAGTCCGAGTCCGTGGCCGGCGGCGTGCTCTACTGGGGCATCCCGGAATACCGCCTGCCAAAGAAGGTGCTGGAGAAGGAAATCCACGCCATCGAGAAAAGCGGCGTGCAGATCCATCTGAACACCCGCATTGGCACGGATTTGAGCTTTGACGAGATGAAAGCGCAGTCCGACGCTATCTATATCGCAGCCGGAACCCAGGTGTCCCGCCTGCTGGATGTACCCGGCGAGGACCTGGCCGGAGTGGAGAGCGGACTTGGCTTCTTAAAGCGCGTGGGCTTAAAGCGCGATCTGACCGTGCCGGATCAGCTGGTGGTCATCGGCGGCGGCAGCACGGCCATGGACGTGGCCAGAACCGCGGTTCGCCTGGGTGCGAGCAAAGTTACGGTGGTCTACCGCAGAGCGGAGAAGGAGATGCCCGCCGGTGCCGAGGAGATCGAGGAGGCCAGGGAAGAGGGCGTGGAGATCATCACCATGGCTTCCCCGGTGGAGATTCTGGGCGAAAACGGACAGGTGACCGGAATCCGTCTGGTCCGCCGTCAGGAAACCGATTACGGCAGAGACGGCCGCAGGCGCACCGCCCACGTGCCCGGCTCTGAGTTCAATGTGGAGTGCGACGGCGTGATCACCGCCATCAACCAGGATGTGGACCATCAGGTCTACAAGACCACCCATGTGGCCGCGGATCGCAGCGGAAAGCTGGAGATCGACCGCTTCACCCGCCAGACCGCGGAAAAGGGCGTGTTCGCAGGCGGAGACGTAAGCCCCTGGGGCGCCAATGTGGTGATCCAGGCCATCGCGGACGGCAAGCAGTCAGCCATGAAGATCGACCAGTACCTGGGCGGCAAGGGCCAGCTCAACGTGGGACAGTGGTTTGAGATTCCCCAGATCGAGCTGGAGGTGAGCGAACCCCACAACCGTTTCGCCACCAGGAACTTAAGCCCGGAGGAGCGCAAGGACAATTTCCGGGAAGTAAACTGCGGCTACCACCAGCTTGACGCCATGGGAGAATCCCTGCGCTGCCTGCACTGCGACCGGCGCTGAGAGCGCTCGCCGCGCTTTATGGCGCAGAGCGAACCGCAAGCGCACCCTTAATGAGATCAATGCCAGGAGGAAAAACAATATGTTACATTTGACAATAAATGGAAAACCGGTGGAGGTCCCGGAGGGCTCCACCATCATGGAAGCGGCGGAGGCGGCCGGCGTCAAGGTGCCCAGCCTGTGCCATATGAAAAATGTCCATCAGTACGGTTCCTGCCGGATCTGCGTGGTGGAAGTGGAGGGAATGAAGAACCTGCAGGCGTCCTGCATGGTGAAGGCCCGGGAGGGGATGCAGGTGAAAACCCACTCCCCCAAGGTGCTGGCCGCCAGAAAGGTCCTCTACGAGCTGCTTTTATCCAACCACCCCAAGGACTGTTTGAGCTGCAACCGCAACCAGAGCTGCGAACTCCAGGAGCTGGGTTATGAATTGGGCGTGACGGAGAGCCGCTTCGAGGGCGCCATGTCCAAGGCAAAGGTTGACATTTCCCCATCCATCACCCGGGACACCAGCAAATGCATCCTGTGCCGCCGCTGCGTCACGGCCTGCGCCCAGATTCAGAAGGTGGGCGCGATCCAGGCCCAGAACCGCGGGTTCGACACCGTGATCAGCCCGGCCATGGGCCTGCCCTTAAACTCCACGGCCTGCGCCATGTGCGGCCAGTGCACCGTGGTCTGTCCCACGGGAGCGCTCCAGGAGACGGACGGTCTGACGCCGGTTTGGAAGGCCCTGGCCGACCCGGGCAAGCGGGTCATTGTCCAGGTGGCCCCCGCGGTCCGCGCCGCCCTGGGAGAGGAGTTCGGCCTGCCCTGCGGCACCCCGGTGACCGGGAAAATGGCTACGGCCCTCCATGAGATCGGCTTTGACGACGTGTTCGACACCCTGTTCTCCGCGGACTTAACCATCCTGGAGGAGGGCACGGAGCTGTTGGGCCGTCTGAACGCGGCGCTCACGGGCGGCCAGGCCGCGCTGCCCATGATCACCAGCTGCTCCCCGGGCTGGATCAAGCACATCGAGCACCAGTTCCCGGGCGAGCTGGACCACTTGTCCACCTGCAAAAGCCCCCACACCATGATGGGCGCGGTGGTCAAGACCTTCTACGCGGAAAAGACCGGGACGAAGCCGGAGGATATGTTCGTGGTGTCCGTGATGCCCTGCACGGCCAAGAAGTATGAGATTCAGAGGCCCGAGATGGAGGTGGACGGAATCCGCGACGTGGACGCGGTGCTGACCACCAGGGAGCTGGCCCGGATGATCAAGAAGTGCGGCATCGACTTTGTGAACCTGCCTGAGGGTGAGTTCGACGCCCCCCTGGGGCTGGGTACCGGCGCGGCCGACATTTTCGGCGTCACCGGCGGCGTGATGGAAGCGGCCCTGCGCACGGTCTACGAGGTGGTGACCGGAGCGGAGCTGCCCTTTGAACAGCTCCACGTGACCCCTATCGTGGGATTGGAGCAGGTAAAAACCGCGTCCATCACCATTGAGAACACCCTGCCCGCCTATGAACATCTGAAGGGCGTCACGGTGAACATCGCCGTAACCAGCGGACTGGAAGGCGCTTCCATGCTGATGAAGGAAGTGGCCGAGGGCACGTCGCCCTACCATTTTATCGAAGTGATGGGCTGCCCGGGCGGCTGTATCAACGGTGGCGGCCAGCCCCGGTGCACGGAGGAGAATTACCGCGAGAAGCGGGCCAGGGCGCTTTACAGCGAGGACGAGCGTAAGGTTCTGCGCAAATCCCACGAGAACCCGGATCTGATGAAGCTGTACGGGGAATGGCTGGGCGAACCCAACGGGCATCTGGCCCACCATCTGCTGCATACCCATTATGTGGGGAGAGGGAAGTATAACCAGCTGGTGGACGCGGAAAAACAGTAAAAATCTGGGAAACGTAGATTTGATCAGATGAGAAAGGCGGCGAAAACGGAGGTTAGGTCCGGGTTCGCCGCCTTTTCTTCAGGAAGTCCAAGTGCTGCCTGGCAGATGACAGATCACCCGCAGGCTGGAAATATCTTAAATTTCAATCATGTTGTGATCAATATGACATCTTTTCTTATTATGAGCCAGGCCGACACAGATTGTTTTTCCCTTCAATCCATGATAGTATTTCTGCTCCATAATCTGTCGCAGCGCCTGCTCAGCCAGGCTTTCAATATCTTCTCCCTGCTTAAATTCAACAATGATATTGGGCTTTTCCGGTATCAAAGCTCGTAGAGTAATATCACTCCGCCCGTATCCGGCTTCTAGGTTACTGGTCACCTCATATTTCCCGCGCAACGTGATGCACATACCTAAAAACAGCATATGGTAGGCATTTTCCCTGGCATCCATATAACTGGTGCAGGAGATTACAATATCTTTGTACAGAGAAAAGAAGGTGTCCATATCTCCCTGAATCAGACAGGACATCATCCGGTTTAAATCCTGCCCGTCGATCCCAGCAATTTCTGTAACCAGCATCTGAAACTCCGCCATCACTTCATCATTGGGAATGCGCACCACTGCGGAATTTGAATCGAGCCGCTGGACCACCGTAATATACCCCGCATTGGCCAGCAATCCCCACAGGCTGTAATTGCTTTCCCGTTCCACAAAGGAAGTGTCCAATGTCAGCCAGACGGTGGCAGGTTTACCCGCTGCAAGCTCATCGAACCGATCCCAAAAGTTTTTGTCCGCGTGGGACAGGGCTTTGCGCACCAGAAAGTTGGACGAGGTTTTCACCCAATAATTTTCCAGGCTTTCCCGCTTCGCATAATTTAAAACGGACCAAGGATTGTACACCTCGTACCCGCCGATCAGATATCCATCATACATTTTCCTGACTTCATCGGTCAGCTCCAATCCGTATTCCCTCAGGAGTTGACTCACTTCCGAAGGAGTCATGCCAAAATAAGGCGCGTACTCGCGGTCAATCACAGTATAAATTTGGGGATTATTAAATTGTGAAAAAATGCTCTCCTTGGCAACTCTCTGAATTCCCGTCAGGAGCGCTTGTCTGAGGTTCGAGTTCCCCTTCATGGCGGAGCCGTAAAACGTGGAAAAAAACGCCCCCAGTTCGTCGTGGTAGCCATACTCATAGCTGCTCATAATGGGCTGGTCATATTCGTCAATCAGCATAATGGGCTTTTCTTTAAAACAAGCCGCCGCGATGGATGTCAGGTCAACCAGGCAGTTTGTCAGATAGATATAGGATGAACTCTTGTCCTTCAGCGTGTCCAGAATCTCATAAAAATTTTCCCGCTCAAATGAACCCTCAGGCAGCGTTTCCACGATACCGGCATACCGCAGATATTCCCGCAGCAGCTCCCGCTTTAACGTAAAAATCAGTTCCTCTACGGTTACGCCCCTGCAATTTTTAAACGTCAGATATATAACCGGCAAGGTATTCATTTGCGAGGCGCAGGGCGTATCCATGATGGCAAGCCCCTCAAACAGCGGCCGGCTGTCTGCCGTAATATCGAAAAACTCCCTCACCATTGTCAAATTAAGGGTTTTTCCGAACCGGCGCGGCCGGGCGATGAGCGCCACCTTATCACCCATTTCAATGAATTCCTGAATCATCAGCGATTTATCTACATAGTAATAGTCCAGCTCCCGCACCTCGCGGAACTCATCATTACCGATTGGCAATTTCTTTTTCAAAGCCATGTAACCGGCGCCTCCTTTCGGACAACAAATGCATTTCATGTTCATCATACCATAAAAAGTACCAGATTAACAGGCTAATTACAACGGGTCCATGGAAGCCTTACAATAACATTTTCAGACCGTGTAGCAGGTATTTTCTTCCATGAGTAACGACAACAATCTCTTTTTATAAAGCGCATTATTGAGCTTCGTGCACACCTCCACATTGGGTGCGTGTTCCCCGAAGCCTTCCTGGATGGCCAGCTTTGAGCCGTCGTTGAAAATAACCTGTCCATAAGCCGCCTCCTCCTTCAGGCAGACATGTGCGTAGCACGCCTTTTTTTCGATTGCGATATCGTCCCACAGCGCAACAGCCATTGCCACCGCGTCCGGGAGGTCCACGAAATACTGGTTATGGGCGGCTAAATTGTATTCTGCCAGCAGGCGGTTGCATTTTACCGAAAATACAGCCTCTTCTTTCCGGCTGTTCATCAGCATTTCCATATCTTCCTTTGTCAGAACTGAATCCCCCAGGCATAAGTCAAAACCGACAATGGTAACGGGGATTCCGGCCGTAATCATGCGATGGAATGCCTCCGCGTCAACATAAATATTAAATTCTGAGACGGGAGTACAGTTGCCTGGTCCAAAGCCGGTGGTTCCCATGCTGTAAATATGCTTTACCCGCTTCATGGCTGCAGGGTCCTTCATAATAGCCAGGGCAATGTTCGTCACAGGGCCGATGGTTACAATTTCGACTTCATCCGGGTAGGTCTTTACAATTCGGAGAATGGCATCCGCGGCATGTTCCGTCTCGGCCCTTCCCGCGGGATGGATCAGCCCTAAATCACCCATGCCGTCCTCGCCATGTACGTTCACCGCCGTAACGAGGTCGCGAAACAACGGCCTTGCAGCCCCGGCGTATAAAGGCGGCATCTGCGCTCCGGTAATCTCCATTGTCATCAGCGCGTTTTGGGTAGCCAGTTCCACCGGAACATTTCCGCCCACGGTGGTTATGGCTTCCACTGATACTTCCCTGGATTTTAACGCCATGATCAGGGCTACGGCGTCATCGCTGCCACAATCTGTGTCAATGATTAATTTTCTCATATTCAAGCTCCTTTTTTTATGATAGTATCATTATAGGCCAGTGGTAATTGAGAAATATAGGTCATATGACCATAGAGGTAAAAAAGATGGATGTTCATGAATTGATAAAGAGTGCGCCGAAACAGGTCCTACCCTATTTTGATATCAGGACATACCCAAAGGGGAGCGGTATCCTTCAACCGGACGAACAGAATTCGTCTCTGTTTCTCTTGCTTGAAGGTACGGCGGAAGTTTATATTTATACATTAAATGGAATGTTTATTTCCTTATATCGATATGAAAAAGACGGCTGTTTCGGCGAGGTGGAGTTGTTTTGTGAAAGCCGGACCACGCTGGGGGTTTCAGCGGTTAATCCGTGCAAAGTGGTCAGAATCCCCAGAAGGGGTGTGGAAATCTGGATGAGGGAGGACTATCGGTTCAGCGAGTTTCTGCTGCGTCAGATGGCGTTAAAGATCGCGGAGAATTCAGATCATTATATTCAGAGCGCTTCCATGGACTTAAAAAGCCGTGTCCTGCACTGTCTGTACCGTCATATACAGCTGGGGAGCCTGGGCGTTTTGACGAAAGAACAGCTTATGAATGAGGTATGTACTCCCCTTCGCAGCTTAAATCGTATCCTTGCCCAGTGCCGGGCTGAGGGGCTGGTAAAGTATGAAGCGCATCGATTTTATATTCTGGACGAGGAACGGTTTGCCGCCGCTCTGGCGGAATAGGGCGGAACCGGCGATACCATCGCATAAAAACAGCGAGGACAGGGAAAAATCCCTGCCCTCGCTGTTTTATGTGCTTGCAAAAAACGGATTAATGCTGATTGATGGTCCTCTTCACGTAGGAGGTGTGAAGCAGGTGGTGCGCCTTCTCGCTTCCGGGCTCGCCCAGGTAAGTGGCGTAGAGCTCCTTGATGGCGGGGTTCTCGTGGGACTTGCGGATGGGGTTGGCCACATCCGAGTCGTACAGAACCTTGGCGCGCAGCGCGCGGATGTCCGTGGTGTTGCGCACGTAACCGGGCTGCTGGGGCTGTCCGCCGCCGTTGACACAGCCGCCGGGACATCCCATGATCTCGATAAAGTGGTAGTCGGCCTCGCCGGATTTCACCTTCTCCAGCAGAGTCTTGGCGTTGCCAAGGCCGGAGGCAACCGCGATCTTCACGTCCATGCCAGCCACGTTGTAGGTGGCTTCCTTGATGCCTGCGGTGCCGCGGACTTCCGTGAAGTCGAGCTTGGGCAGTTCCTCGCCGGTCAGGGTCTCAACAGCGGTTCTTAAGGCCGCTTCCATAACGCCGCCCGTTGCGCCGAAGATCACGCCTGCGCCGGTGCCGATGCCAAGCGGATCGTCGAACTTCTCATCCGGCAGGGACAGGAACTTGATGCCGGCCTTCTTGATCATGCGGGCCAGCTCCCTGGTGGTGATGGAAATGTCCACGTCCGGCACGCCGTTGGCAGCCTCGTCCTCGCGGCCGATCTCGAACTTCTTGGCCGTACAGGGCATCACGCTGACGCTGACGATATCCTTGGGATCAATTCCCATCTTCTCTGCGTAGTAGGACTTGGCGATGGCGCCGAACATCTGCTGCGGGGACTTACAGGAGGACAGGTTCTCGGTCATATCCGGGAAATAGTGCTCGCAGTATTTAACCCAGCCCGGTGAGCAGGAGGTGATTAAGGGCAGCACGCCGCCGTTCTGTACGCGGTCGATAAACTCGTGGGCCTCCTCCATGATGGTGAGGTCCGCGGAGAAATCAGTGTCAAATACTTTGTCAAATCCAAGACGGCGCAGAGCTGCGGCCATCTTGCCCTCCACGTTGGTGCCGATGGGAAGGCCGAACTCCTCGCCTAAACCAGCGCGCACCGCGGGAGCGGTCTGCACGATCACGTGCTTCTTGGGATCTGCGATTGCGGCGAATACGTCGCCGGTGTAGTCCTTCTCGGTCAGAGCGCCGGTGGGGCAGACCGCGATACACTGTCCGCAGGATACGCAGGAGGTCTCTCCCAGGCCCATCTCAAAGGCGGAACCGATGCTGGTCTTGAAGCCGCGGTGGTTGGCGCCGATGACGCCGATGCCCTGTACGTTGTCACATACGGCCACGCAGCGGCGGCAGAGGATACACTTGCTGTTGTCGCGGATCATGTGGGCCGCGGTGGTGTCGATCTCGGACGGGGTGATCTCGCCGTCGTAGTAAGCCTCGTCCTCAACGCCCAGCTCGTGAGCCAGCTCCTGCAGCTCGCAGTGTCCGCTGCGCACGCAGGATAAGCAGGAACGGTTGTGGTTGGATAACAGAAGCTGTAAGGTCTTCTTTCTGGAATCCAGAACCTTGGGTGTATTGGTGAATACTTCCATGCCTTCCTCAACCGGATATACGCAGGAAGTTACCAGTTTGCCATTTTTTAACTCTACAATACAGATACGGCAGGCGCCGATCTCGTTGATCTCCTTTAAGAAACACAGAGTAGGGATCTCGATATGCGCCAGTCTTGCTGCCTCCAGGATTGTGGAACCCTTGGGAGCGGCGACTTCAATGCCGTTGATTTTAAGATTAATTGTCTCCATCGTCTATTCCCTCCCGTATTATTTCTTGTAGATTGCGCCGAACTTACATTTCTCCATACAAGCGCCGCACTTGATACACTTGTTGAGATCAATCACGTGCGGATTCTTCACGCTGCCGACAATCGCGCCTGCCGGGCAGGTACGCGCGCACAGGGTACATCCACGGCACTTGTCACGGTCGATGACATAAGACAGAAGCGCCTTACATACGCCTGCCGGACAGCGTTTTTCCTTGATATGTGCCTCATACTCGTCGCGGAAGAAATGAAGGGTGGACAGTACGGGGTTGGGTGCGGTCTGGCCCAGACCACACAGGGAGTTGGCCTTTACATAGTAGCAGAGCTCTTCCAGCTTATCCAGGTCTTCCATCTGAGCTGTGCCCTTGGTAATCTTTTCCAGAATCTCCAGCATACGCTTGGTGCCGATGCGGCAGGCGGTACATTTGCCGCAGGACTCCTCCACGGTGAACTCCAGGAAGAACTTGGCGATATCCACCATACAGTCGTCCTCGTCCATTACGATCAGACCGCCGGAACCCATCATGGAGCCGATGGCCAACAGGTTGTCGTAATCGATGGGGATGTCGAAGTGCTCAGCCGGGATACATCCGCCGGAAGGTCCGCCGGTCTGGGCCGCCTTGAACTTCTTGCCGCCGGGGATGCCGCCGCCGATCTCGTCCACAACCGTGCGCAGGGTGGTGCCCATGGGAACCTCCACCAGGCCGGTGTTGTTGATCTTGCCGCCCAGAGCGAACACCTTGGTGCCCTTGGACTTCTCGGTACCCATGGAGGCGAACCACTCGGGGCCGTTTAAGATGATCTGCGGGATGTTGGCGTAGGTCTCAACGTTGTTTAAGATACTGGGCTTTCCGAACAGGCCCTTCTGAGCCGGGAACGGAGGTCTGGGTCTGGGCTCGCCGCGCTTGCCCTCGATGGAGGTCATCAGAGCGGTCTCCTCGCCGCAGACGAATGCGCCTGCGCCCAGGCGGATATCCACGTCAAAGTCAAATCCGGTTCCGAAAATGTTTTTGCCCAGCAGTTCCATCTCACGGGCCTGCTTGATGGCGATGGTCAGACGGTCCACAGCGATGGGGTACTCCGCACGCACGTAGACGTAGCCCTGGTTGGAGCCGATTGCGTAGCCTGCGATGGCCATGGCTTCCAGCAGCGCGTGGGGGTCGCCCTCCAGCACGGAACGGTCCATGAACGCGCCGGGGTCGCCCTCGTCGGCGTTACAGCAGACGTACTTCTGATCCGCGTCGTTCTGTTTGCACAGCTTCCATTTTAAGCCGGTGGGGAAGCCAGCGCCGCCGCGTCCGCGAAGGCCAGCGTCCAGCAGAGTCTGAATGACCTGGTCGGGGGTCATCTCGGTCAGAACCTTACCCAGGGCCTGATAGCCGCCGGTGCCTATGTACTCCTCGATGTCCTCGGGGTTGATCACGCCGCAGTTGCGCAGGGCGATGCGGTGCTGCTTCTTATAGAAATCCGTGTCGGCCAGGGCCTTGATGCTGCCGGTGGGGCTTACGGTCTCCTGGTACAGCAGACGGGTCACAACGCGGCCCTTTAACAGGTGCTCGGACACGATCTCCGGGATATCTCCGGGCTGAACCATGGAATAGAAGGTGGCGTCCGGATATACGATCATAATGGGACCTAAGGCGCAGAGTCCGTGACATCCGGTCTCGACCACCGCCACTTCGTCCTCCAGTCCCTGTTTCTTGATTTCATAATTTAATGCTTCCATGATCTGCGGGCTTCCGGAGGAAGTACATCCGGTACCACCGCAGACTAACACGTGTGAACGATACATGGTGCTTCCCTCCTTTTATTTAAGTCCTGCGGCGCTCATGGTGTACTTCTCCACCACATGGCCGCCGATCAGGTGGCGCTCAACAATTTCCACGGCTTTGTCGGCGTTCATTTTAACGTAGGTAACTTTGTCTTTTCCGGGCTCCATAACCTCAACGATGGGCTCGTACTGGCATAAGCCGATACAGCCGGTCTGGGTAACGGAAATCTTGTCGGTCAGGCCTCTGGTCTGAACCTCCTGTGCCAGTGTATTCAGAACCGGTCTTGCGCCTGCCGCGATGCCGCAGGTAGCCATACCCACCACCACGCGGATGTGGTTGTGGTCCTCGGCGCGCAGGTTAACCTGGCTCTGCATTTTCTCTCTGATTGCCTGTAATTCAGCAAGAGTTTTCATGTCTGATTATCCTCCTTTGGGAATGGGCGCTCAAATAACCGCGCCATGGTCTGTTTCCTGTTTGTTCTCCGTCAGATATTCCAAAATGTAACCGGCAACCTCAGGCGTGTTTAAGGGGATTCCGCCCAGGATCTCCCGCATCTCGCGGGTGTCCAGCGTAAATTCCGCGCCGTCGTAACGGTATATGTAGATAAAGTCCGTGTCCGGATGATATACGATCAGATTGTGGATGGTGCTCGTGATATCTCCCAAAGGCATACGGTCGATGTGGGACAGCCCGAAGACAGCTGTCACAGTAGTTCCCACTCCGGGTTCCGATTCAATATGGAAGTGTCCGCCGGTGCTCTCCGCGGCGAGCTTGAAAAACGGTACCCCGAGACCGACCTTGCGGGTGGTGCGGGTGGTGAAGAACGGGTCGATTACCCTTTGGACCTGCTCTTCGGTCATTCCGCAGCCGTCGTCCTTAATGACAACGGTCAGCGTATCATCCGGGTGGCTGACATTTACCTCGATGGTGACGAGGGAAGCGCCTGCCCGCGTGGAGTTTTCCGCCACGTCCAGTACATTTAACGAAATTTCTGTCATCATAGGCTTAGTTGTACTTGGCTAAAATGCCGGGGACATCGTCCACGGTCAGCCGGCCGTACACTTCGCCGTTGATCATCATAACGGGTGCCAGTCCGCAGGCGCCGACGCATCGACAGGAATCCAGGGAGAATTTGCCATCTGCCGTGCACTCACCATTGGTGATGCCCAGCAATTCTTCCAGTTTGCTGAAGATATCTCCGGAGCCTTTTACGTAACAGGCCGTACCGAGACAGACGGATATCTTGTATTTGCCCTTGGGCTGTAAAGCGAACTGGGCATAAAATGTGGATACTCCGTAGACTTTTTCCAGCGGAATACCCATTTCGTCGGATATCATGGTCTGTACTTCGATGGGAAGATAACCATAAATGTCCTGGGCCTTCTGCATAACCGGCATCAGGGAACCAGGCTGATCTTTGAGCTCGGCGATCACAGCTTTCAGCTGCGCTTCCTGCTCAGGTGTTCCTGCAAAAGGAACGGTTTGTTTTTTGCAAGCCATCTTTAATTAAACCTCCTCACTAGTTGTACATTGTGCAATGTACCAGTATTTTAGCATAAAATGAAAAAAAAATCCACCGTTACTGTGAAAAATCTAACGATAATTATGGGGAAAAAGGCCGGGAAACCTGTTGAAATTCGATAGAATGGATGGTAGACTATATTGTATTAAATCCAATACATGGAAAGACCGCGTGAGACGGACATAACGTTCGTGAGAGACGGACTTCCGGAGGAAATATCTGGAATAAATTCCGGTATTTTCATGCCGGAAGCGGCAAGATTGTTAAACCATTGAACTATCTTCGCGCCCCGGGAAAAACTGGCGGGCGGAATATAGAGGAAAGTCCAGACTATTAAGAGGGAGAGGAACGTATGACAGTCAGAGAGGTAAGGGACATTTTAGGCGCAAGGGTATTGGTGGGGGAGGATCATCTGGACCGGGAGGTCCGGTCGGCCTGCGGTTCGGATATGATGAGCGACGTGCTGGCGTTTTCCAAGGATCACTCCATCCTTCTGACGGGCCTGTGCAACGCGCAGGTGATCCGCACGGCGGAGATGTTGGACATTGTCTGCCTGATTTTTGTCCGCGGCAAGAAGCCGGACGAGGCTATGCTTCAGATGGCCGAGGAGCGGGGGCTTATCGTGATGGCCACCGGACACCGCATGTTTTCCGCCTGCGGCATGCTTTACGAGGCGGGGCTCCACTCCGGGGCGATCTGATATCCCGGTATTCGCCAGAGACGGGCCGCCGTTTCGGGTGACAGAACGACGATTGATGAATGAAGGGAACAATTATGGATGACGCGATCATTTTAACCTATCACATTTCACCGGACGATTTTACCAGAGCCGGCGAGGCCAGCAGCGACGTGAAGCGTAAGCTCAAACAGATGGGCGTGAGCCCGGACGCGATCCGCAAGGTGGCCATCGCCATGTACGAGGGCGAGATCAACATGGTGATTCACGCCAAGGGCGGGGAGATCACGGTGGAGATCACCACGGAGCAGATCCGCATGGTGCTGGCGGACGTTGGCCCCGGTATCCCGGACGTGGAGCTGGCCATGCAGGCCGGGTATTCCACCGCGCCGGATGAGATCCGGTCCCTGGGATTTGGCGCTGGCATGGGCCTGCCCAACATGAAAAAATACTCCGACCAGATGGAGATCGACACCCGTCTGGGGGAAGGCACCACCATCACAATGACAGTAAAGATTTGAGGCGATTAAATGGATAAGTTTTATCATTCCGTAAGGCTGGATGAGGCCCTGTGCAAGGGCTGCATCAACTGCATCAAGCGGTGTCCCACCGAGGCCATCAGGGTGAGGGGTGGTAAGGCCAGCATCAACAATAAATTCTGCATCGACTGCGGCGAGTGTATCCGGGTCTGTCCCCATCACGCCAAGCACGCTACCTACGACAAGCTGGACGTGATGCGCCAGTACGAGTACACGGTGGCCCTGCCCGCCCCTTCGCTCTACAGCCAGTTCAATAACCTGGACGACGTAAATATTGTGCTGAACGCACTGATCCGTATGGGATTCGACGACGTGTTCGAGGTTGGGGCGGCTGCGGAGCTGGTCAGCGAGGCTACCAGACAATACATATCCGAGCACGAGGGGCAGATTCCACTGATCAGCACGGCCTGCCCGTCGGTGGTGCGCCTGATCCGGGTCCGTTTTCCCAACCTGATCCCCCACCTGCTGCCCTTAAACCCGCCGGTAGAGGTTGCGGCGGTCCTTGCGGCCCGCCGGGCCATGGAGCAGACCGGGCTTCCAAGGGAAAAGATCGGCATCATGTTCATTTCCCCCTGTCCCTCCAAGGTGACCTACGCAAAGGCCCCCCTGGGCACGGAGAAGAGCGAGGTGGACAAGGTGCTGGCCATCAAGGACGTGTACCCCAAGCTTCTGGCCTGCATGAAGGCGGTGGGCTCACAGGAGGACTACCCCCAGATTGGCACCGCGGGCAAGATCGGCATCAGCTGGGGCCACAGCGGCGGCGAGGCCAGCGGGCTGTTCACGGAGAGCTACCTGGCGGCGGATGGCATCGAGAACGTGATCCGGGTGCTGGAGGACATGGAGGACCAGAAGTTCACCAACCTGCGGTTCGTGGAGCTCAACGCCTGCAACGGCGGCTGCGTGGGCGGCGTGCTGACGGTGGAGAACCCCTGCGTGGCGGAGGTGAAGCTGAAACGGCTGCGCAAGTACATGCCCGTGGCCAGAAGCCACATGGACGACAATCCGGAGGACATGATCCGCTGGACCACCGGGGTCCAGTACGAGCCGGTGTTCAGCCTGGGCGGCAATCTGATGGAGAGCTTTTCACGGCTGAACCAGGTGGAGCGGCTGGTGAAGAAGTTCCCGGGACTGGACTGCGGTTCCTGCGGAGCGCCCACCTGCAAGGCCCTGGCCGAGGACATCGTGCGGGGAAATGCCAGCGAGCGGGACTGCGTGTATTATCTGCGGGAGAACCTGCACAAGCTGTCCGGGGAGATTTCCGGGCTGGCCGACGATTTGGAAGAGAACAGGGGAGGCAAGGAGACGCTGAACCTGATCAAGGAATATCTGCAGCGGATTTCCGACGAGATGTCCCTGCTGGACAAGAAAGAGGATGAGAAGGATGACCGTACAGGATTTGGTGAATAGGGAGCTGTTTCGGGTGGTGAACCTGGGCGACGAGCCGGAGCGGGAGATTACGAAGCCCTTCTGCTGCGACCTGCTCAGCATCGCCATGGGCAAGGCGCCGGCGGGCTGCGCCTGGGTGACGGTGATGGGGAATATGAACACGCTGGCCGTGGCAACACTCACGGAGGCGGCCTGTGTAATTCTGGCCGAGGGCGCGGCCCTGGACGAGGTGGCGGCGAAGAAGGCCGTGGAGCAGGGGATCACCGTGCTGGCCACGGAGCTGCCCATCTTTGAGGCGGCGCTGGCGGTTCACGGGCTGCTGGGATGATGAATCTGACCTACGACCTGCACATCCACTCCTGCCTGTCTCCCTGCGGGGACGACGACATGACGCCCGCCAACATCGCCGGTATGGCGGCGCTCAAGGGGCTGGACGTGGTGGCGCTCACCGACCACAACTCCTGCCGCAACTGCCCGGCCTTTCTGGCTGCGGCTGAGGAATACGGCGTGCTGGCGGTGCCGGGCATGGAGATCAACACCTCGGAGGAGGTTCACGCGGTCTGCCTGTTCCCGACGCTGGAGGCGGCTTTGGAGTTTGACCGGTATGTGTATGATCGGCTGATCAAGTTTCCAAATAAAGAGGAAATATTTGGAAAACAGGAACTATACGACCTGGCGGATCAGGTCTGCGGCACGGAGCCCAACCTGCTGATCAACGCCACGGAGATATCCTTCGACGGGCTGTGGGAGCTGGTGCGGGGCTACGACGGGGTCATGTTCCCGGCCCACATCGACAAGACGGCCAACAGTCTGATCGCCAACCTGGGCTTTATCCCGCCGGACAGCCGGTTTACCACGGCGGAGGTGAAGGATTTGAAGAAGCTGCATGGGCTGAAGCGGGACAATTCGTATCTGGAGAGCTGTAGGATTATCAGCGACTCGGATGCGCATTATCTGGAGCATATCAACGAGCCGGAGCTGACGATTCAGGTGGGGGAACGGTCGGCGGCCGGGGTGGTGGCGGCGCTGTTGGAGAGGCCGGTATTTTTATGATTCTAAAAAGTTGCATCGGAAATTATGAAATTTTTGGCAACAAAAACGTCATATTTTTAAGGTTCGTTTAAGAGAAGCTTAATTGTGGACAGGAGGTCTTGACTTTTGGGTCATGGCCTCCTATTTTAGTATGTATCGCCGGACGCGGCGTGAATCATAGAGCGGGCCGGCTCCCCCGGAAGGCCGCGGGGTTTCGGAACGGGGAGCGGCAATAGCGGCTTGCAAACCACTGTGAAGTGTGATTTTGAAAAAAGAGGAGATGTTCGAATTATGAAAAAGAAATGGGTTATTTTGGGAACTGCAATGATGGCGGCGGTGGCGATCACCGCCTGTGGAAGTAAGGATACAACTGCAACAACGGTGGCGGTGGAGACGACCGCGGAGGCGGCTTCCGACACGGCTGCGCCTGAAAGCCAGGCCGGAACAACCGAGGCCGGGAGCGGCACCACCGCGGCGGAAGGCGAGTCCGGGTCCGTTGCCGGTGAGGAGAGCAAAGCTGCCGGTGACACCGCGGATGAAACCGTCAACACTGGCGACGAGGCCGACGACGTCTCCGAACAGGCGGAGGATCTGACTGCAGAGGAGATCAAGACCTTTGCCGGAAAGGTGCAGAGGGCTGTTGCGGACAAGGACATCAAAGCGTTGGCGGATCTCTGCGCGTACCCGGTGTACGTTTCCCTCAGCGAGGGAGAGGGCTCCGAGATTGACAACAAGGAGGCGTTTATCGCCCTGGATACGGCCAAGCTGTTTACCGAGAGCATGTTAAAGGAGATCGCGGAAACCGACCCTGCTACGCTGGAGCAGTTCGGCGCGGGCGTGATCATGGGAAATGAGAACAATATTATTTTTAATAACGTGGACGGCCAGCCGTCCATCACCGGGATCAATCTGAAATAGGAGGCAGACGTTGCAACGCGGCGGGCCCTGACGGGGCCGGAATTGTGGGCGCTGCAGACGCCTTTGGCAATGCGGCGGTCCGGCCTCGCTCAGGGGCCGTGAAGCGCGGCGGTTCCGGAGAAGCATTTTTAACAAAAAAGTCCCTGGCAGAGGGAAGACGCCGTGCGGCGTCCGTCTCCCTGCGGCAGGGGCTTTTTTGCGCGTGGCGCAGAGCGCCGTGCGGCGGAAGTTTACGGCCGCCGCCTCAGTCTTGTGCGATATCCTTCAGCGCCCGCAGAAATTCCAGGTCGGACTGGCGGACGCGGATGTTGGAGGAGAGGGATTTCCCGGCGCTGGTCTTGATGTTGATCTCGATCAGCGTGCCCTCGTCCATCACGTCCTCCCGGGCGGACGCTTTGATAAATTGGATCAGCTTCGGATGGTTTGACCGGAACTGGTCCCAGGCCGGTTTTAATTGTAATAGATTCATTGGATTCATTTGTTTGTCACCTCGGGGATAGTTTAGCATAGGAGCCGGGATTTGGCCAGAAAGAAAATTAGTGAGAGGTTTCCTTTTTAATGGAGGCATTACAGGTAAGCCTGGGAATGATTCCAAAGCCCGATGCGCCGCCCAGGCCGGAGCAGGACGGAAGCGGCAAAAAACACGGGCGGCAGAGGATAAGTCTGCCGCCCGTGCGGTTGCTTCTGTTCTACGGCTGCGTCTGATCCGCGCCGGAAGCATTCTGCCCTGCTTCGCTGCCCAGGATAATGTCGGGCGCGCCGGTCAGGTTCACGTTCCGGGTGACCTTGGCGTCATATGTATCGGCTTTCATGATCTCGGCCAGATCCACGCCGGTGGTTTCCTTCATGGACTCAAAGAGCTTTGCCATGACCACAGGTACGTTTCCCGCTATGGTGCTCACGCCGTTGTCCGTGTCGCCGTTTCCGCCGATGATGGTGATCTTGTCGATGGCGGCCAGAGGCTCTGCGATCTTTCCGGCGATATCAGGCAGCACGTTGATCATCATCTCGGCCATAGCCGCTTTGTTGTACTTCTGGTAAGCCTCGGCCTTCTTCTCCATACCTTCGGCCTCCGCCAGAGCCTTGGCGCGGATCGCCGAGGCCTCGGCCTCGCCTTTGGCGCGGATACCCTCGGCCTCCTGAAGCATGGAGTATTTCTGGGCTTCTGCCAGGGCCTTCTTGGCCAGGGCTTCCTGCTCCTGCTCGTATTTTTTAGCCTCGGCCTCGCGCTGCCGTTTGGTCAGACCGGCTGCTGCGGCCTGCTCAATGGCGTAGCGGTCGGCGTCGGCTTTCTTGTTGATCTCGGCTTCCAGGGCCTGCTGCTGAACTGCAACTTCCTGCCTGCGCAGTTCGGCTTCGCGCTCGGCGCGGGCGATCTGGGCATTGACCGTGGCGGTCTGGATGGTCCGCTCCTGCTCCTGTTTCTGGATCTCATAGGCGGCGTCCGCCTCGGCCTTCTTGGTGTCGGAGGCCTTCTGCAGCTCCGCTTTCTTGATGGCCAGCTCGTTGTTCTTCTGGGCGATCTCCGTCTCGGCGATTACCCGGGCGTCGTTGGCCGCGTTGTCGGCGGCGGCCTGGGCGATGGCGATATCGCGCTCCGCCTCGGCCTTGGCGATAGAAGCGTCCTTGCGGATCTTGGAGGTATTGTCCATACCTAAATCCTGGATCAAACCGTGCTCATCCGTCACGTTCTGGATGTTGCAGGAGAGGATGTCGATGCCCAGTTTTTCCATGTCTTTGGAGGCTTTTGTCATTACCTGGTCGGAGAACGAGTCGCGGTCCGTGTTGATGGCCCGCAGCGTCAGGGTGCCGATGATCTCACGCATGTTGCCCTGAAGGGAGTCCTGAAGGTCGGAGGCGATTCTGGCAGGCTCTTTGTTCAGGAAGTTCCGCATGGCCAGCTTCATCCGCTCCTCGTCGTCCGCGACTCTCACTTTGGCCACAGCGTCCACCATGACGTTGATAAAGTCGTTGGTGGGGATGTACTCGTCGGTCTTGATGTCCACCGTGATCTGCCCCAGATACAGTTTATCCAGCTGCTCGAAGAAGGGAATCTTGATCCCGGCGCGTCCGATGAGCACACGCGGAGTTTTGCGCAGGCCCGAGATGATAAACGCGTGATCCGGCGGAGCCTTTACATAACCCTGTGTGATGATGACAAGCACCACGATGACCGCTAATACAATAGGAAGCGCGGTGATGATAAGATTGAAGTCAAACATAGGAACTCCTTTCCATTGTTAAATAATTGTTAATGTTGTTGGACTTATTGTACCATATGTTGGAAAAAAGAGAAATAGAATTTCAAAATTCGACAGAATTATTCGAAGAAAGTTAAGAATTATCAGATATAAGGTGGGATAATGGCGAAAGGTTGGACGATAAGATGGAATTACATGGGGCATGAGCTTGAGAGAATAGGGAAACGAGTTAGGGGTAGGCCGTGGAGAAATGGAACGGCTCAAGCATGTACAGGAGAGAGGAGAGAGGCGGGAGGGGAGGAAAGCGGCGCCTGCCTGCGTGCTGCCGCCGGTCCACGGTCACTGGGGCGTGTCCGTGGGGTATACGGCGGTATCCAGGCGGAGCGCATAGTTTTTACCGCTGACCTCGCTTAAAATCAGCTGGTAACTGCCTTTGGGAAGGGTGAGCTTTGCCAGGTTGTGGTCGGTCCAGAGAAAGTCGCCCCAGGAGCTGTCCGCGGTGGCATGGTGGATGATCTCGGTGTCCGGGTAGTTGTCGCCTTTGAGGGTGACGTCAAAGACACCGGCTTTAAAGCGCCCGGAACTGTTGTTGCGCAGGTCGGCGGCCACGAATACGGTGATGTCCGTCTCCTTTTCCAACTGAAATTCCAGAAGAGCAGCCGGCTGGGAAACCTTGGTGAACAGGTTGGAGGCGGAGCTGTGCAGCTCTGCATCCGGAGAGCCGGAAATCGAGCCTGAGATTGAAGGGGCGTCCGACGGGACGGTCTCGGCCTCCGACTGGGACTGGCCGTAACCGAGGATTTCAGGCGAATTTAAGCTTGTGTAGACCAGTTCGAAGTCCAGGACGGAGTCGGAACCGTCAAAGCGGATCCGGTTTAATCCGGCCTGCAGCGGGATTTTGGTGTCCAGAGATGTAGTCTGGCTGTCTGCGATCAAATACATGGTGCCGTCGGGGTACTGGCAGATCAGAGAGGGATCGCCTGAGCTGTTGGACAGTTTGCCGGTGAGGGTGATGGAGGCGGGGGAAGCCGCGTTCACGTAGAGGGAAACGGCATTTTCGTCGTCTTTTATGTGAACGGTTCCGGTCTGTTTGTACTGTGACTTCGAACCTTCAGCGGTGAAGGTGGAGAAGTAGCTGGAGGATGAGGAGCAGGCGCTTAGAAACAGGGCCAGCAGGGGAACGAGGAATAATGCTTTTTTCATAGTGAAACCTCCTTGGATCACGGTTATATTGAGCCGTCAAAGGACATGCCGGACGGAAAATACTCTCTGTAAACAAAATATGGCAAAAATTTTACGGGAATGTGAACGGGAGGCAAAGATATTCTAAAGAAGAAACGGGGGTTTTCTAAAGAGAGGCCAGAAAAATTGCAGGAAAAGCGGGGCGTTACCTGTGAACAGTAACAGAGGGGCTTCCATCAGCGCCGTGGAGGGGATTGGCCTTGTAATGAACGGGGGCTGCATGGTATGATGGGAGGGTGAATGGCAGACGGACAGGAGTGATTGCATATGAAGTTGATTCATCTTTCGGACCTGCACATCGGAAAACGGGTGAACGAGTTTTCCATGCTGGAGGACCAGGAGTATATATTAAAGGAAATAATCGGGATGATCAGTCGGGAGGAGCCGGACGGAGTGATCATCGCAGGGGACGTCTACGACAAGCCGGTGCCCCCGGCGGAGGCGGTGCGGCTGTTCGACTGGTTTCTGACACAGCTGGCGGACATGGAACGGCCGGTGTTTGTGATCAGCGGCAACCACGACAGCCCGGAGCGCCTGTCCTTTGGGGGAAGGCTGATGAGCAGCAGGAAGGTGTTTGTGGCGCCGGTGTACGATGGGAAGGTGAGCCCGGTGGAGCTGAAGGACCGGCACGGCAGCGTGTTTGTGTATCTCCTGCCGTTTCTCAAACCCGCGTCGGTGCGGCGGTGTTTCCCTGAGGCGGAGATCGAGAGCTACGACGGCGCGGTGCGGTTTGCGCTGGAGCAGATCCGGTCGGGGGAGGCGTTTTGCCCGAATGCGCGCAATGTGCTGGTGGCGCATCAGTTCGTGGCTGGGGCAACCTCGTGCGAGTCGGAGGAATTGTCCGTGGGCGGCCTGGATCAGGTGGCGGCGGATGCCTTCGACGGATTCGACTACGTGGCTCTTGGGCATATCCATGGGCCTCAGAAGGCGGGGCCGAACCTGCGCTACTGCGGCACGCCGCTGAAGTATTCGTTTTCCGAGGCGGGACATAAAAAGTCCATGACCATTGTCCGGCTGGAGGAGAAGGGAAATGTGGAGGTGGAAACGCTGCCGCTTACTCCGCTGCGGGACCTTCGGGAGATCCGGGGGAGCTATGAAGAGCTGACAAGCAGGGCGTTTTACCAGGGAACCGCGGTGGAGGATTATCTGCATATCACGCTGACGGACGAGGAGGATATCCTGGAGGCCATCGGGCGGCTGCGGGCCATTTATCCCAACGTGATGCGGCTGGATTACGACAATAAACGGACCAGGTCCGGGCAGACGGTGGAGACCGCCACGCAGCGCCGGAAATCCCCGGGGGAACTATTTGCGGAGCTGTATGAGCTGCAGAACAATCAGCCGATGAGCCGGGAGCAGCAGGAGCTGGCCGGAAAAATGATAGAGGAATTGTGGGAGGAAACGCGATGAGGCCGACCAAACTGACCATATCCGCCTTTGGGCCATATGCGGGGGAAATGACCCTGGAGCTGGAACGGCTGGGGGACAGAGGGATTTATCTGATTACGGGGGACACGGGAGCGGGAAAAACCACGATTTTTGACGCCATCACCTTTGCGCTCTACGGAAATGCCAGCGGCGAGAACCGCAAGCCCAGGATGCTGCGCAGCAAGTACGCGTTGGCGGAGGCCAGGACCTTTGTGGAGATGGAGTTTGTGTACAATGGGAAAACATACCGACTCCGGCGCAACCCGGAATACCTGCGGGCCAAGCAGAGAGGGGAAGGGGAGACGAAGGAGCGGCCGGACGCACTTCTGGAACTGCCGGACGGAAATGTGATCACCGGCGACCGCACGGTGACCGCCAGGGTGGAAGAGCTGGTGGGGCTGAACCGGGAGCAGTTTTCACAGATCGCGATGCTGGCCCAGGGCAGCTTTTCACGGCTGCTGTCGGGGAGGACTGAGGACCGGGGCGCCATTTTCCGCGAAATTTTCCGGACAAGGCCCTACCAGAAGTTTCAGGAGCGGCTGAAGGACAAGGCTAAGGGGCTTTACGGGGCCTACGCGGACAGCGTGAAGAGCATCGGGCAGTACGCCGGGGGCGTGATGGCGGAGGACGGGGAGCGCTGGCGGGCGGCGGTGGAGAGCAAGGATTTGGAGGCGATGCTGGACCTGCTGGAGGAGATGATCCGGGAGGACGAATCGGGCGCCGCCGGACTGGAGCAGGACTTAAAGGCGGTTCGGGAGCGCAGCGGCCTTTTGGGCCAGCGCCTGGGGGAGGCAAGGAGCGCGGCCAAGGCCCAGGAGGACGCGCAGCGCGCGGAACAGGAGCTGCGGGAAAACCGTCCGCTGTTTGAGGAGGCCAAGGCCGTTTTTGAGCGGGAGAAAGGCCGGGCCGGGGAGCGGGAACAGCTGATTGGGGAAATCTCCCGGGCCCAGGAGAATTTGAAAGCTTACGACGAGCACGACCGCCTGGCCGCGGACAGCCGCGCCTGCCAGGCTGAGGCCAAGGGCATGGAAGCGGTGGAGGCAGCGGCGGGAAATGAGGCGGAAACGCTGGGGCTTAAGCTTCAGGAACTACAGGAGGAGCTGGACCGGCTGCAGACGGTGGGCGGGGAGCTGGTGGCGGCCCGGAGCGCTGCGGAACGGCTGGGGCAGAACCGGCAGCGCATCGCCGCCCACGCCCGGGAACTGTCGGAATACCGGGCGGAGGAGCGGAAGCTGGCCGCGGCACAGCGGGAGTACCAGGCCGCCGACCAGGCGCGCCGCGCCAGGGAAGGGGAGTATCAGGAGCTTTACCAGGTATTTCTGGACAGCCAGGCCGGAATACTGGCCGCCGGACTGAAACCGGGACAGCCCTGCCCGGTATGCGGCTCTTTGGAACACCCCGCACCGGCGGGGCGGGCGGCTGCGGGAGACGGGACAGAGGGCCGGCTGGGGGCGCCCGGTGCCGGAGCGGCAGTGCATGGGGCGCCCGGCGCCGGAGCGGCGGTGCATGAGGCGCGCGGTGCCGGAGCGGCAGTGCATGAGGCGCCCGGTGCCGGTGCGGCGGTGCATGAGGCACCTTCCCGCCCATCTCACACTCCGGTCACCAAGGAGCAGGTGGATGCCGCTTCCCGGCGGGCGAAGGAAGCCTCGGATGCCGCGGCAAAGCTGAGTCTGCGGGCCGGTGGGGTGAAGGGAAGTCTGGACCAGCGGTTTGAGCGGATAAAGGAGCAGGTGGAGGCTGAGATCGGCGGCTGGAAGGAGTCCTGGCAGGAACGGATCCGGGGAGCGCAGACGAAGGGCCGGGAAGCGTTTCTGGAGGAGTGGAAGCTGGTGTTGGAGCAGCTGGACGGAGTTCTGTGCCGCCAGGCGGAGGCGGGGGAGCAGACGATCCGCGGGCTGGAGGAGCAGGCGAAACGGCGTGGGCAGCTGGAAGCGCAGAAGAAAAAAGCGGCCCAGGCTTTGGAGAACTGCCGGGAGCGCAGGCAGGAGGCCGGAAAGGCCAGGCTCCGGGCGGAGACCAGGCGCACTGAGCTGGAACGCCAGATCGCAGAGCTGAAAAAGCGGCTTCCCCACGGGGACCGGGCGGCCGCGGAGGCGGAGCTGACAGAGCACAGGAGGAGGCTCCTGGCGATGGAACAGGCGCTGAATGCGGCTGAGAAACGTCTGAACGAGTACAGTGGCCGGGTGTCCGCAGCCGAAGCCAGGGCACAGGCGCTGAACCGGCAGTTGGAGGCGTTTTACCGGCAGAAGGAGGAGCGGTGTGTGATATGCGCCGCGACTCAGGGGAGTCTGTCCCCTATGCAGGATTCCTCCCCGGAGGCCCAGCTCTCCCCCTCGGACTGGGTCCGGCAGCTGGAGGCAGAGCTGGCCGGGGCGGGGGAGATTCTGGAGCGTCTGGAAGCCGGACGGAACCGGCTCCACCACCGTCTGGAGACCAACCGGCTGGCCAGGGACAACATGGTGCGGCAGCAGGCGGCCATGGAGGCGGCCAGACAGCAGTGGACCTGGGTAAAGGCCATGGCGGACACCGCCGCCGGCGAGGTCAACGGCAAGGACAAGATCACCTTTGAGACCTATGTGCAGATGGCGTATTTCGAGCGCATCATCGCCAGGGCCAACGCCCGTTTCATGGTGATGAGCGGCGGGCAGTATGAGCTGAAGCGGTGCATGGAGGAGGACGGGCGGGGCAAGAACGGTCTGGGACTCAGCGTGATCGACCACTACAACGGCTCAGAGCGCAGCGCCAGAACCCTGTCGGGCGGAGAATCCTTCCAGGCCTCTCTCTCTTTGGCGCTGGGGCTCTCCGACGAGATTCAGTCCCAGGCAGGTGGAATCCGCCTGGACACCATGTTTGTGGACGAAGGTTTCGGTTCCCTGGACGGCGAGTCCCTCAATCTGGCGGTCAAGGCCCTGGCCGGTCTGGCCGAGGGAAACCGCCTGGTAGGCATCATTTCCCACGTACCGGAGCTGAAGGAGCGCATCGAAAAGCAGATTGTGGTGACCAAGGAAAAATCCGGTGGCAGCCGGGCAGAAATTGATATATGATAGAAACAGACAGACGGCGGGAAAATTGGAGCAAAAAGCCGCGTCAAGCTCGCTTGTAAGCGTCTTTTCGCTCCAATTTTCCCATCGGATGACCATCCGATGCTTCTTGACCGGCTTTTTTCGGTCAAGAAGATGCGCCGTCGTAGCAGCAGCGGCACAGAATTGGAGCAAAAAGCCGCGTCAAGCTCGCTTATAAGCGTCTTTTCGCTCCAATTTTCCCATCGGATGACCATCCGATGCTTCTTGACCGGCTTTTTCCGGTCAAGAAGATGCGCCGTCGTAGCAATCGCGACACAATGGAATTGGCAGTACACACACACGATTGGAGGAACACAACATGGTAGATCAGTTGACGGTAGACAAATTTTTATCCACCCTCTCCTCAAAAGAGCCGGTGCCGGGCGGCGGAGGCGCTTCGGCGTTGGCCGGAGCCCTGGGAAATGCCCTGGGCCAGATGGTGGCGAACCTGACCATCGGCAAGAAACGCTACGCGGACGTGGAGGACGAGATCAAGGGCCTGCTGGCGCGTATGGAGGACCTTCAGAAGGAATTTGTGATCCTGGCGGATCGGGACGAGGAGGTGTTCGCGCCTCTGGCGGCAGCCTACGGGCTCCCCACCGGCACGGAGGAGGAGAAGGCGCATAAGGCGGCGGTGATGGAACAGTGGCTGCTGGACGCCAGCTACGTTCCGCTGGAAGTGATGGAGAAAGCGGTGGAGATGCTGGGTATTCTGGACGTCCTGGCGGTCAAAGGCAGCCGAATGGCGGTCAGCGATGTGGGCGTGGGCGTGCAGTTTGTCCGCACGGCGCTCCTGGGCGCGGTGATGAACGTCTATATCAATACCAAGTCCATGAAGGACCGGGAGAAAGCCGGGGAGCTGAACCGTGAGGCGGAGGAACTGGTGCGCACGGGAACCGAGGCGGCGGACCGCATTTACGGGGTGGTTCTGGCCGGACTGAGGGGATAACGGTAACGACGTTGTGTAAAGAAGGAGGAATGGACACCGATGCAGGTATTAAAGGGAGCAGAGGTTTCTGCAAAGATTAAAGAAGAGGTACAGGGGCTGCTGGCCTCCGTGGAGGGACCCGCGCCAAAGCTCGCCATCGTGCGGGTGGGAGAACGGCCGGACGACATGTCCTACGAGCGCGGCGCCATCAAAAAAATGGAAAATTTTGGGTTACGAGTTCAATCCTATGTATTTCCCGGGGACATCGGCGATGCAGAATTCAAGGAGCATTTCGCGGCCATTAACGGGGATCCGGACGTGGCCGGGATTCTGCTGCTGAGACCGTTGCCCGGACAAATCTGTGAGAGCGATATCGAGAAAATGATCGATCCGGCCAAGGACCTGGACGGGATATCCCCAGCCAACATCGCCAAGGTCTTTGCCGGGGACGAAAGCGGTTTCGCGCCCTGCACCGCCGAGGCGGTGATGGAGGTGCTGCGGGCCTTTGACATTTCCCCCAAGGGAAAGCGGGTGACCATCGTGGGCCGCAGCATGGTGGTGGGACGGCCTCTGTCCATGCTGATGCTGAAGGCCAACGCCACGGTAACCATCTGCCACACCAAAACCGCCGATCTGGAAGGGACCTGCCGCAATGCCGAGATACTGGTGGCCGCCGCCGGCCGGGCGAAGATGCTGGACAAGCGTTTCGTGGGCCAGGATGCGGTGGTGATCGACGTGGGCATCAATGTGGATGAAAACGGAAAATTGTGCGGGGATGTGGATTACGCCTCCCTGGACGGGACGGCCTCGGCCGCAACGCCGGTGCCCGGCGGCGTGGGCGCGGTGACCACGGCGGTGCTGGCAAAACATCTGGTGCGTGCGGCTCTGGCGGGGAAATAGGAGCACCGCCAATTTTGCATAATCCTGCATAATTTTGCTGCATAAAGCCTGCATTTTCCTAGTTTCTGGGAAAAATATGCAAAAAAGGTATTAATGCATAAATAATTCTTAAAAAAAGTAGTATTTTCCCCGATTTTCCTCTTGATAAACGCTGAAAATGCATTATAATAAAAAGGCAATCATTTATAGTTATGCATTTTCGTGCATAAAGAAAAAGAGGAGAGATCATTATGAAAAAGAAAGTATTAGCTATGACGATGGCTGCTCTGATGGCGGCCTCCATAACCGCCTGCGGCGGAGCGAAAACTGAGACCACCGCTGCCGATACCACTGCTGCCCAGAGCAAGGCTGAGGATACCACCGCTGCCGAGAGCAAGTCTGAGGAGACCACTGCCGAGGCTGTCAGTGAGGAAGAGACCAAGGCTGCCGGCGGCAAGCTGATCATGGTGACCAACGCGGAGTTCCCGCCTTACGAGTACCATGAGGGCGGCGAGATCGTAGGTATCGACGCCGATATCGCCCGTGCAATCGCCGACGAGCTGGGCATGGAGCTGGAGATCGAGGATATCGCTTTTGATTCCATTATCCCGGAGCTGACAAGCGGCAAGGCTGATTTCGCCATGGCCGGCATGACCGTGGACGAGAAGCGCAAACAGTCCGTTGACTTCTCCGACACCTACGCCAAGGCTTCCCAGAGAATCATTGTGAAATCGGACAGCGCCATCGCAACCCCCGACGACCTTAAGGGCAAGGTAGTGGGCGTGCAGCAGGGCACCACCGGCGACCTCTATGTATCCGATCTGGAAGCGGACAACACCACGGTTGAGCGTTACAACAAGGGCTTTGAGGCCGTTCAGGCGCTGAGCCAGGGCAAGATCGACGCCGTTGTGATCGACGGAGAGCCTGCAAAGGTATTTGTGGAGCAGACCGACGGTTTAAAGATTCTGGACGAAGCGTTCACCGACGAGGAGTACGCCGCTGCTGTGAAGAAGGGCAACACCGAGCTGCTTGACAAGATCAACGGCGCGTTAAAGAACTTAAAGGAGTCCGGCAAGCTGGATGAGATCGTGGCGAAGTACATTTCCGCTGAGTAATAAGCGACCGGCCGCCAGAGCTGTCTAACGGAATCCAAAACTGCCGCATCGTGCAGGAAGTACTGCAGAATATACCGCTTCCTGAAATTATGCGGCAGTTTTTTGTGCGAGTGGAATGCTCCCCGGCAGCGGAAGGGAAACGGCCGGGACCGCGGCGGCGGCCTGGAGCCGGCCGGCTGTAAACCTCCGCCTTAGGGGGCGGGAAATCATAGCAGAGGATGGATAACATGTGGGAACAATTTTGTAGTACATTTTACCTGAACTTTATCGAGGACGACGGTTGGAAATACATCACGGTGGGCCTGAAAAACACCCTGATCATCACCTTCTTCGCCTGTCTGATGGGAATCGTTCTGGGCTTTCTGGTGGGCATGGTCCGCTCTACCTACGAGAAAACCCATAAACTGAAAATTCTCAACGCAGTCTGCAAGGTCTACCTGACGGTGATCCGCGGAACGCCCGTGGTAGTGCAGCTGATGATCATCTATTTCGTGGTGTTCGGCAGCGTCAGGATCAGCAAGGTCCTGGTGGCGGTCCTGGCCTTTGGAATCAACTCCGGGGCTTATGTGGCCGAGATCTTCCGAAGCGGCATTATGTCCGTTGACAGCGGTCAGCTGGAGGCGGGGCGCAGCCTGGGTTTCAATTACTGGCAGACTATGTGGTACATTATCATGCCCCAGGCGTTTAAGAACGTGCTGCCCGCGCTGTGCAACGAGTTCATTTCCCTGCTGAAGGAGACCTCCGTTGCCGGTTACATCGCGCTTCAGGATCTGACCAAGGGCGGCGATATCATCCGCAGCCGGACGTACAGCGCCTTTATGCCGCTGTTTGCGGTAGCGCTGATCTATCTGACCATTGTGATGATCTTTACGAAATTGATACAGATATTGGAGAGGAGGCTGAGGCAGAGTGAGCGCTAATTACAACGGGGAAGCCCTGATTCGTGTGGAAAATCTTGGAAAAAGCTTCGGCGCCATCCACGTGCTGAGCGGAATCAACGTGGATATTCATGCAGGCGACGTGGTATTTGTGGTGGGACCTTCGGGGTCCGGCAAGAGCACCTTTCTGCGCTGCCTGAACCTGCTGGAGGAGCCAACGGAGGGGCATGTGTTTTTTGAAGGGGTGGATATCACCGACAAACACACGGACATCGACAAGCACCGCCAGAAAATGGGAATGGTGTTCCAGCAGTTCAACCTGTTCCCCCATATGGATATTATGAAGAATCTGACCATCGCGCCCATGAAGCTGCAGGGCAAGAGCCAGCAGGAGGCCGAGGCCGAGGCTATGCGCCTTTTGGAGCGGGTAGGTCTGGCGGACCGGGCCCACGCTTATCCCAGCCAGCTCTCCGGCGGCCAGAAGCAGCGGATCGCCATCGTGCGCGCGCTGTGCATGAAGCCGGATGTGATGCTCTTTGACGAGCCGACCTCCGCTTTGGACCCCGAGATGGTGGGCGAGGTGCTGGAAGTGATGCGGGACCTGGCCAAGGAGAAAATGACCATGGTGGTGGTGACCCACGAGATGGGTTTTGCCAGGGAGGTGGCCACCCGGGTGATGTTCATGGACGGCGGAAACTTCGTGGAGGAAGCGCCGCCCCAGGAGTTTTTCACCAACCCGAAGAACGAGCGCCTTCAGTCCTTCCTGAGCAAGGTGCTGTGACAAATCGAATCGCAAGGTGCGCTGAAAAATGCCGCCGCAGGGAAATGTCTCTGCGGCGGCATTTTTTTGTCCCTGCCCCTGAGGGCGGTCAGGACTCCGTATTGAATTTTTCCAGCAGCTCGGACAGATTGGTCAGGCAGTGGTCCAGATTGGCCAGTTCCTCCTCAGTGTAGCATGAGAGGGCCTTCAGCGTGCTGTCCAGCATGCTCTGCTTTAAATCGGTGAGCATCCGGACGCCCTGGTCCGTGATGTGGATGTAGACCTGGCGGCGGTTCCGGGAATCGTGGGTTCTCTGCACCAGCTCCTTCTCCTCCAGATCGTTGACCAGCTTGGTGAGCTGCTGCTTAGTGATATCCAGCTGGTCGGCCAACTCCGACATGGTCAGCTTATGGCCGTCTAATTCGTTGAGCGTCATCAGGGTGTGGAAGGCCAGGGTATTGGCTTTGACCACGTTCTGCTGCTGGTACTGGCTCTTGGCCAGCGTGAAAAACCGAATGGTGAACTTTAAAAAATGGGCGCTGACCGTCTGCGCGCCCGGTTTTTGTTCTTTCGTGACAGTCACCTCCTGTGCCTGCGGTTGAGGCTTATCTTTATACTGTTGTATCACAGTGACTTGAAAATGTCAATGTTTATTAAAAGTAAATAAAAATTTACAATTAAATATTGACAAAGTTTAGAGATGGTATTATTGTACAGATATGCGCGGGGGAAACGGCGAAAGCCGGACCTGTGTATAGGGAAACTGTAAAAGAAGCAAGCTAAATACATTAAGAAAAGGAGACAATGAGTATGGGAGTTAAAGGCGACAACGGCATAAAGAATCCGAAAAAGCCGTTTATCTATTACTATCTGTTGGTACTGCTGATTGTGATGGTGCTGAACGCTTTGGTATTTCCCTCTGTGATGGAGCGGTCCGTCCAGGAGGTGCCTTACAGCGAGTTCATCACCCAGCTGGACCAGGGAAAAATCAAGGACGTTTATCTGACGGACACCCAGATTCAGTATACGGTGAAGGATCAGCAGTGGGGGGCCTACAAGACCGGCCGGTTCCCGGATGACCAGCTGATCGAGCGTCTGCAGAAAGCCGGAGTGACAGATTACCGCAGGGAGATCCCCACCCAGGCGTCCCCGCTGCTGAGCTTCCTGATGACCTGGGTGGCGCCGATCCTGATGTTTGTGATCATCGGACAGATCATGGCCCGTTCCCTCAGCAAGCGTATGGGCGGGAACAACGCCATGACCTTCGGCAAATCCAACGCCAAGATTTACGCGGAAAATGAAACCGGCATCACCTTTGCGGACGTGGCCGGCGAGGAGGAGGCCAAGGAGGCGCTCAAGGAGATCGTGGATTTCCTGCACAATCCCCAGAAGTACGCGGATATCGGCGCCAACCTGCCCAAGGGCGCGCTGTTAGTAGGCCCTCCCGGAACCGGTAAAACCCTGTTGGCCCGGGCGGTGGCAGGAGAGGCCCATGTGCCGTTCTTCTCCATTTCCGGTTCGGAGTTCGTGGAAATGTTTGTGGGCATGGGCGCGGCCAAGGTCCGGGACCTGTTCAAGCAGGCTACGGAAAAGGCCCCCTGTATCGTGTTTATCGACGAGATCGACACCATCGGCAAGAAGCGGGACGGCGGCGGTATTTCCGGCAACGACGAGCGGGAGCAGACCCTGAACCAGCTGCTCACCGAGATGGACGGCTTTGACGGCAAGAAGGGCGTGGTGATTCTGGCGGCCACCAACCGGCCGGAATCCCTGGATGCCGCGCTGCTGCGCCCGGGACGTTTCGACCGGAGAATCCCCGTGGAGCTGCCGGATTTAAAGGGCCGGGAAGCCATTCTGAAGGTGCACGGCAAAGAGGTGAAAATGTCCGAGGACGTGGATTACAACGCCATCGCCCGCGCCACCTCGGGAGCCAGCGGTGCGGAGCTGGCCAACATCATCAACGAGGCGGCCCTGCGGGCGGTCCGCATGGGGCGCACGGCGGTGAACCAGAGCGATCTGGAGGAGAGTGTGGAGACGGTGATCGCCGGTTACCAGCGCAAGGATATGGTGGTCTCCGAGAAGGAGCGCCGGATCGTAGCCTACCACGAGATCGGCCACGCTCTGGTGGCGGCGAGCCAGAGCCACTGCGCGCCGGTGCACAAGATTACCATTATCCCCAGAACCTCCGGAGCGCTGGGTTACACCATGCAGGTGGAGCAAGGGGAGCGTTTCCTGATGAGCAAGGAGGAAGCTTTGGACAAGATCGCCACCTTTACCGGCGGCCGGGCGGCGGAGCAGCTGATCTTCCACTCCATTACCACCGGCGCGTCCAACGATATCGAGCAGGCCACCAAGCTGGCCCGGGCCATGATCACCCGGTACGGCATGAGCGACCGGTTCGGCATGGTGGCGATGGAGACCGTGAGCAACCAGTACCTGGGCGGGGACACTGCCCTGGCCTGCTCCCCGGAGACAGCCAGGATCATCGACGACGAGGTGGTGAAGCTGGTGCACGGGCAGTACGAAAAGGCCCTCTCCATTCTGAGCGGGCACGTGGAGAAGCTCCACGAGCTGGCGGATTACCTGCTGGAGCGGGAGACCATCACCGGCGAGGAATTTATGGATATTTTAGAGCGGTAGGCGGTCTGGCGGAAACGGCGGACCGCGGTTTGGGAAGCGGCTCAGAGAGGCGATTTAATAGTTTGTTCGATTGCAATCTGAGGGGGGATATGGTATGCTGAAAATGATGAGCGGATATCAACGGCGCTTCCATGTCTGAGCAGGTCTGTTTCGCAAAGTTTCTTATACAGATTTTCTTATGATTGTGTGATGATTTAAAGCAGAGTGATTGAATTAGCAGGACGCGCGGCCTGAGGACGGGCGGATTGCCGGAAGCCGCTTTCATACAAACATGAGAGAATACGAGAGAAACGGAGGAATGAAGTATGGAACGGATACTGGAGCAGCTTTACAAAGGGGATCTCTGTCCGGCGGACAACTGTCAGGTGGAGAATCCCGATTACCGCCGCCTGTGCAGCGCCAACTTAGAGGAGACGGACCGCTTTGCCAACTCGCTGGCCGAGGAGCGCAGGGAAGCCTTTGACGTTTTGATGGACCATTACCTGGAGGTGAGCTTCATGGAGAAAACCCAGGCCTTTACGGACGGGTTCCGGCTGGGCGCGCAGGTGATGTGCGAGGTGTTTCGGGCGGCGGCTGAGCAGTAACATGTAAATCGATGGATGCCCTCAAAGACTCTGTGACAGAACGGAGCGGCTTTGAGGGCATCTTTTTTTACGCCTTGGGTTTATGATCTATTCGTCCGGTGAAACGTACACAGCATAACCGGCTTTCCGGGGGCCGGCCTTGGGAGCGGGCCCTGTGCCGTAGCCCAGAATGCAGTGGCCAATGCCTTCATAATCTCCGTCGATTCCCCATTTTTCCAGAAGGGCCTTCCCTTCAGGACAATCGAACACTTCTTTGGCCCGGTGGACCCAGCAGGAATCCACCCCCAGGGCGTGGGTGGCGTTCAGCAGATTTCCCATCACCAGGGTTCCGTCGTACAGGAAGGTTGGCTGGGACCGGTCCGCCAGCACGATCAGCACAGTGGGAGCGCCATAGAACGGATCGATTTCCTTGCCCAGGAAGCGGGCGTTTAAACGGGAGAGCAGGTCCCGGGTCCCGGGATCCCGGACAACGATGATGCGCGGGGACTGCTTGCCGTAGCCGGAAGGGGCGTACATACCCGCTTCCAGAATTTGTTCCAGTTTTTCGGGTTCCACCGGTCGATTGGGATTGTAACGCTTGACGCTTCTTCTCTGTTTCATCATTTCAATACATTCATTCATCTGATTCTCTCCTTCTGCGCCGCACGGCCGGTTCAATCGCCGCGCTCCTGCATAAATTTTCGGGCCATGATAATAAAATCGTTCCGCCGTTTTGCCAGTTCATCCATGTCTTTAACAGACCAGTCGTAGAATCCGCTTCCGGTCTTATAACCCAAATTCCCCTCCTCCACCAGCGTCTCCATAACGGGAGAAGGAGTGGTCCGGCTGCTGATCTCCGGAAGTACGGTGCGCTGCACGTTCAGGCAGAGGTCGAGTCCGGCCGCTTCGATATGCTCCAGGGGGCCCCACACGGGCATGCGGATCCCCATGCCCATTTTCACGGCGGTGTCAATGTCCTCGGGGTCCGCCAGGCCGATCTCCACGATGTTCACGGCCTCGCGGATGACGGCCTGGAGAATGCGGTTCGCCAGCTGTCCGGGCAGGTCGCGTTTGACCAGAACAGCAGCTTTTCCCCAGGATTTCAGAGTGTCCCGCACGGCAGAGGCGATCTCGATGTCCGTGCGGTCGCCCACCACCACCTCCACCAGGGGAACCAGATGGCCGGGGAACCAGAAGTGGGTGGTTACGGTGCGCTCCGGGTGTTCGGTGAGCAGCGCGATATCGGTGATGCGCAGCCCGGAAGTGTTGCTGAGCAGAGGCACCTCCGGCGGGAATACCTGATCCAGGCGGGCGAACAGCTTCTGTTTGACCTCCAGATTTTCCACTACAGCCTCGATCACCATGGAGGCGCTGCGGCTGTACGCTTCGTAGCCGGAGGAAACGCTGATGAGCTCCCGGGCTTTCATGGCCCCGGCTTCGTCCGCCAGGCCGTTTGCCAGCAGCTCGCCGATGTTGGCCTTAGCCGCGGCAAGCCCCCGATCCAGCTGGTCCGGATTGATGTCGACCAGCACGGTTTTGTTTCCGGCCAGGGCGCTGCAGGCGGCGATGCCGCTTCCCATTAAACCGCTTCCGATGATGATTACGGTGTCCCGCATAATGATTTCCTCCTTTATGAGTCTCGCATATCGTTTAGGACCGTACCGGCTTTACACAGACCGGAGTGGGGCATGCAAGCTCCCAGGCGCGGGTGAGCGAGCCGTCGGACGGATCGATATGGAAGGTTAAAATGTTGTCCGAATCCTGATTGGCTACGATCAGGTAACGCCCGGCGGGATCCACCGCAAAGTTGCGTGGGGTGCGGCCGCCGCAGGGGATATTATCCAGCCAGGAAAGGGTTCCGGCGTCCGGATCCACGCGGTAAACCGACAGGCTGTCGTGGCCGCGGTTGGAGCCGTAGAGGAAGCGGCCGTCCGGCGTCAGGTGGAGATCGGCGCAGATATTTCCGGTTTTGCAGCCTTGGGGTACGGTGTCCACCGTCTGCTTCAGCGTGAAGCCCCCATTGCCGTCGTAGTACAGCAGGGAGATCGTGGAGGAGAGCTCGTTGATCAGGTAGCAGAAGCGCCCGTTCCGGTGAAATTCACAAAAACGGGGGCCGCTGCCGGGAAGGGCGCAGAAGTCCGCTGACGGGGACAGCAGACCGCGTTCAAAGTCTGTCCGGTATGCGGCCAGATGATCGGTGCCCAGATCCGGCACAAAGGCGAAACGCTCATCCGGGGATAATATCAGGGAATGGGCGTGAGGACCTTTTTGCCGGGCCGGATCCACGCTGCTGCCCTGGTGCTGGATCAACTGGCTGTGGGGAGCAAGGGAGCCGTCGGCCATGACCGGATAAACACATACGCTGCCGCTCATGAAATTGGACACGAAAACATGCGTCCCCCCGCTGTTGACAGACACGTGGCAGGGGTCGGTTCCAAGGGTGGGGCGGCTTCCCAGAAAGTCCAGGCTTCCGTCCTCCCGGCGGATGCGGTAGGCCGACACCCCGCCGCCGGGCTGCCCCTGGTATTCCTTCAATTCGTTCACGGAATAGAGAAAATTCCCGTCCGGGGAGAGGCAGAGGTAGGAGGGATTATCCGCCTCCACAGGTTCGCCCTCATGCCGCAGCTCCCCCGTGTCCAGGTCCAGAAGCAGACGGTAGATTCCCCGTCCTTTTCCTTCCAGCACCTCCCCGGTTCCAAAAAGGATCGGGCGGCTGTAGGTTCCGGCGTAAATTCTTCTAAAATGATTCATCTCAGCCCTCCAATTCGAACTCATAGTCAAAAACCGTTTTACCGTATGAAACGCTGTCCATAAAGGCGCGCACCTTCAGGTGCTCCGGATGATTGATGTACCGCTGCAAGGCCTCGTCCGAGTCGAATACGGAATCGATGCAGATGTGATACGCCTCGGGACCACCGGTATTGTAGTTCAGAGCCACCTGCGCCCGGCGGATCTCCGGAATGAGGCTCTTTAAGGATTCTGTTTTTTCACGGAACAAGCGGCAAGTCTCACGGCGGTCCTCATCGCTGCCGTTCTCGTTGATCTTCCAGAACACAATGTGTTTGATCATAGATAAACCCTCCCTCGAATTCGTAATTGTACTACAAGTGATTTGATTTTAGCACGCATGCCTCATTTGTGTCAATAGTGATCAAAAAATATTCCAAATGAACCAACAAAATATATAATTCAAAAAAAGAAGAAATTAAAAACACTAGTAAAAAAATATAATTTTATAACCCTAAAACAAAGATAAATAATCAAAATCACAACAAAAAAGTAAAAATGTAATTGACATTCTGTTTGGTCATGATATAATACGACTTGTAGGACAAGTGAAAGAGAAGTAACACGAAAAATCATATAAATACATTCAAGGAGGACTCAGTATGAAGAAAAAATTGACGGCGTTGGTGTTAACGGTGGCAACAGCCATGACGGTGCTGTACGGATGCGGCGGCTCTTCCGGCGGGACGGAGCAGCCGGCGGCCAAGGGCGGAGAGACCCAGGCCACGGAGGCGCAGCCCCAGAAGACGGAAGCGGCTGAGGCTGGGGATCAGAAAATCGGCGTGTTGATTTTCAACTATGCCAACGACTACATTTCCTATGTGCGCAAGGGGCTGGAAGCCGCTGCACAGACTGCGGGAGTGGAGTATCTGACCGTTGACGGAGCCAACGATCAGGCGAAGCAGACGGAGCAGGTGGATACCATGATCCAGAAAAAGGTGGATGGGCTCTGCGTGGCGCTGGTGGAATCCACCGCGGCCGAGACGATCATTGAGAAGTGCCGTACGGCGGACCTCCCGGTGGTCTTTGTAAACAAAAAGCCGACGGCTGAGGTGCTCAACACTTATGATAAGTGCTGGTATGTGGGCTGCGCCACCCAGCAGCCGGGAGAATTCCAGGCCGAGATGATGCTTGAGGACTGGAAAGCGGATCCCACCATGGACAAAAACGGCGACGGTAAGATCCAGTATGTGATCATCAAGGGCGAGAACGGCCATGAAAATGCGGAAGCCCGCATCGTGGGCATCCACAAGGTTCTGGAGGAGTCGGGAATTGAGGTGGAGGAGCTGGACTGCCAGGTTGCGGGCTGGGATGCCTCCAAAGCGAAGGATATTATGGATACGTGGCTTTCCAAGTACGGGGACGATATAGAAGTAATTCTTTCCAACAACGACGCGATGGCTTTAGGCGCGATTGAATCGTTAAAGGCGGCGGGTTATTTTGAGGGAGATAAGCAGATCGCGGTGTACGGCATTAATGCAATTCAGACGGGTCTGGAGGCGTTGGAGCAGGGATACCTGAGGGGCACCATTATGACCGACATGATTTCCGAGGGAACCACCACCTTCCAGGTGATGAAAAACGCTCTGGACGGTGTGGACTGCCAGACCGATATCGCCTACCCCTACGAGGCGGAGTCCAAATTCTTCTATATCGACACGGTAAAAATCCGCATGGACAACATTGACACAGCCTGGGCCATGTATCAATAAGCCCTGGGATCAGACGGGCGGCAAAAGCAGACGGGCGGGGCGCAAAACGCTCCGCCTGATTAAAAACGGAGTGAGCCTATGGAATATGTTTCGGAGCAGGAGAGCAGGGATTATCTCTTGGTGATGCGGGATATCGACAAGGAATTCCCCGGGGTGAAGGCCCTGAATAAAGCGAAGCTGTATGTGCAAAAGGGATCCGTCCACGCCCTGATGGGGGAAAACGGCGCGGGAAAGTCCACGCTGATGAAGTGCCTGTTCGGCGTCTACGCCAAGGACAGCGGGGAGATTCTGTTTGAGGGAAAAAGCGTAAACTACACCTGTCCCAAAGATGCCCTGGACCACGGTATCTCCATGGTGCACCAGGAACTGAATCAGGTGCTCCAGCGGAATGTGATGGAGAATATCTGGCTGGGCCGTTTCCCTACGAAGATGGGGTTCGTGGACGAGCAGAAAATGTATGACGAGACGAAGAAGATTTTTGACGACCTGAACATCGGCGTGGATCCCAGGGAGAAGATCGACGACCTCTCCGTATCGCAGCGCCAGATGATCGAGATCGCCAAGGCCGTGTCGTACAATGCAAAAATCATTGTCTTTGACGAGCCGACCTCGTCCCTGACGGAGAAGGAAGTCTCCCATCTCTTTGCGATCATTGAGAATCTGCGCAGCCGGGGAGTGGGGATGGTCTACATTTCCCATAAAATGGAAGAGATCAAGCGCATCTCGGATGAGATCACGGTGATGCGGGACGGAAGCTGGGTCTACACGGGCAAGGCCAGCGAGATGGAGATGGACCAAATTATCTCGCTGATGGTGGGGCGCAGCATGTCCAGCCGCTTCCCGGAAAAAACCAACCGGCCCAGTGACAATGTGGTCCTGAAGGTGGAGCGTTTGACCGGGATGTATAAACCCACGATTACCGAGGCCTCGTTTGAGCTGCGGGAAGGAGAGATTCTGGGCATCGCGGGCCTGGTGGGATCGCGGCGAACGGAGCTGGTTGAGACGATTTTCGGCCTTAGAAAACGGGAGTCCGGGAGAATCGTCTATAAGGGAAAAGAGGTTTCCATCAACGATCCCATTGAGGCCATCTCCAACCGGTTTGCCCTGCTGACCGAGGAACGCAGGCAGAACGGCATTTTCGGGGACCTCAGCATACGCTTTAACGCGACGATTTCCCATTTGAACGACTATTGCAAGCTGTCGTTTATCAATGAAAAAAAGATGGTGAGCGATACCCAGTGGGTTATCGACGCCATGGCGGTCAAGACGCCAAACGACCGCACGGCAATTTCCAATCTCTCGGGCGGCAACCAGCAGAAGGTGATCATCGGGCGCTGGCTGCTCAATGAGCCGGAAATTCTGATGATGGATGAGCCCACCCGGGGGATCGACGTGGGCGCAAAGTACGAAATTTATAAACTGATGAACGAATTGGCCTCCAAGGGTAAGTCCATCCTGTTCGTCTCCTCGGAGATGCCGGAGTTGATCGGCGTTGCAGACCGTATTCTGGTGATGAGTAACGGGCGGGTGGCGGGAATCCTGAACCGTGATGAATTCGATCAGGAGGAAATCATGCGGTTTGCGGCCAGATATCTGGGCTGACGGCAAGGGTCCGCAAAATTGGAGGAGAGAGATGAAGAATACGAATACATTATCAAAAGACAGGCTGAAAAAAATTGTGATGAATTACGCGATCTACCTGATTTTGCTGATCGTGGTGGGGGTAATCGTGGCGGTGGATCCCTCGTTTCTGCAAATCGGAAATCTGTCCTATATCTGTACCCAGGCGTCCACCCGCCTGATTCTGTCCCTGGGAGTGGCGGGGATCATTGTGCTGGGCGGTACGGACCTGGCGGCCGGACGCATGGTGGGCATGGCGGCCGTGATCTGCGCTTCTCTTTTGCAGGCGGTGGAGTCCAGCACCAGAGTGTATCAGAATATGCCGCGGCTTCCCATTTTTCTGCCCATGCTCTTGGCGGTGGCGCTGTGCGTGATATTCTGTTTTGTCCATGGACTGATTGTGGCCAAATTGAAGGTGGCGCCCTTTATCGCTTCCCTGGGAATCCAGCAGGTGGTGTATGGGCTGTTTTCAATCTATTTCCAGGGGCTTGCCAACGGATCGCCGATCGGAAGCTTTGACAAGCGGTTTACAAACTTCGCTCAGGGCGCGTTCCACCTGGGGCCGGTGCGCATTCCCTATATTGCAATCTACGCGGTGATCTGTACGGTGATCGTGTGGGTGATCTGGAACAAGACAAAGATCGGCAAGAATATGTTCGCAATCGGAGGAAATCCGGAAGCCGCGGCGGTCTGCGGCGTTAATATCGTCAAAGGTTCCCTGGTGATCTATATTCTGGCGGGGATTCTCTACGGATTTGCAGGGGCTCTTGAGGCGGGGCGCACCGGAAGCGCTACAAATGCCCTGGGAGCGGATTATGCCCTGGACGCAATCGCAGCCTGCGTTGTGGGAGGCGTGTCCATGCGGGGCGGAATCGGCACCATTAAGGGCATCGTCACCGGAGTGATCATGTTCCAGATTATCAACTACGGTTTGATCTTTATCGGCGTCAGCCCCTATGTGCAGTATGCGGTGAAGGGCAGCATCATTCTGATCGCGGTAGCCATTGATACCCAGAAATATCTGAAGAAAAAATAAGGACGTCCGGAGGTTACCTGGACTCGTTCAGATATCGGGTAACGCTGTTTACCAGCTCGTTCATATGTTTTTCCATCATGAATGCGGCTTCATCCGGCTTCTGCCGTTTGATGCATTCCAGAATCATGTAGTGATAGAAAGAAGAGTTCCGGTCATTCCGGGTGAATTGCAGAAAATCCACCATCTTTGACGTCATGATATATTTGATCAGCTCCATCATGGAGGCGAATATCTGGCTTTTGGAGGCCTTGGCAATCTGCACGTGAAAGTCGATGGTGGAGGCGGAATAAATCTGCATGTTATTTCCTGCGCTCAGAGATATGTCCAGATAGTGCTGGAGCGCCTTGATATCGTTCTCGTCGGCCCGTTCCGCAGCCATGCGGGTCGCGGCAATTTCAATGGCACGGCGGAATTCGAGGATTTCCAGAAAACTGTCCTCATTGATCAACATGGCGGGAATAAACGAGTTGATGTACATGCCCATGCTGGGCTTGCATACATAGGTTCCGTCGCCGCGCCGGGTTTCCAGAATTCCCAGGGTGTTCAGGCGGTTCAATGCGGCTCGGATGGTATTGCGGCTTACGTTAAAGGTTTCCTTCAGCTCGTTCTCAGTGGGAATCCGATCTCCGGGGCGGTATCTGCCGGCAATGATCTGTTCCAGGATTTGCCGGTAGACAGAATCGGTAATATTGTTGGCTGTGTGTTCGATTTCCCTGGTCATGACGGACGCTCCTTTAGTGTTGGTTTATATCTGAACTATACTTTGAAATATTTTAAAAGTCAAGCTGATTGGGGAAAAGAGAGGGGGAGTTATTGGATGCCGGATTTTATGAAAGCGGCTGTTTTGGAGGAGTATCAAAAACCATTGGTGATCCGGGAGGTGCCCTATCCGAAACCCGGACGGGGCGAGGTTACGATCCGGATTCTGGCCAGCGGCCTGTGCGCTTCGGACCTGCATTTACAGGATGGGAGAATTCCGTCCAGCCATGTGCCTTACATACCGGGACATGAGATGGTGGGAGAGATTTACGAGTTAGGGGAGGGCGTGGACCGGCCGTTAGGCCAGCGTGTGCTGGGATTTATCGATATTACGTGCAACACCTGCCGCCTGTGCACCTCTGGGCGCGCCAATCTGTGCCTGTCCTTAAAACGGCTTGGTTTTGAGCTGGACGGGTCCCACGCTCAGTTCTGCCGTCTGCCGGCGCAAAACGCCGTGCCCATCTGTCCTGAGGTGCCGGTGGAGAAAGCGGCGGTGATCCCGGATGCGGTGGCCTGCATGTACCATGCGATCCGGGAGAAGGGCGGAGTGCGCGCAGGGGACCGGGTGTTGATACTTGGAGTCGGCGGTCTGGGAATTCAGGGAATCCAGATTCTCAAGTATTTCGGGGCGGAAGTCTATGTGACCAGCCGCCAGGACCAAAAGCTTGAGATTGCCCGTTCCTTTGGCGCGGATTTGTGCATCAACACCGGCAGACAGGATCTGACGGAGGAGATCCGGCGGTTTACCGGCGGGGAAATGTGCGATGTGGTTTTGGACAACATCGGAATTGCAAGCACCATTGAGCAGAGCCTGCAGGTGCTGCGCCCGGCGGGGCGGGTGGTGGTAATCGGATATGCGGACCAGGAGTTTACGGCCGTGTACCAGCACATTATGTTGAAGGAAAAGGAGATCGTGGGCTGCCGCGCCAGCAATCTGCACGAGCTGAAGGAAGTGATCCGGTTGGTGGAGCGGGGCGTGATCGATCCGTATATTTACAGGACGTATCCCTTTGAAGCGATCAATCAGGCTCTGGATGACCTGCGGAATGGTAAAAGCCTGGGACGGACTGTTTTGGTGTTTTAAGGTTAAAAACATAGAGGATTGAAGGAGGAGAAAAACAATGAAATTTGAGATTCCTGAGAAAATGAAGGCCGTGGTGCTTGAGGAGTACGGCAAGCTGGGAGTGACGGAGCTTCCGGTTCCCCAGCCGGGGCCGGGCGAGGTGCTTTGCAAGATCAAGGCGGTGGCGATCTGCGGGTCGGACCCCAAGATGATCGACGGCCACTATGCGGACGTCCATTGGCCCCCCTATTTTCCGTTTGTGATGGGGCACGAGTGGGCCGGACAGGTGGTGGCCCTGGGCGAGGGCGTCACGGAATTTAAAGTGGGGGACCGGGTAGCCGGGGAGGCTCATAAGGGCTGTGGAAACTGCGCCAACTGCATGAGCGGACATTACACGGTCTGCCTGAATTATGGCAAGGACGGCCATGACGGGGGAGCGGACAAGGGACACCGCCATTACGGGTTTTACTGGCAGGGAGCCAATGCGGAGTACAACGCTTACAAGGTGGCCGCGCTGACGCTCATTCCGGACAATGTGAGCTATGAGGAAGCCTCGCTGTGTGACACCGCGGGCGTGGCGCTTCACGGCGTGGAGCTGGCGGGAGTGACGCCCGGCGGAACCACGGTTGTGTTCGGTCCCGGACCCATCGGCCTGTGCGCAATGCAGGAGGCCAAAGCTATGGGCGCAGGGCGCGTGATCATGATTGGCCGGGGGCGTAAGCTGGAGATTGCCCGGAAGATGGGGGCGGATATCTGCATCGATTTTGAGAAGGAGGACCCGGTGGCCAGGGTGCTGGAGCTGACCGGCGGCGTGGGGGCGGACGAGGTGATGGAGTGCTCAGGCGCGAATGATTCCCCGGCCAAGGCCTGTCAGTTGGTAAAGAAAACGGGCGCGGTGGCGCTGATCGCCAACTACCGCGACGATCTGGAGCAGGTTCCGCTGCCGCTTAACAAGATCGTGTTCAATGAGATTAAAATTTACGGCTCCAAGGCGAATCCCGGCGTGTCCCGGGCCGTGTTAAAGTTCCTCTCCGACGGCTCCATAAACGGGAAAGGACTGATCACCCACACCTTCCCTCTGGACCAGTATGAGGCGGCCGTGGACGTGTTCCAGAACCGGCGGGACAACTGCATGAAGGTGGTGATCACACCGGAGGCCGGCGAGCCAGGGCGCTTTGTGGAGGATTAGCCGTAAATATCGGGATATGCTGCGATTGACAGGAGGAAATACATATGGGAATTACGATCACACCGTTAAATTCAGGTTTTTGTACGTCCAACCCAAAGACCTACCACTATCACCCGTCCACCCACAAATATTATGCCAACGTGTCCGGCGAGGATCGCCGGCTGCCGGTATTCTGCTATCTGCTGAACACCGGCTCCGAGCTGATTTTGGTGGACACGGGGATGGCGGACTCGGACCGGGCGAACCGGTACCATCATCCGGGTTCCGAGCAGCTGCCGGACCAGGCCATGCCCCGGGCGGTGGAAAAGGCCGGATACCGGGTGGAAGATATCAGCCGGATTATTTTTACGCATCTGCACTGGGACCACACATTTTATATGAAGGAATTCAGCAATGCGAAGTATTATGCCCAGAAAAAGGAGTACGAGTTCGCCCTGAATCCCCTTCCCTTATATTATAAATCCTATGAGTATCAGTGGCTGGGCCTGGAAGCGCCGTTTCTTGGCTGCGAGTTCCAGCTGCTGGACGGCGAGGAGGAGATTGTGCCGGGTATCCGGGTGTATCCAACGCCGGGGCATTCGCCGGGACACCAGGCCGTGGAGGTGGATACCGGCGACGGAACCTATCATCTGGTGGGCGATGCGGTATTTTTGATGGACAATTTCAAACCCATCCCGGAGATCGGATATGACGTGACGCCCTCCGCGCGGTTCGTCAGCCTGACCGACTGGTGGGAGAGCGTCCGGGAGATCAAACGCCGCTGCCCCAACATGGATATGATTTTGCCGACGCATGAACCTGCCCTGGTGGAGCGCTTTGCAAAGACTCCGGTGCTGGGAGGCTGAGCGCACAGGCCGTTGGGGACGGCTGGGCCGGGCGCTGGTTGGGCCGGGCGCTGGTCGGGTCGGGCATAGGTTAGGCCGGGCGCTGGTTGGGCCGGGCATAGGTTAGGCCGGGCATAGGTTGGGCCGGGCACAGGCTCTCCCTGGCGTTTGCGCAGGGAATGCGGCATTACTGAGGAAAGCGGGGGATGGATATGGCGAGGGTGGCGGTGATTGCCACGCTGGACACCAAAGGCGGGGAGGCGGAATTTCTGCGTTCCTGCCTGGAAGAGCTGGGGCATGAGGCCCTGATTTTGGATACCGGGCTTTTGGGGCCGCCGCGGATCGCGCCGGATATCAGCCGGCATGAGATTCTGAAGCTGGCCGGAGTGGAGGACCTGGAAGCCCTGCGGCCCAATGGAAAGACCGCGCTGATGGATGCCATGACCAGGGGTCTGCGGGATATGGCGGTCAAATTGCAGAGCGAGGGGAAGATCCAGGGCGTGTTGTCCCTGGGAGGCGGACAGGGGACCGCCGTCTCGGCGGCGGCTATGCAGGCTCTGCCCATCGGATTCCCCAAGGTTATTGTCTCTACGATTGCCTGCGGCACCGCTCGGTTCGGCGATTATGTGGGCGACCGCGACATTGTGATGATCCCATCCATCGCGGATATCTGCGGCCTGAACGGAATCACGGTCCCTATCTTCGTCTCCGCCTGCGGCGCGGTGGCGGGAATGATCGAAGCCGGAAGGCTGGCGGATTGGAAACCGTCCGGGCGCAGGGTGGCGCTGACTATGGCGGGAGTGACCACCCGGTGCGTGATGCGGGTCAAGGAAATTCTGGATGAAAAGGGATATGAGGTGATTGTGTGCCACTGCAACGTGGTGGGGGCGCAGGTCATCGACGAATACGCCGGAACGGGGCGGCTGGACGGCGTGATTGATATCACGCCCCATGATGTGGGAGGGATGCTGTTCGGCGGCCTGATGAGCTGCAGGCCGGACCGTTTTGCCAATATTTATGCCTCCGGCATCCCGGTTCTAACGGTTCCCGGGGCGGTTGACTTTATATTAAAAGGACCAGCCGGGGAGGTGGATGAGGAACTGCTTTCGCGGCCTCATTACCGGCACACACCGTTTCACACCCACATCCGCACTACGCGGGAGGAGATGTACCGGGTGGGGGCTTACCTGGCGGAGCGCCATAACGGCTGCAAAGGGAGAAACGCAATACTGGTGCCGGAAAAGGGCTATAGCCAGCAAAACGCTGTGGGCGGTCTGATCTATGATCCTGACGCCAACCGGGGATTTGTGCAGGGCGTGCTGGAACACAAGGCGGACTCGGTGGAGTTTAGGCAGCGGGAGCTGCATATAAATGATCCCGAGTTTGCGGATGAGATTGTGGCGGTGTTTGAGCGGTTGATGGAAACGGGAAAGGGGAGCGGATAAGGTGAAAGATACGATTTACGGACAGCTGGAAACCGCAGCAAGACGGGCATACCGCCGGGGAATCCAGACCGGCAGCGGCGGCAATTTATCCGCGCGCTGCGAGGGAGGAATGATCGTGAAAAGCAGCGGCGGTTCATTTGCGGACTGCTGTCGGGATGGAAGCGGATTTGTGGAGACGGATTTATCCGGAAACATTTTGGAGGGCCAGGCGGGCAAGCCCACCCGGGAGGTGTTCCTTCACGGGCTGATGTACCGGATCGCGGACTGGACCGGCGGCGTCATGCACTGCCACAGCCCCTGGGCAATCGCCTGGGCCTGCGGCGGAAAGGCGCTTCCCATGGTCACGCTGCACATGAGCCTGAAGCTGGGGTGCGAGATTCCGGTGCTGGATATTCCAAGCGCCTGCGTGCGGCCTGAGGACGAGACTGCGGTCCGCAGGTTGTTTGAGGAAAATCCCCGGCTGCCGGCCTTTATTCTGGCATCCCACGGCGTTGTGGCGCTGGGGAAGGACGTGCTGGAAGCGGAGCACAATGCGGAGCTGGTGGAGGAGACCGCACAGATCGCAGTATTAAAAGCGCTGTTATACCGATAAACCGGTTCCTTTCTGAAAATCAGAGCCGTCCATATCGCAGGATATGGGGCTCTGATTTTTTGCGCCACTTCCCAACCGCAAAAAGATGTGATAAACTGACTCCATACATTTTACCGCAGGAGGTACCACAGATGAGGTTATTGTTCAAACAGCGATTTTTTTCCTGGTTCGACAGTTATGATATCTATGATGAGGAAGGGCGCACCGTGTTTACGGTGCAGGGCAAGCTGGCCTGGGGGCACTGTCTGGAGATACACGACGGGTCGGGCAGGCACATCGGCACGGTGAAGGAGGAGGTGCTCACCTTTCTCCCGCGTTTCCGGCTGTATCTGGGCGGAAGCTATGCAGGCGAGATCCGCAAGGAGTTCACGCTGTTCAGGCCGTCCTTCCGCCTGGATCTGAACGGCTGGCGGATACAGGGAAACTTCCTGGAATGGGACTACGAGATCGAGGACGAGGCCGGGCGCAGGGTCGCCTCCCTGTCCAAGCAGCTGTTCAACTGGACGGATACCTATGTAATCGACGTGGAGCAGGAACAGGACGCGGTTTACGCCCTGATGGTGGCGCTGGCAATCGACGCGGCGAAATGTTCACAGTCCAATTAAGGACAGAAAGGCGGAACGGATGGATCTCAGGGAATGTATTTATCATCATTTGAAGGAGCTGGTGGCGATTCCCAGCATTTCCAATACAAAGGAGGAGAGCCTGGCGGCGGACTATCTGGCGAAAAGCCTGGCGGAGCAGGACTATTTCCGGGCCAACCCGGGGCTCTGCGGACAGTTTCCCATCGAGGGGGACCCGCTGGGGCGCACGGTGGCCTACGGTCTGGTGCGGGGAAATGGACGGCGCACCGTGATTCTCACCGGACATTACGATGTGGTGGACACGGAGGAATACGGGGAGTTCCGGAAATACGCCTACGATGTGGAGGCCTGGAAAAATGCCTCAGGTCCGGAGCTGGAGGGCCTTTTGGAGATGCTTACCCCGGAAGCGAGAGCAGATTTTTGTTCCGGCGAATGGCTGTTTGGCCGTGGCGTGAACGATATGAAGGGAGGGCTGGCCGTGGGCCTGGCGGTCACCGGGTGGTTTGGCGGCCGGGTGCTGGAGGGCCGCGGCCTGGAGGGAAATATTCTGTTTCTGTCCGTGCCGGACGAGGAAGCGTACTCCGCGGGCATGCGTGGCGCAGTGCCGCTGTTTGTGGACCTGGCGCGGCGGTATGATCTGGATTACGCCTGCCTGCTGGATCTGGAGCCCTGCTTCGACGAGGGCGGCGGGCAGCAGGTGTTTATCGGGTCTGTTGGGAAAATGCTGCCCGCCGTGCTGGTCCAGGGGGCAAAGGCCCACGTGGTGGAGGCGTTTAAGGGGCTGAACGCCGTGGGCGTGCTGGCCCGGCTGTTTTTGGAGACGGAGCTGGCCCCGGAGTTCGCTGAAGTCTGCGAGGGCGAGCTGTGCCCGCCGCCCACCTGGTTCAACCTGCGGGACCGCAAAGAGGGCTACGATGTGTCCGTGCCGCTTCGTGCGGGCGGCTACATGAGCGTGTTGGGATTTCAAAAGACGGCGGAGACGCTGATGGAACGGCTTGTGGAACTGGGGTGGAAGGCGTTTTCGGAGTATCGGGCGCGCATGGAAGGACAGCGGCGGGCGCTGGAGGAGATGCGAGGAGGAGGGGAGGACGGCGCGGAGGCTGCCGGGGATTGCGGCAGCGGCGCAGCGGACAGTGCGGAGACTGCCGGGAAATGGGGCAGCAGCGTAGCGGACGGCGCGGAGGCTGTCAGGAATTGCGGCAGCGGCGCAGCGGACAGTGCGGAGACTGCCGGGAA
>OJKJ01000131.1_pt1 | contig 61178 bp, 82 predicted proteins | sample 1596491 | NCBI WGS metagenome assembly OJKJ01 (sample SAMEA4350160, study PRJEB24818) | metagenome | biome: human; feature: gut; material: faeces | place: Denmark | collected 2013-09
CCCGTGTATCAGGGAAGACATCATCAAATGGAGCACATACCCACTCGTTATCCGGTAGTGCCGCAAGCGCAGGTGCTCACGCACACACTGTTGGTATTGGTGCTCATAGTCATACAGTCGGTATTGGTGCTCATAGTCATACAGTCGCTTTAGGTTCACACAGCCACGGTGTTACAGTTAACGCAACTGGTAACACGGAAAACACCGTTAAGAACGTTGCATTCAACTATATTGTGAGGGCTGCTTAATGTCTTTTGAAATGAGTAATGAAGACCAGACTGTAACTGTGTACGACTACTCCAATGATACGGGCGAATATGTGGGAACCCGTGAAGCGTATGTGGTGGCCAACACAGGTCTTCCAGCATGTTGTACTGATATGGAGCCTCCAGTGGCTCCAGAAAATCATGTGGCAGTATTTAGACCGGAAAGTCAGGTATGGATCCTGCGTGAAGATCACAGAGGAAAAGTCGTATACGATAAAGATACAGGACTTCCTTTAGTGATAACCACAATTGGATCTCTTCCGGATAATGTAACCTATATTGCTCCCGATGGTGAACACATGAAGTGGAACGGTGATATGTGGGTAGACGATCCGGACGCACAACGTGCTAAGTCGGTTGCGGATGCAACACAACACAAAACAGATCTTCTTAATCTAGCAGATTATAAAATCAGTATTCTGCAAGATGCTGTGACTTATAATCTAGCTACTGACGAAGAAAGTTCGATGCTGGAATCGTGGAGAAAGTTTCGTGTACTTGTGAACCGCATAAACGAAAATGATCCACAGAATATTATCTGGCCTGAGTCTCCAGAATAATACCTGTCGTAGTGACCTCCATTAGCTTGATATAAATAATTATCCGCTGTAAGTCCAACGACCAGCGGATAATTTTTATTTTCAATATTTACAAATCATTTTTACGCTTTACCTTGTGATTCCCCACTTTTGCTATATGCTTGCTCTGTAACGTAAGAGTTACATCAATTTAACAATCTAAATGGGGAATCCATATGTCTGACATGACTCTTATTCCGGGCGGTTTGGGTGGCGGTTTCGGTGGTGAAGCTGGCGCAGCGGCCGTTGGCGGTGGTATCGGTGGCTTAATCGGTTCGTGGATCGGAAATGGTTGGGGTGGCAATGTTGGTTGGGGTGGTCGCGGCGGTTGGGGTGGTGGTGTCGGTGAAGTCCAGGCTTCCGTAGATACTAACGCAATTCTGCAAGCTATCAATAACGGCAACCTGCAAAACATCCAGGGCCAGAACGGTACTAACCTGACTGTCGAACGTTCTGCGGCGTCCACCTTCAACGGTATTACTCAACAGAACACTCAGAACATGCTGGCTTCCGTTCAGGGCTTTGCTGGTCTGAACACTGAAATTCGCACTGGTACAGCGTCTGTCGTAGCTGCTGTCAATGCTGCGGATGTAAACGCGTTGAACCGTTCCTTCCAGGCTCAGTTAGCTGCTCAGGAATGTTGCTGCGAGACCAACCTGAACATCGAACGTCAAGCGAACGAAACCCGTGGCCTGATTCGTGATCAGTTTGCTCAGTCCCAAGCTGTTCTGATCTGTGATCTGAAATCTCAGTTGCAGGAAGCTCGCTTTGCGAACTCCCAGCTTCATCAGACCGCTCAGATCGATTGTAAGATCAATCAGGTTGCACAGCTCGTTAACTTCAAACTGCCAACTCCTCCGACTCCGCCGACTGGTTGTTGTGGTTGCTAAGATCCTAAAGTGTGGTCAACTAAACGCCTCTCACGGGGCGTTTTTAAAAAGAGGTCAAACATATGGGTCACATTAAATTAGCAACATTTGCAGTACCACATGTCCGTTTACCAATGATTGCTTTACCACATCTGGTATTCAAAACTGGTGAACACCATAAAGAGGAGTATCACGAACATGATAAACTTCATGCTAGAGATCATGAATCTATGGCAGTTATGGCAGATGTGCGTGAGCGGATGGAACAACCTCCGTCAACTTGGTCGGCATACAGTAGCAAGTCCGGCGGCATGATGTCAATTGTCGAAATGGAGTATCGTGAACTGATGGAAAAGAAAGCCGAAGGTTCACATACTGGTGTAGAAAAAGAACTAACTGATCTTGCTGCCGCTTGTATTTGTGCGCTCAAGAAAATGAAAGCGAAGTAAAAGATAGGAAGCCGACATGCAGAACATAAACAATGGTATGGGCGTTACTCAATTCAATGGTATGAAACCGAAAAGCTCCATCAGCGTTGGCGGCGTTGAATGGGCGTTACGTCGGGACGCTACCGATTCAACGACTGCGTTTCCGCACCAAAAGGTCAGCTGGCTAAATGCTGGTTGCGAACCTATGGCAGATGGTCGGGTTCATTATTGTTGGATAATGGGTGTGATACCACCAACGCCAGGTACTATCGAACGTCCAGTGAATGTGATGTATGTTGGCTTCCACCAGTTTAAGATCACAATAGCTCCGAACTCCATTAGCCAATCCGATCTCGATCGTATGCACGTATATGTGAGCGATAACTCTGACTTTGCAGGTGAATTCGTAAGTAAGTTCTTAGGGCTGGAACCAGCGCAGCCTGTAGAATCCCGTGAGAGCATTAGCCCATGGCCACCAACGATAGATCAGAGCGTGTTACACGCGAAACCGCAAACTCCAGAACCTCAGGTGCAACCACAACCGCAAACCGTGGTCAAGCCAGAGCAGAAAGGTGAAGTTAAATGACGAAGAACGAAGGTATTGATAAAGTAGTTCAGCAACTGGCAATACGTGCCCATGTTGTAGTAGACGAAGGTCATTCCGAATTAGACATCCTAAAGTCCGCTTTCAATGACTTCAAATCCATGGGCTCTTTAACTGGTATTATGTCAGTGATGAGCTCAGGTAAATTAACTCAGCAACAAGTTGATGTTGCACAACGTATTGCTGTAAAGGTCTTGGCTGTGCTAGGCATCCAAGAATCAAATAAAAAACAAGAAAAAGAAGAATAAGCAGAGGCAACGTGCGGCATTTTAGGGCATTTTATTGTGGGCCAGTATAAACGTATTGGCCCACTTTTTATTAAGCGGCGTATGCGAGTTTTTCCAGCAATTTTTCCGCTTTAGCTATGTACACTTCGTGGTTGAGATCTGGCGGTAACTGGTCAGTGAGTTCCATCATAGGTTTACCCCCTGCTGTTTTACCGACACGACCGCCACTCTTGACTATCAATATCTCAGGTACTTCCTCTTTCGTATAGTACCAACGAACGACTTTACCTAATGGTTCATTATTCCATGCAGCACCACCATTAGCAGTCTTGATACAAACAAACTTACGAATGTCCTGACACTCTGTGATGGTTTTGGCAATTGGTGTACCGTCACGGAGAAGGTTGACCACAGCATCCATAATGATCTCGCCTTCCGCGTTCTTAGCTAGACCAGTCTCGGCAAACCAACCTTTACGCTTGGCTTTACCATCTGCTTTGATTGCAACGTAGTTGTTAACGTTTGCAGAGTTAAGGCGCAGGTACTGGTTCAACTCCATTTCAAAGCCAGTTGTTTCTTCCCACCACTTAATGATATCAGTCATTAATTGCTTCTTAGCTTTGCAAGGTTTAATAACAATACCATCCGTGTTAGCACTGACGACCTGAATACCATTAAGCTCCAGTGTCTCAATGAGCATAAGCAGAGCTAACTGTCCTGTCAGCGTAGTCTGGATGATAAGGTGCGGTGCATAAAGGATAGAGAACGGTGAACCGAACTTACCATAAGAACCGTTGATAACGATCTTAAGAGTTTGTGCTGTCTTATCGTCATGAGCCATCTTAGCTGCAATACGTCGTTCTACGATCTTAACGAAGATATCGATAAAGCGTGGGCCCAGGTGCTCAGGATACAGTTGCTGGTTAATGATACAGATTGGGTAGTATGATGTTACGTCAGCATCCCACATCTCTTCATCATTAGCCGGTACAATCTCCATTAACTCTTCGCACGAGTGCAGACCACCGATACCCATGTTGTAAGTTGTCTGGTTGATTGTAAACTTCAAAGAGTTCATTGTAGATGGTTGCTTAATCTTACCATCTTCTGCAACTCGGAAGTAACTGTCAAGAACCACCTGAAATACGGACTTCATTAGTGGCGTTTGGAAACCTAACCACACTGGAGGGTTATACCTAAAAGTTCTGCCGACTTCCACCATACCCTTCTGTGGTACGAAGCCCAACATTTCTTTCATTTCATGGCGGATTACAGCTTCTGCAATCTGTGCATCGGATTTAGAGCGAAGGTCTACTTTATACTCTTCACTCATGATCTCACGTAGATGGATCTGCTCTTCCAGCGAGTTAAACAGAGCCATTGTTGTATCAAGGTCGTTAATACAGTAGAAGCGCACAATAGCAATCTGTTCTACGGATAATGCCCAATGTGGTGGGAATGGCAAGTCCTGGAGCTTCTGCATGTGCATACGGCCACCGTACAGCTTCAACGAACCGAAGCCAGGAGCTACTTCTTGAACGTCAATGTGGTCAATCCAAAACTGTTTTACACCAAAACTGTTAAGAATGTCCCACGGAGCCCACTCCTCCTGGATCATCCTGTCACTTGCTTCTTTTAGCTTGTCAACAGTTAAACCAGCAATGGCAAGGAATGTCATCGTATTATCGTAGTTTCTTGAGTTGAAACCAACAGTACGAAAGTTCTTCATTATCCATTCATATTTTTCCGTGTCAAGTGTCTGACCGGCAGTCATTTCTAGATAATAAACCTTACCAAACTTAACCCCTTTAAACGCCACAAGAAAATAGTTCTTATAACATTCGATATCGTATACGAACGTTTCTTGTGCAAAATACATCTCCACTAATTCACCGTCTGTCATACGCGGATCATTAGCTGCAAAACGCATTGCTGCATCAAGACCTGGAAGGTAGTCTGGGCGTTCCCATACCCTTTCAACTGGTTGACGTTTTACTTTCTGTTTCTTCTCTTTCTTAGCGGGAGGTAAATCCTCCCAAAAGAAACCAATAGCATCTTTTCTCATAGACGAAATCCTACAATTACCCCACGTAGATTTTCACCATAAAAAATAATAGGAGTTGAAAGACCCCTTTCGTCCTTTTCATTGAAACGCGAAGCATCCCAGTCCGTTGCAAGTCCTTTCAATTGCATAATGAGATCTATATTATACACGCCAATTGACTTAGATTCACGGAACATTGCACTAGCACCATCCAGCTCGTTGTAATGTGTGCGTACAACACCATTTTCCATGTAAATACGCCCATCCCGCTCACAGAACGGTTTTATCTTTTCTAAGCAATTAAAAAGCTCAGTATCAAGCGTATAAACGTCGGACCCTTTTTCTGTACGTTCAATTATCTTATCAATGTTAGGCCACTTTAATTCCAGCAATTGTGTACGCAACCAGCAACCGTCTTCGTAGTGGAATGTCATGCTGGTATCCGTACATTGAATTCTTACTGGTGGCTTTTTAATACGCAATAATTCTTTGATGGCCATACGTGGTACAACACAATCGACGGGGAATACAGCACCGAACCAATACTGTATAATACTAGCGTTGTTGGTCGCATACATGCTGCCCTGTTTTACCAGCACGCCGCAAGACCACGGGCGGGAAGCATCGTCGCTTATAAACGGCGTTACACGGCTTAAACCGTTGAGAAAAAGCTGACCGTCTATTTCGTGAATTGTTCCTTCTGGCTCTACGTGTGCAGTTGGTTTCTGAAGAGTATCTACACTAACCTTAAAGCCACCAGATTTAATGCTCAACTTACCGTTCGCTAACATTGTCATCTGTACAGCTTCGTCACATGCTGCAATAGCCTTAAGCATTGGTTCAGCTTTAGGAGTACAGTCAATATTCAGCGGCACTGGGCTACACAATGAAATAGTTCCGTTAAACCCGCGCACAGTACCATCAACAATACGGAAGTGAGTTAAACCTTCCTGAAGTTCTTTCTTAGCTACAGAACCCTGAACAAACTTTAAAGCATCAAGTAAATCCATAAGTAACCTTATTCGTCAAATAAATCCTGGAGACGTTCGTTGAACTTCCCATTGTGGTTAGCAAGAATCATAGCGTTGACCACACCATACGCCCATAAATTGTATGCAGCACGTGATTCGTATATCGTTGAAAGTCGTTCGTATGTGAAACCTGACTCCTCTAAGTAGCGCAGAACATTATTCTGTTCTATTTCTGAAAGGTTACAGATGTGCTGCCCTTGATAATGGCGTGACGGGGACTTTTCGGATACCTGCATTGGGCCCCACTTAGGAGTTTCAATAGCACCAAACGCCGCCGATTGAATCCAGGAGGATGAGTCACAGGAGTACCACGGGTAACGCTCCATAAGCGGGCGGGACGTAATACCAAAACCATGGACTTTGATCTTAGCGCGCCCGCTACCGTCTACAAGGTGTTTATCCCATACCCTGTCCAGCCATACTTGAAGTTGTTGTGTACTCGCTCCAACAAGACCACCGAGAGTGATATATTCATAATTTCGTACATAATGGTCCAGGTATTCAAAAGGTTCGCCGGCGTGGAAGCATGGTAAAGGTCTTACACCCCTGGCTTCCATCTCTTCCTGGTTGCGCCACGTTTGAAGTGGATCTCCGATACCATCGAGTACAGAAGCCATAAGCGAACCATCTTCTACACGAATGATATCTATGTTTCGTTGGATGTAATCGCAGTATTCTTTAACCGATAACGTAACTCCCAAAGTGTAAGCTGAGAATGCCCCGGAGTCGAGGAATATCTTGGCCCCATCGGCACGCATGGCATCAACATAGGATTGCTTTCCAACGTAGTGCCAGGATTCAAGAATGTTTGGAATATTCTCGACAACACGTTTTTCTTGTTCGTTGAGTTTGACATAGCGGTTCATTCCTGGTTTATAGCTGTTCGTATATACGGCAGCCATATAAATCTGAAAGGTATAGTTGATATCTTGTCTGTGCATTGTTCACCTAACAAATAAGCGCCCGTAGGCGCTTATTATATTAAAGATAATGTATGATTCGCAAATCAGTTACTTTTTACACGCTTCAAGAAATTCCCGACGCCATGTGTCACCAGTTACGTCCGGTAACACACCATCACCCAATGCAGTACGTCCGCGGAATGCTTTAGTGATGGTTGAGCTTCCACATACCTGTTTAACACCGCGCGACTCCATGCACATATGTTTTGCATCGATGTAGACACACACAGCTTTCGGTTCTAAGTGTTCTACGATAGCATCCGCAATCTGATTAGTCAGACGTTCTTGGACTTGCAAACGTCGAGCGAAAGCATCAACTACCCGAGATAACTTGCTGAGACCGACAATTTTTCCATTTGGAACATATCCAACCACCGCATGACCAATAATAGGAGCCATATGGTGCTCACAATGACTGTAGACAGGGATATCGCGGACAATGACCATTTCATCGCAGTTTTCCCCACCATCTTCAAATGTCTTGAACAGGGATGCGATATCAACATCGTAACCGCAGAACCACGTCTCAAATGCTTTAGCGACGCGCGATGGAGTTTCAACCAGACCTTCACGCAAGTCATCGCCACCTTCAATCAACTTTAAAATCTTTTCAATACTGTGCGAAATTTCTGCTCTGTTTGTCATCTTTGTAAATTCATTCATGGTTTACAGTTTCCTTGTGTGGTCAATTATTTGCAATAGTTAACATGGCATTTGGACGTTTCTTCAATGGTGCATTCTACCAATTCAACACCATATTGGTCAAGCAGTTGAGGACCAATTACGTCAACCATATATGCAGCTAAGTTTTCCGCAGTTGGGTTGAATGGTAAAGCTACCAAAGAATCAAAGAACGGATCATAATCTTCATCCGTTACTAAATTGTTCTCACGTGCAAACTTAGTCGATGCGACAACAATGAGCGAATTAATTACGCTGTCTTGTTCCCAATGCAGGAACTTATGATCCCAATTATCTTCCAACCACTGGCAAAGCGTAGTTTTAACCACACTGAAGTCGATAACGCGACCTACGTCATCCAGCGAACCTTCTAGAGCAAATCCACTTACAGACTTGACGTAACCTTCCGACAATGTTTTCTTCGGGGCAACTTTAAAATGGAACTTATAGTTGTGGCCATGCAGGTGACGACATTTACTTTCATGTCCTACGACACGATGCCCAGCGCAAATCTCATGTGAACGAATAACAGTGTAACCCATTTTATTCCTCGCTTTCGTATTTAATAACTTCTTGTGCATTATTAATATTAAACGCAGTCCGACGCATCATGCAAGGGCCACAAGTACCGCAATGCAAATCCCCGTTACGGTAACAGCTCCAAGTGTGCTCCAACGGGGCCCCTAAACGCAGACCTGTAGCGACAATTTCGTGCTTCATTAAGTTACCTACCGGCATGAGCACTTCAACGCGCTTACCGTCCCCTACAGCGAACGGTAACACTTGATTAAAGCGGTTAATAAACTCAGGCTCGTTGTCCGGATAGGCTCCAGCTTCTTCTAGGTTGTTACCAAGAACAATATAGTCGAAACCGTTAGCTTCTGCGTATGCAGTAGCAACAGAAAGCATCACAAGGTTACGAGCTGGAACCCATTCATGCGCGAACTCAGCGCCTTCTTCACCGCCCGCAATTGCAGCATCTTGGTCAAATAACGGGCTATCTTTTTTATCGTAAATTGGGATTGGGAATTCAACTAATGGAACTTGCATCACTTCCGCAATTTTACGAATAGCATACAGCTCATTAGTTTCTGCACGACAACCATACTGGAAGTTAATTAGAGTGACATCTAAACCATTGGACTTACACATTTGAGCTGCTACTGTGCTGTCCATACCACCACTGGCGACAACTAACGCACGTTGAGTTTGCTTATTTGGAATAAGATCAACTTCATTGCATACATCAGTGGATGTGACCACATTACAGGAATAAGGCTTCAGCATTTGCTTAATAGCGCGGGTTGGCAGCATATCTTCCTGGCTGGCGAAATGCATACCAGTGTCAGTCTTACCGATCCAGATTGGACGATAATTACATGCTGTAAACACACATCCTGGAAAGGAATCATGTGTCGCAAGGATCGCGAAGCTACCTTTCAATTTGCGAACAACTTCATGAAACACACTGTACAGGTAATTAAAGTCAGACAAACACATTTCATCTGCTGAAAGTGTACATTCTGCTAACTGTTCGACAATCGCAGCACTATCAATCTTAGTCTGCAGGGCATAGGTACGAAGGTCTTTATCGTTCGCAATAGTACCGTTATGAACAATAGTCCAACCATCCATATGATACGGTTGCTGGTCCCACTCATTCTTGTCAACAACCCACTCTGTAGTCGGTTCAGCGCGAGCGTTACCAATCATTGTGAAGCTACCAATAGCTCCAGCGTGAGATGCAATGCGCCCAACTTTAACAAGACGTTCCAGAGATGTTTCCTTACCGACACTAACGATACGTTGCGGGTGCATACTGTGGTCACCATGCGTAAAGCGTACACCAAGACCATCACGACCACGCTTGATACTAGCTTTAATAAGATCCTCAATGTCGTTACGGATAATAAGACTTTCAGGTTGACCGTTAGTAATAACACCAAAGATAGAGCACATATTATTTACCTTCCTTAACCATTTCAATTTCACGCTCAACGGATGCAATAATATCGTTGAGGTCTTCCAGTAAGTCTTTATGACCGCGCTCACCCGCACACAGCACTTTCTTCAGTGCATGTTGCATAGGCCCACTGGTTACATTGAATGCTTTGATTACATCATACACGTCAACCCATACATCAATTTCGATTGGGCTACCGTTAATGTCATGCGATTCAAAACTTTTGATTTTGCGCATATATTTATTTGGACGTGGAGCTTTAATATCCTGGATGTAATCCTTATTAACAAACGCTTCATTAACGAATAGTTCTGGCTCACCTTCTTGGTTACGATCAACTTTAAAGACGCTCGCAAGTACATCTTCCATGATACCAGCTAATTTTTCAGAAGAAGTTTTATGATTTTTAACCACCTCTTCCACTTCTTCCGCTTTCTGTGTTCCGCTAACAGAAGCACTAATGCGCCATTTGTAAAGCGCATTACGCGGAGGCGTCACATGCGTGTTATAGACTGTCTTTAAGCTCATAAGATCATTTCCATCCATACCTTCAACAAAGACAGTGAGTTCGGGACTGATATCGTTCAGAACATCTACTAAATATCCTTCTCGAATTACAGATGCAAGAGCTGTATTGGACGCCGCCTGGGAAACTGTGGTCACATAATGTTTTACAAATCCGTCTTCATCAAACAGACACTGGTTCAACACATTTTGTGGAACAATTTGACCGAGTAATTGAATATGCTTATTCATAACGATTTACCTTATCAGTTGAACATACCATGTCTTCTAGCGCGTTGACCGTCACCAGCATAATGATCATTAGCCACAGCAATCATCCACGCGTTTTTGAATATGTATAACTTCACTCTACACCTAAATACTTGTGAACCTGTAATTGCACGATGTAATTATGCTTCATTGCATATTTAACAACAGCTTGAGCGTTTGCTTTATTAGCATCGTCATCCTGTTCATCCATAGGTTGAAGATAAATTTTACCTTTAAAGTGTACAGGCGGGCGTGCGATAAATGGTGTTGCACGGTGGTCCAGTGCCTGCAACGGTAATCCATCTTCTTCGTTGACGTTTCCACTTTTCATTACATATTTGAAAGCATCCGCTCGAGCGGAAACGCTAGGGTGAATCTTTGCTGCCTTAGGACTACATACTACCACACAGTTATAGTTGAGTTCACGCGGGATAGGCATAGTCCCGTTAGTTTCAACCTGTACACGATAACCTTTCATATCAATAAGGTAATTGATAAAATTAGCAACTTCAGGTTGACGGAAAGGTTCGCCGCCAGTAATGACAACTAAGTTAGTCTTGGCTTCACCAGTAACACGGACAATCTCTTGCCAAATGTCACCGTGATTCATCTTCTTACGATTGGACGTATAGTTTGTATCACATCCTGGGCATTGCAGATTACAACCAGCTAATCGAACAAACACGGTAGGTTGACCACAAAATGGGCCTTCGCCTTGAATGGTATGAAAAATGGAATGTACGTCAAGAATACCACGTTCACGAACTAACTTCTCAGGATCCTGAGTATTAATAATTTTCATATGATTTCCAAATTTGGCTTGAGCCCAGTGGTGGGCGATAATGGCTTGTGCAAACATTTGAACCTCGGGGGTAAGATAACAAAGGGGCAGTAAATGCCCCTTCTGAGTTTCCGAAGTGTCTACAGATTACTCTGCAGATTTCTGAGACGGAATTTCTACGTTAGCGGCCGCCTGTGCAATATTAGCAGGTACTGGAACTGATACGCGACCAGTAATGCCCATGTATTTCTTCCAGCGAGCGTATTCCGCTTTGACGTTCGCTTCGTTCAGGCCTTTGTCCAGTGCAACCGGAAGAACGTAGCTGATCGGTGCAGTCTGGCCCAGCTCCAGTGTGACAGCGTCAAAGATATCCCATGCAGCACGGCACAGAGTGCCAACACCAGGCTTACGAATACCATTCTGTTCCGGCTCTTTCTTAGCTTCACGTTCTGCCGCTTTACGAGCGCGCTCTTCGTCTTGCAGACGTTTCTTCTCAGCGCGTTCTGCGTCACGTTGCGCTTTTTCAGCGGCTTTAGTGGCTTCGCGGGCAGCGGATACACGGCCTTTAACATCTTTCAAAGTGGATTCAATACCAGAAACCAGATCTTCAGATGCTGCAACGGCAGTTTTCAGTTGATCGTTGTCTTTAACTTTACGTGCTGCCGCTTTAACAGCTTTCAGGCCTTCTTTAGCGGTCTTCAGTTGAGCGGTAACTACCCCTTCAACTGCTTTAACTTCGTCCAGCAATGAACCTTCGTTCAGGGTTGCGAACTGTTCTTTAACAGCGGACACAGCACCTTCGATCACATTGTAACCGGCAGTGGCTTCGTTCAATGCGGCGTCAACTTTAGCCTGCAATTCACGTGCTGCTTTTTCTTCAGCTTCACGTTTTTTCTTTGCTTCAGCTTCTTTTGCTGCTTTCTTTGCTGCTTCTTCTGCTTCCAGTTGTTCTGGAGTTTTCTCTTTAGCCATGATTTAAATCCTCACAGTGTGGTTATTGGTTGTGAACTACGTTCTAAGTGGTTGCACTATAACCCCTCTAAAAGAACTATGCAATATTTTAGTTAATTAATTTAAGCCACGTTCTTTTACCCAGACCCCTAATGTATTACTTGATGTATTACGCTTCACACCCTGTGCCTCTAAACGATCCATCATTTGTTTTCTAAGCTGTAGGATTTCCTTCTTGTCACGAGGTTCACCAGCTTCTTTCCACATTTCGTCAGCAACAGCGAAAATAATATCGCGAGTGCCGGCTGTACGCGACGTTGCGGCACGTTTTTCGTTTGCCGGTGTGCTAGTACCTTGCCGCTCTCTTGTCGGTGTCCATGCCCCTTGTATGCCCATATTTGTCTGTACGGTTGGGCCGTCAATGATGGTGGATTCCAATGAACTATCATTCCGTACTTGAATATTAGGCTCCTCCCCCAAATCTGGAACAGAGCTGCCTTCGCGGTACATGCACTCACCCTCTTTATTACTAGCAATTGCCCAGTCCGCTTGTTCAGCCACATCCGCATCTATTACTGTCTCCGGTATTTCATTTAAAAAGTAATGGATGATCTTACTGATCATTTTCTTTGGATATAAAGCGCCCTGCTTATTACCCGTTAAGTTGATGTACAAAAGTTGCATTTGCACATCATCAAACTCTTTATACAGTTCTTCAACTTCTAACGGAAGAACTACAGAACTTTCGCTACAGCATAGAATTCCATACTCATGAAGACGTTGGAAGTTTGGATGCTTAGCTAATATCTGCATCCGATCGTAATCAATTAAGACGTACATGTTAATCCTTCCACCATTCGGGCCCACAATACATTCCACGTAGTTCTTCACGCATGTAATTTTCAAACTCGTCTTCAATATTGATTACTTGACTTTCGTGAAAAACTGCTACACCGTGAATAAATCGTTTAGCTCTTTCCCCTTTAATTATACCGTAACCTAACTCCTCCCACTCTTTAAAAGTCTTCCATTCACCTTCTTCTGGTGAATAGTCGTCACTTCTAAACGTCATCTTTGCCATATAAGCCTCAAAATGGAATGTCGTCATCAAAATCTGGTGGTAGTTCTTTGCCGTTACCAGTAAGAATAGGTTGATTAGACGTAGAATGCAATACTGTCGTACGGGAATCAGTCTGCTCATCTTCATCAAACTTATTCGTATAACTGTTACCAAACTGGGACAGACCATTCATTGCTGCAATTTGTACAACCGGACGTTCATTTGTTGCTTCTTTCTTACCGAATTCACTACCGTCATAACAACTATTCAACACTTCGGGGAACTTACCCTTCAAGTTGACATAAATGTGCGTCGGTACACGAAGCTGGCTGACCACATTGAGGGCTTCGTCAATGTTAGCTGGGATTGCCAAGCTGCAATGCTCACGCCACCAGTTACGCGCTTTCTTGCCCGCAAAGCCAGTATGGAACAGGCAGATATATTGTTGGATAGTCTGTGAGCCACAAAGATAGTCGACACGAAGTGTTGGTGGTTTAGAACGGTCACCCCTGTTCTCGTGGCGGTAGTAACTCACCATATCAACTTTCAACACTTCAGTGACTGGTAAATCATTCTTGATAATAGCTTTCGTACTAGCACTCGCCATTAGTTTCTTCTCAAAAGTAAACTCATGACCGCAATAACCAGCACGGCACGCTTTATTATTTGTAATGGTATAACCTAATCCTTGCAGATAGAGTATTTCTTCATGGGACATGCTGCTTGTGTCGAATGGTTTTAACCCACCACAGAAGCGAACTGACGCATGGTTCCAGGTCTTACATATTGGGCATTCCTTAACAGGTGCAGCGGATTTTCCTTTCTGCCCTGGACGCTTAGGAATGACAGGGTCATTAATAGGACCAAGACGTCTTGTGTTACCTGCATAATCCAATACAAGGCAGTTCTGTTTATGCGAAGCGGAGATAGCTTGCAAACGACCCTCTGTTGTGGTCAAATCAAAACCATCTGCATAATCAGGTCGAGTACCACGTCCGAGCATCTGAACCCACAAACGGGAAGATTGAGATGGTCGCATACCAATTATCAAGTCAAGTCCAGGATGGTCGAATCCTGTCGTTAATACGTTGTTGTTTGCTATTGCCTGCAAACGACCAGCTTTGAAATCAATAAGATACTGGTCGCGCAAGGCTTTAGGTGTATCACCAGTTACAACTTCACAACTAATACCGCGCTCGTTGAGGTAGTCTTTAACATCTTTTGCATGGTCTACACCAGCGCAAAAGATAAGCCAACTCATTCTATTCTCTTCTTCCGCAATACTAATTGCATCATCTAATAAATGGCGAGTTACATCAGGATCGTTTACAACCTTTTGAAGCTCGCTTTCAATGAACTCACCGCCTCGAGTATGAACACCACTTACATCATACTCTTTCTTTGTTTTACGTGGTACTAACGGAACAAGATAACCTTCATCAATGAACCAGTTGAAGCACTCTACGGTACACGCGTTAAATACGATTTCATCAAATAGAGCGTTAGGCGCATAATCATCTTTGATAATAGAACCAAAACCAAGACGCCAACTCGTGGCAGTAAGACCGATAATCTTTAGATATGGATTCTTTTCACGAATGTGCGCAAAGAACTTCTGATAACTTGTTTGCTGATTTGGACTAATAAGGTCACATTCGTCAACTATAATAATATCAACGTCCTCAAAGTATTTAGCTTGTTTTGCAACAGACTGAATACCCGCGAACGTTATCATTGCATTCTTATCTTTGCGACCCATACCAGCACTATAAATACCAGTCGGTGCTTCAGGCCACAACTTCTTAAATTTATCGTGGTTCTGGTCTATCAATTCTTTTACGTGAGTAATTACCATCATGCGGGTACTACCCCAATTATCATGAATTGTCTTTAATAGACCAGCAATTACAAGGGACTTACCAGTCCCTGTAGGCAACAAGATAACAGGATTTCCTGACTTTTCACCATGCTTGATGAAATAGCGCAATGTACTATTTACAGCTTCTTGCTGATAATCACGTAGTTTGAACATTTACTCACCGTAATAATCTGCTGCTTCGTATTGACCACATGCTGCCATCTGGTCTTCCTTCGTTAATACACCTTCGGTTCCATCGGTGATGTATGCAGTAGCAGAAGCTACTTTGATTGCACATCTCCATGTTCCATCTTCAAGCGGATAAGAGTGCTTACAGGTGCGGCAGTTAACTTCAGGCATCTTATTGTTGTGACATACCGCTTTGTGGTCACACCATTTGCATTTATAGTAAGACTTACTTTCATTGATCTTAGGTGGTGGGCATTCTGCCAGTGCAATTACAAATCCACGGTCTTTGTAGCGTTCCGCGGTTTCTTTATCAAATGGTACAAGCTCTGCCCAAATCTCGTCCGTGTTCTTATTAACTGCAATATAAAGAGCGGCTGGGAGCCCATAGTACAACATGTACTCCTGCATCTGAACATAGTGCTCCCATTTGGATTCCATCACACCATTAACGACAAGTTTCTTGAACGAATCGTTATTGTGCGTTTTCATCTCCGTTAAGATTGGTGTAGAAGGTTGTGGCATGTCAGGGCAACCAATGACAATACCATCTATCGCGGAGCCAAAGTGCCCGTTGAGATAGCTGACTCTATACTGGCTGCCATTTTCGTCTTGTTGGATGACTTGCATACCGGCAGTAAGTAATAAGGCCACGAAGCGACCTTCTTCAAGATGCCCGCGATTGAATAGACGTAATGTTTTACCGTTAAAGTGCGGTTTTGTTGCCCATCGCCATCCGTAGAAGATTGCTCTGCTACACTCTTGCCCGATAAGACTAATCCCAAGATGCGAACGGAATCCGCCATCTCCCTCTCGATATGCGTCTTCAATATGTGGTAATACTTTTCCGAGCCATACTCTGTAAGCGGATCCTTGATCTCGTTCAATACAGTCATTGAATAACTCCATTGTCTTAGTAGCAGGATAAAAATGTGGCATATCATAATCCTATATAGAAAAATAAAGCTCCCGGAGGAGCTTTATTATAACATGATTTTTAATTACTGTGCAGCGTCATCGCCTTCAGTGGAACGTTTCCACGGTGGAGTCTTGGTCTGAGCTGCTTTAGCGATATCGTCCTGGACTTCAGGTTCTGCATGGTTAGCAGTACCAGTGTTCTGAGCTTGAGTTTGCGGTTGCTCTGCTCCAGGCTGTACCTGCTGAGTTGCCCAGTTAGGCTGCTGTGTGGTTTGTTGCTGCGGCTGCTGCGCACCAGTAGCCCACGGTTGAGATTGCGCCGCACTGTTAAAATCAACTGTTCCAGACTGCTGCTGTTGCTGTACCGGCTGCTGCGGCTGTTGTTGCTGCTGCGGTTGCTGGAACCCCTGAGTCTGAGGTTGTTGCTGCTGTTGCTTCGGCTGCTGCCCAAATGCGCCCGGGAAACCCTGCTGCTGCGGTTGCTGCTGTTGTTGCTGAGCACCACCGAACGCACCGCCACCAAATGCTGGAGATTGTGCTGCCGCTGCTGGAGTTGATTTAGGCAGGTTAGCCATATCCGCCTTAGTTGCGTATACAACACCTTCCATGTTATCAATTGCTTGATAAATCTGAGGTTCGTTGTTTGGCTCATAGCCAGGTTGCTGACGAACTTTCACTTTCAGGTTAAACGGAATACCGTGCAGTTGTTCAGTATCGTTCCAAACTGGAACTTTAACAGCACGGGACAGCTCTGCCAGTTCTTCCATTGCAATCTGTACAGCGACAGGGTTCGCGTTCTTGACGTTGTAACCGCCAAACATTACACGACCAGCAAAATCACCCTGCATAATCTTAAACTGAAGATTCAGACGCGCACCGCCTGGAGTTTTAGTCGGTTTGATTTCAGAGTTTACAATCTGAACAACATACCAACCAGCGGGCATCAAGCTGTTGTGTTGACGCTCTGCGTGCTGTCCAGCGTTAAATTGCATTCCTAAACCGGCCATTATTGTACCCCTTTGATTTTGTTAATGATTGCACCGAGATGTGGATATTCCATCTGTTCTAACGAACCAGAACGATCTTTACATACATTTGACAGATCTGGTCTTGTCAGCAGATAACGAAAATCTGCTTGAGTATTTTGGTCTTTACCAACACTAATTTTGAAAACTTCATCAAAAAAGTATGGTAATTCTGGACCTAATTTTGCACCAGGCATAGAAGGACCATAAGACGTAATACCTGTTAACTCGTCCTTATTACGGGACATTTTAGCTGCCATGTATACGTTAAGTCCAGGGATATCCCGAAAAGCACGAACCAACGTTTGCATCTTCTCAATGAGATCCCCATAAGCCTGACGCGGATCCTTTACAGTACGCTTCGCATTGTTAAGGCACTTTTCAGCAATCTCAGTAAGTGAATCCAGCGCAAGAGATTGAAAGCGCGGTAAACCATCTTCACCTACAGGGTTGTTTGCAGGGTTAGTCGCCCAAACATAAGCCTGCTCCACATCCTGGATATTTTCAACCGTGATGGTTGGAATATCGTAACAGATATCTTGTCTGTTTTCACCAAACACACGAGCAATGTTATTCGGTGTTAAAGACAGAAGCCCAGACTCTGCAGAAATCAGCAACGGTCTTGGAAGGGTTGCTGTAAGCATGGTCTTACCCATACCGGATTCACCATACACAAGCATCTTGACACCAGTGTCCAAAACTGCCTGCGCGGTAGTTGTAAATTGCATAATTTGTTCCTTGTGTGGTTACGGTTGCAATACTAGGACCTAATTAACCTGAATGCAAACGTGATTATTCACTAATATCTGTTGGATCACGGAAACTTTGATGCGTAGGAATACGCAATTTGTCTTTCATACCGTGAGCAAAGAATTTCCATTTAGAAATCTTCCCAATGAATTCATCAGGATGCTCAAAATAATATTTACGTTCTTCGTGCGTAAGACGACCAGCACCTACACGCATCTCTTGCCCGACTTCAATAAGATCTTCAAGGCCTTCTGGTACTGTAAGCACACGTACATCAAATGAGCCAACCATACCATTTGGAATCATATTTTCCTGATGGGATGAACGGAACGTCTGTCCTAATTCGTTAATCTGAGCCTCATTTGCGTTGGTGCAACCTTCGATGATACGAATGATCTCACCTTCACCATCAGTGAAACGTTTAATGCGGAGATAACCGCCTTCACGCTGCGTACTACGACCCCATTTATATTTCGCTTCAAGGTCACGAATAATAACGCCTTCGTATCCCATATCGAGCCAAATATTTTCCCACTCCAGGAGTTCTTGTTCGTTGTTGACCACATACAACGGCACAAGTTTCACATCCATCAACTCGCCGTTAGCGTGGCATTCGTCCACGTACTTCTTGAGCATATCATAACGCTCTTTGTACGGTAGATGTGCAACATTCGGTTCGCACAAATCGAACACATGCCACGTCCAAACGTATTCACCTTCAATTTTAGATGTTGCACTACTTGTCTTGCGACATAAATCAAAGTCCGTTTCGTCCCCAACGGCAAGCTCACCGTCCATACCATCATAGATGGGAGATCCAAATACCTTTGCGACCTGCTTATTTGCAAAAGATTTAAGACTTCGTCCAACAAGCTCCCCAAACGGTTTCATCCCACGAACGCCGTCAATTTTAGGCATGATACCTACAGGGTATTTCTGTTTAGCTGAATCCCAATCTGTTGCTAGAAAAGGACGAAATTTTTTAGTCATCTGAACCCTCCACATGCAAATTCGTTATGTATAGATTTTCTCATATCATCTAACCATTCTGAAGCAAGAGCTAAACCTTCATCCGTAAATGGAAACACCTTCTGTTTACGTTTACCATTAACTTGAATTGCGGCGCACCAACGCTCATAACCATTATTGTTTACAAACCGAGATACACCTTTTACACCGGAAGTGTTGTTAGCCTGAATAATTTTATTACAGTTATTTTGGCTTGATGTGGCTTTTCTAATATTACACCATCTGTTATCAAAACCTTTCCCGTTTTTATGGTCTATTTCAGCTTGAGGATCTTCCCCTGTCATCCATTTCCAAATGACCCTGTGAACAAAGTAATCGCGTCCTTTAAGACCCACATACTTATAATTTAGACCATAATACCCAGCTTCCGCTCCAGCAACTCTTCTCCGCCAACTTTTACGCCAACTAAGAATGCCAGTTTCCGCGTTATAATCCAATAACTCTTTTAATTCCTGTTGACTATAAGGAATAGGTTTAAAACGAGCCATTGAAATTTACCTTTGTGTGTTCCCGAACAAGAAGTTTTAACTTCCTAACCCAAGATTGCTGTTTCTCAATGTTAACTTTCTTCGGTTTAGGAATAACGGATTTTGCTGTATCTACTTTTAATTTATCGTAGTCCATGCGTCGTCTACCTGTTCGCATGTGCATACCCGCAATTTCATCGCACTTGTCTTGTGCAAGGCTACGGGAATCCATCCTACCTGAATGACCTTTAACATGACGAAATTTGAAACTAAGCCTATTCTCGACAATAGTATCCATGAACCATTTATATACTTGCTGCTCTTCTCCTCTCGGTGGACGTTTACCTTCGAACATATGGATAGCTGCTTTGCAATCCGTCTGGAACAATATAACGTCGTTTGTGTAGATAAGTCCAGCCTCTATACCGTGATATAAACCGTTAGCTACTGCAATACATTCAACTACGGTATTATCTGTGTGACCATGTGCAGGGCCACCAAAAGCCTTCTTACCCCGTTTGGAGGCTACCCAAATCCCATAGCCTCCACATTTAGTACGGTGACAAAACGACGCATCCGATATTATCGTGATGAGCATTTAACCCTTCTTAACAGCGATCTTAACCTGCGGAGAACCTGGAGTTGTGGTCACACATTCATCAAAGATTGCCAACTGTTCCGGTGTTAACTGACGGTATTTAGCAACTCGAAGTTCCACTTTAGTTTCAGTAACTTCATTGACGTCAACTCCAGCTTTTACAAGATCTGGAAGGATTTGACTAAAGATAGCCTTATCAACTTTACGCGTATAAGGTTGAGTAACAACAAGATCATCACCTGTATCAAGTTTAATCTTGTTAGTATTTTCGTTAAGACCATCTGGAAAGAAGACGCTAACCACACTTTGGCGCAGTGCGCGTTCTTGCGCTTGCACTTTGGCCAATTCTTCTTTCTTAGAATACCAGTTGTAAAGGAGTTCGTACTTCTGCTCTTCAGTTAAGTTCATTTCTGGTAACTGGACCATGTTATCACCTTATTGCAAAGATAAAGATACAGTAATAAAGTTTCTTGCCTGAATATCACTACTTACATTCTTGTTATCCATTGTGGATTCTACGAACTGCATTACTTCCTTCGTAGACATACCCGATTCTGAAGCTGTTCTTGCAGCTTTACACAGACCGATGCTAGTCTTAATGACGTTATCGGCGTACTTCTTATCAATATTGTAACGCTCATTCTTAATAAGAATGTCTTTATTTACAATGTTTGAGACAGTTTCACAATCGAACGTATATGCGTTCGCGTTGACAGATACAACTAATCCTAACAAAACAAGTAGCTTTTTCATTTCTAGCTCCTTTTTCTTAATGAGGGTATGTTACCCAACTAAAATGTTGATGTAAATACCCTCGGAGCTTATTACAACTTACCAGTAGAACCAAAACCCCCGCGACCTGTTTCTTCTACAACACCAGAAACAATGCGCGTACGAACTAACTCCACAAGACGCGCCTGTGCAATACGTTCGCCAACCTGGACTGTATAAGGTTCACAAGAGTCGTTATGCAGACGTATCTTCAACTCATCACGGTAATCATGATCAATGATACCAGTACAGTTACCTAAACGAATTCCGTGTTTAAACCCGTGACCGCTACGTGAATAAACTTCCAGGCCGTAACCATGAGGGATCTGTAGCTTAATACCCGTGCTGAACGTATACGCACGACCTCCATAGATAGTTACGGGCTCTGGTTCATCCGCATAGATATCAAAGCACATAGAACCTGGAGTGGCAAATCGCGGCATTTGAGCAGTGTCCGTAAGGAGCTCCACGATTAGCTGTTGCACAGCGCCATCTTGAACCGCAATAGTACCTTTGACAGTTACATCTTTGATAATATTAGACATATCACCTTTGTTAGTCATGTTTTTCACTCTCTTTATCAGACAGACGTTGTTCCCACTGTTGCTTTAACTGATAATAACGATAAGCGTCCTCACCAGTTTCAGCTTCCCGTTGCATACGTTCACACCATTGAACGGGACTTTCCTCACTACTCACTTCTTACACCTCCTAAGCGTGGCCGTTTCTCTTAATGTATTCGTAAGCATGTGATTTAAAGATCATTCGAAAATCTTCCAGGGATATTTCACATCTTGGGGGATCTTCTTTGTGATGTTTCGCTTCATCAGCGAAAAGCATGATAGGGTTCATATACAGGACTACGCGCCAGGACTTTTTATTCTGACGGTACATAAGAACTGGAAACTTGTCTGCTTCCAATGCGCTCTTAACACACTGCGCCCACCATGTGTTAATTGATAACTGCTCCTGTCGTTTAACTTCTACCGCATAGAAACAGGTATTTGTGATATCACAACCACCTACAGCACTCTGGTTCTGGTTACGTTGTGCTATGGGCTTTTCTGGATAAGTCATTCCAAGAGCGGCGTAAACTTCTTCGTAGATATCATTAAAGAATTTACAAATTTCACGCTCACCTGTTTGACCTTTAGTACGAGGATTAGCTCCCATGTTATAAATCTCCATCCAAAAAATAGGGGGTACACAAGTACCCCCGAAAGCGAAGCATATAATAGATAATAACATGTCAGCGAGAGGCAGCCTTCGAAAAGGGGTAATCTACCAACCACTCTCGCAAATAATGTTAACCTGTTTACGTGTTTGATTACAATACACGAATTCGTCAGAATTCACAGGTCATACCGTACATTTTTGCCAATGGCCCATAGAAAATGACAGCGAAGTACAGACAACTTCCAGCCCGTCATCATCACGCACCACGGGCAAAGCTAGGCCGCTGCGGACGTTATGTACAGTGCGGTGTACTCTATACACAGAGTTATGCGTAAAGCGCCGCGTGTTCGCGTTTGTGCAGCGTAATAATGCTCCGATATGTACAAGTGGAGCAGGCATAGTAAAACCAATCATTAGATCCTTCTCTTTCTTATTAGGCTGGCGTACAGTTACATTCATTGTGTCGTCCCCTCATTTAAAGATTCCAGTCGCTCACCTAACAAAATGAGCGATTTAATTTGATGCGGTTTCTTACCAAGATGTTCAGCAATGTGGTTATAAGTAAAACCTTTCTCCCGCATACGATAAGCAGTAACGGCGGCATTGCGATTGCGGATATCGGTTTTCTTACTCATGGTAAACTAGCTCTCCTTAATTTAGCTTCAATACGATTAATTAGCATCGACATACTACGATCTGCAACCATATGATGCGGTTCGTAGTAACCATATGCCCAATAGTTTACCTCTTGCCCACAATGATTACAATTAATCTTTGACTCGCACACAGGCGAATAGTAGCCATCAACTTGATCTACGACAGTCTCTGTAAACTCAGTGTGACCACACTTTGGGCATCGTATGCACTTCATTTGCTTGTCGTAGTTTGAGCGAAAAGTATAAGGCTTCCACCCTAACACCTTGTATATTTTGCTGGGCATTAGTGTAGATTCTCTTTAGGTTGTTCTTCTCTCGTCATAAGATGAGCTAATACGCTACATGTGTTTGATTTCTGCCAGGCTTTCTCAATTTCATCTAACGAGGATTCTGGTTTACATAAGCGATAGGCTTCCATGAAGGAATTCTGGGCTGCTTCAATGATTGCCAGAGACACTAATACTCTTTCGTCTATCATTGTCATCATTTCTTCACATTTATTACACATATTATTTCTCCTGTGTCCTAATCATTAATTAATGTGATATCATCTACAAAAAATAAGCTATCGTTCTGGATACATTTACGTCGATTGATAATATCGTCGACATTGTAGTCCATCAAGGAAGGGTACTCGACCTCATCCTTCATACAAGGCCCATACACACTCAGACCCAACTCAGCCAAATGTTGCATGAATCCTTCAAGAGATTTTTTAGTATAAATTGTTGTTTTTAATTTACCCATCGCGCCCACTCCTTAAATCTTAATGGTAAACTGGAAGTTAAAAGAACGTACCAGTTAGCACATACAGCACAGCGTCGCGCAGTGTTGGCAACAAAGGTGAACAATTAGGAACGCTGTAGAATTTACGTGATCCCACTTTAACACTTACTATTGTAATAGAACGTTTATTGCGCTCTACTGCGTAGAGACCACCACCAAGACGACGGACTTTATATAGAGGTTGATGCTTTTGCATGTTTTAACTCCTTTCATTTATTTGCTGACACGCATGGCTCTACCTGTTAAGAAGGTGTATCCACAGTGCCGCATTAAGTCACGTTCTTCTATTACACTTCGTAACTGGCGTGACAGCGTTTCATAGTAAGGACGGACTTCGTTCTTACTGATAGCTAAAGCATAGGCGAACAGTTGTTCCGAGTCAATACGATTAGACTTGATTCTTTTGATCGCCTGCTCAATTCCTGGGAACTCCTCATCCTGGTATAGAGCACCGTACACAATTTTAATAGCTGCTAGATTGTAACTGGACATTTGACCCTCGGACGTAAAATAATTCTTGATACCTATTGCATTCCTAAGGAAATGCTCTATAGTATGTATTATACAGTTTGTAAGCGGAGGAACACAAAATGACTCACCAAGATCTTATTAAAAGAAACATCAGAACTGCAATGAACAAATCAGAGGAATTCTTACATAACTGTACCGATGGTACTCATAAAATTAGATACGAGTATATGGGATCCTCAACTGTGGTCACATTTGAGAAAGATGAGTATCACATTGGAGATTTTTCAACACCAGATTACGACGAGATGTTTGAATATGTCTTATGTGGTTTCTTAGAATTGCATGAATAATATAATGGGCGCTATATGCGCCCATTTTTTATAACTTAATAACTTCGTTCATTCTCTCAATGTCTACCAAATAACACTTCATCCTCGGTGGTGTAAACTCTGCACCGAAGAAACTTGAAAAGTCCATTGGCCTCATTTCAGTAAGAACTTCCATAGACATCAAACCATAAATTGTGTTGTCTATGACCTGCAAGATGTTGTCATTTCTTGTCTGCTTGAACGCTTTAAATTGTCTACAATAAGTACATAAGTCACTCCGTGTGACAATAAACGCGTCCTTAAACATTGGGAACCGTTTATACACACCAGCTTTAGCTTCCCCATCCAAGAACTTCTTGATAGAGTTGAGCATTATTTTCTCACGACTGGTACTATCTGTAGACCCGATTTGCCCACTATTACGCTTCTCTAAGAAACGCTCGTTACCCTGATCAATAAATGACTCAGCCCAACGATAATGTTCCATAGTAACAACAGGTCGTTCACTGTTATCCGCCACAGCAAGAAGAGAGGCGATACGCAATACCTTCAACGCCTTCCTTGTATACATCTGACGGATCACTTCATCCTGTACCTGCTCACCGTCATTGCCACTGTTCAGGAACTTCGCAACAACATTATCAAGATTATCAAACGCTTCGTGTACCTCTGCTTCCATTTCAACATAACATGGAGCAGTCCCTGACATAATACGCACAGCTTGTTTATAGATAGCTCCAATAGTGCGCAGAATTGCTTCTGGATATTCCAGGAGCATACTTTTATTCATCAACGGTCGGTTAGCAGTACATTCCCATGCGATAATGCGGGACATGAAACCACTTGACATCATACGGTCATCTACGTTCCCGTAAAATTCATCTGGTGTTGTTTCACCTGCAAAACTATACGCCTTGACCTTACCGCCAGCAGTCGTATTATCTTTACTAGAGTGCTTTGAACCACCTGAGAAAGCGTAGAAATGCCCCTTATCATAAAGGGAAAGCATTTCATCCATAATGTCTTTAGCTTTACCGACTTCCATCTTACCGTTACGGAAAAACGCACCGACTTCAGTCTTATAGTTAATGGATGAGCCACAGGACATAACTGACGTATCCATTATGACGTCTTTACGCAATGCAGCATCAGACGCATATGTACTTGTATCCAGGACACGTTCAATACCAAATATCTGCTGCCCGTCCTGGCCGCCATAATTGGATACTTGAGAAAGAATAGTTTCAATGTTAGAGCGAAACGCTTCTTTACCAATACCAGAACGTGCAATCAGTACAAAGTAGTTATTCAAACCACTTCGTGTGACTGTGTTCCACGCCTTACCGCACATACCACTAAATAAAGCAAGAGCAGACAGAATACTAATGTCTTTAATAGGCAACAAGCTCGCTTTATACATATTACGCGCAACCTCGCCCATAAAGCCCGGAGGCCAAGCCAAACCGTCTGCCTGCTCTTCAGTGTAATTGCCATCTGTGGTCAACACTTCTTCAGGTGGGCGTTCTGGTGTAGTTGCTTGACGTAGTTTTTCCGTGCGCTCTATAGCTGCATTAACGTTATTCTGAACTATCTGCATAAGTCCCATAGATTTGACATGGGCATCATAGCGATAGTTGCGAATCATTCTATCCAGGTGATACGGGCGTTTGATTTTTTCACCAGGCAGACGACGGGAATCATCGTAACGACTACTCATCGGTGAATACATGAACAGACGTCTTACCTGGAAATTGTACTTACTCTTAAAGCAAAGAAAGTCAATTAATGCAAACTCTGCTTCAGATTGAGAAGGGAAACAACGTTCACCGATAGAAGTATCAACTTCTTCAGCTCTCCAACGACCTTCCCATAGCTGCTTAAACAATGTTCCGTTTTCTTGTTCGCACAACTGAATATAGACATCCTGGTCTTCCATTGCATATAGGTCGTTACTAAAATCTTCTTCAGTAAGTTCCAGCATCTGGAAGCCATCAGACTCATTAATCTCACTCATCTCAGACATAAGCTGATGAATGAGATTAGCAATATACCCTTCGCTTTCACTGCCTGGAGCACCAGACACAGTGCGCGGAGTAACATCCCAGTGATCGCCTGTACAGATAATAAAACGATACTGGGAATACACTTCCACACCATCACGGCGCTTACCAGCCTGAGGGATGGAATAAATCCATGTGTGCAACCCATCACCGCTTCTGGAAATTTCCGTATAGCTATGGAACGATTCAACAATCTTCTTATATCGCTCACCAGCAACTTTCTTTTCCATTTCCGACATGGTATCTTTAATATCCATGTCGATACAACAGAACGGGTCACTTGGAAGTAGATAGAAACCTAAACGCAAGTTATGACCAATCTCGTTATAATAACGAACGCAGCGTTCAGCATCTTCAAAAGACATAAGTAAATGCAGGTTAGACGGTTTCTTATCGTTACCATCTTTACGAAGTGGGACCATATCCCCTAAATCGTCGTCCCATACATAAGGTTGTTTTTCTGATGATGTACCTGGATGGAAACCGCAGACAGCCCACTGTTCGTATTGTTTAATTTCTCGAGGAAAAAGTTCCAGCATGTTATTACCTTAAAACGTAGCGGGATTAATTTCAAATAACGAACGTGATGGTACAACATCAAAGTTGACATCTACCAGCTTAAAAGAATTCGTGTAAACACACCATGTACCGACTTTTTCATTAAAGACAGGCTTGTCATTATTAAATGCGTACACGCAACCATCAGAATCTGTTGCAATATACCTCGTGTCTTTTGGCACTTCTACATCTGAACCATAATAGTGAACGATAATTAAATCTGACATGTTATTCTCCTACGATCCATTAGGACACACATAGTATATACTGATGGATCGGCAGGGGTCTAACCCCCTGCAAATTACGGTACTAAGACCCAACGACAGTTGATAGGTTTACACATTATCTCTTCTTTAGAGATGTTTATACGATCCTTAAAAATAATTCTTGGATAAAAATATTTCATATAGTTATCAGAAGTTACCTTATATTCGGTCTTTAATATACGAGCACTAACGACAAATTTTAAATCTTCCCAATCTTTCATAGAGTCAGCAAAAGACAAGATACGCCCATTTCCACGGACTTTTGCAGAAGACTGAGAAGGTAACTTGTGGTTAATATCACATGGTAGATCTAAGGATTTATCTTTAAAGAATTTAGTTCCACCATTAAAAAATTTACTTACATCAAAAGAACCAATTTCCAAAGTATGGATATTTTGACCTTTAATTGGTTCTTCAAATTTAACATCGACAACGAGTTTGACTAACATAACTTACCCTATAATCACCATAAAATTTCTACACTTTCAGTATCCAGCTGACTTAATGGTTGCTTATATGAGATTGTATATCCAAATGATACCAGTTGTTCAGTCACCTTTCTCATTACAGGACGTGCATTAGGACTACCGATTTCACTATATGGCTTTTTAAATAATTTAATATGATCCCTGCCATCTAGAGACGCTTTAGTAATCCATTTATCCAAATCATCAAGATATGCACTGGTATCCAAGTTTTCACTATTTGTACGGGCTTCTTGTGCTGTAATCACGATTATTGCTCCATAGCTTGTTTCATCAATGCGTCATAGATACGTTTCGCACTAGACGCGTTCCACAGTTGTTCGTCTGTCTGAACTTCCTGGTTCCATTGCTTGTCAAATAAACCTTCTTCATACGCATCTTTAATACGCTCGCACAAAGTAAGAATGTCGGTTTGAAGAATATCAATTTCTTCTTGAGTTAACGCAGTTTGGAGTTCTTTACTCATCTTTGCCACCTTCTTTATTCAGTTGACCACATGCTGGAGTCCATTGTCCGTTCAATGTGCGCTTAAGATCGTCTTTACGCATACGTTCGAACCATTCAGTGTGGTCATGTGGATTGTCGCTTACTTTATAGTCAATATTAACACACGTTTCTTTGAAATCCATACCTTCCAGGTCCACGTTATAACAGATATCGATTTCAATACCTGGCTCAGTTAATACCCAAAAACCATCGCCATCGATACATTCGCACCACTGAGGTTCATTCTTGAACGCAGTTAAAGTACCGTCCTCGTCAACCGCAAGGTATTTCGCCCACACTGGAACAAAGAACACTTCACCGAAGTAGCGCACAGCCTTCTGAGTAAGGTTAATTTGCATCTTCACCTCCCGATACTAGTTCCAAAGTCTCACGAAGCAGACGCTCGAGCTTCGATTTATTTTTGATAAGCTGATATTGCCGATCTACCACCAGCACCTTCTCGCGGTTACGCATAAGGTATTCGAACGCACTTTGAAAATCTTCGACTTTACCTTCATAACCTAAAGCCTTGGCAACGTGCGACACGCGATGGAACAGAAAGTCCGCCGCGTCCATAACTTCCATCGCATTGACAATAGCATCAAGTAAATCCGGATTTGTATTCGGGTCTACCTGTTTGGCTTGTTCAAGAAGTCGCACCTTTGCTTTATATAAAGGTGAATTGCTCACTGTTTGCATCACTTCCTCCAGATTTTACGTGATTCTTCAATACGGATGTTGTACCGTATAAGCTGTTGCATAACTTTATGCAGGTCATCAAGATGCTTCCTTAAACGAAGACGTTTCTTGATAGCCCACAGATTCTTCATATCTGTTCGGCGGAGCTCCTCCCTTAAATACAATGAAAAGTCAGTCTGGTGGTTTAAGATAAATTGAATACGCATCAAGGTATCCGACTTACGATAATCAGGATACCATTTAGGAAGAAGATCTTGTTCGCCAACCATCTCACGCTCCAAACTGATCAATGTACTCAATGAGCTCTTGCAATTCTTGCTGTAACTGCACATTACCACTATTATTCGTCTGAAGTCTAACGAGGCGCTCCTTGATATGTGCAATGTGGTTAGTGCTCATCCGACGCTTCTGTACATCACACCAGCGAACAACACCATCTTCAATATACGCACGACGTGCTTTACCACGCGGGTATCGCATCGGCCGAATTTCACACTTATCGCCCACCCACTTAAAGCCCAGGATCATAACAGCGTTACCTTCCGTATCAGGACACACGTCAAAGCAACTGTTGAACCCTTTACTGTGCATATACTTGTCGAGCGGGATTACCTTATCGGGCGACAACCATTGATACCCGAAGTAAATGTCAACAGTAAACATCATCCCCAGCATCGGAGCAGACCAGCACATATACGTCCGCCCGTCATCCAACTTCTTGACCGCATTCGGCCGCAACACGAGGCCAGCCTCCTTCCACGCTTTGACCACATTAATTGTGTTGTCCTGCTCCTGAAAGATTGCGTCTGCTTGCATATATGTAGGTGCGTCCCAGCCAAACATTTCCTTTACATGAGCACTAGTGATTTCAACCTTTTGATTGCGCATAACCTCACCTTTGATAATAATAAATCGACTGATTTTGAAATTCAGTTGCCGGTTTTATGTTTATTTTAGGCAATGTGTTTTGCAATGCAATATTGATATATTTTGTTTTTGTATTGCAATATTTTTGTATTGCAAAAATTACAACAGTCTGAAGGTGAGAAATTGTACATTTATAAAGATCGGTGAAAAAATGCACAATTTATAAAGACCCCGTAATACATAAAACGGCGAAGCGAAGTGTATGAAAAATAAGGGAAAATTTCGAGGGTTGGGGGGGGCGTATGGATTTATAAATTTTATAAAGGGGTCTCGTAGGGGTCGTCAGTAGACAACTAAAAAACAAAAAATCTTTATAAAATTTATATAAATACACACATATACACATTTTTTACCTTATTTTTCATGCATTTACCCCCTTTCATTTCGTACATTACGCGAAAATATACGAATTTATGAACTTTATAAATTTGGCTCGTCAGTAGACAGGGCAGAGCCTGGCGCCTGCGCATTATGCGCGTCCGCGCGTCTAACACAAAAGAAAATTGAATTGCAAGCGATTTTTGCTGAGGTAACTCTCGAAGCGAAAGCGATTTGCGAGTTTGAAATTTTGTAGCCCGAAAACGATTCTATTTTATGGTATAAATGTCGGATTTTCGGGCAAAGCCGGCTTTTCGGTGAGGTTGGGTGGCTGAGATCGGGGGGTAACTGGTAGCCCATAAAGCGAAAATAGCCGCGAAAACGGGGCACGCAGCGCGATTAAACGGTTGGATCGGTGTAAGGGTGGCGGTGAGGGGCGAAAATGCCGCAAAATCGCGTACAGGGAAGCAGGGAATGGATCGCTGTAAGGGCGTATAAGGCGACTAAATTGGAGTCTATGGTAATGTACGGAAGAGGGATTCAGGTTCTTAAAGCGCGAATGGTGGAGCTATGGGTGAGGAATATGTGGTCAGCAGGGTAGCGCGGGAGGTGGTGCGGGTACAAAAACGAAAACGCCCCGTTGGACTTCAACAGGGCGCGGATTGTATAATGCAGTTAGAACTTATTTACAAGTTAATAGTACCGCCCAGGTATTATCTGGAAGCGTACCAACTCCAAGTATTTTAAGTTGAAGCGACTTGTTCTGCATGTTGTAGGTGTCGAGTAACTCCTGGGCAGCGGCAGCGGCGTTCGCTTCACCGCTCAGGTTGTAGTCGTTTGCAGTTATTGCACACATACCGAGGCCGACTGCTTTGAAGCGCATACCTTTGGATTGAGTCGGTGCCAGTGCTTTGATATGGATAGCGTTCATATTATTTATCTCCGTTACAATTTGAAAGGTTAGCAGTTTTTTAACAGGTTGATGAAGCCCGCCAGCGTGGACGCTGTTGCAACCAGGCGGCCCATAGTATGCAGTTCCGCGTGAACTGTACCGTCGTCGAATACAGTTAAATAAACGTTAAGACCATTGCAACGGACGCGATATTTGCGCGAGTTATTACCGAAAGTTTCTAGCTCTGCGGTGATAGTCGCAAGATTAGCTATACGTTTGCCGATAATGCGGCGAGTGATAGTGGACTGGTTTAATACTGTAGACATAATAATTTCCTCTGTTAACTATGCGAAGTGCATATTATTGCCCACGGTGATAATGGGCAATGTATATGTCACTCAGCGGACACATATTCTAACGCTTCTGATAGTGTAGCGAAGTGACCATCACTCACCAGATTAATAGCGTACTCAAGTTCTTCTCTGGTCAGGTTGCGAAACTTGTTACGGATGTGATAGCAACGACCGCGATAAATAACCTGGAAATAGTTGCGTTCCATAATTATCCCATTATGCAACGATGAACGCGTAACCGCTTTGATCCGGGAGCTCACCACCGGAAACAATCTCAAATTCAACGCCCGCTTTAGCATTAAACTTATTGATCAGCTCCTCCGCTGCGGCGCGGTGGTTGCCGTAAACACCCAAATCGTCACGCCATGTGATAGTCAAGGAGCCGTTCCAACCTGTTGCTTTTACGCGCGGAGCGCGAGCGGCAGTCGGGTTCATGAATTTAGTGATGATAGCTTGAGCCATGATAATTACTCCGGTAAAATTACAGTGACGTTAATATTTGCCATGCGAGCGCACTCGCGGAAACCTTTTACATAAGCATCCATTTCGTCATAGGATGCGAAAGTTGCGTCCGGGACTGGTCCGTTGTTAATATTCACGCAATATTCGTGTTCGTCCAGGTCAACCCAACAATTCAGAACTATAGTTTCCATATTATTTTCCCTCCGTATAGTAAAGACCTGCAACTATTGGAGCTCCGAACACTAAGAAAGCTAATAAGTAGAACATAATTAGTTGCCCCCTTTATTGTTGAGCCCGTTGAATTTACGCCATGCGTAGAATTCAATCGTTGCGTTATTAATATTCCAACCATTAGCTTTCGCAAGGTCACGGACGTTACCAATAGTTGGCACACTATCAGGTAACATATTATCCAGGGCATTCCAAACGTCTGCGCATTTACCTTTAATCGGGCGACGAACCCCGTTGCGCGTTTCGCTGCGCGTTTTGCTCTTGGCGAGAGCGACCGGAGCTTGTTGTGTGGTCACTTCCACGACAGTCGCTTTATCAGCTTCGACCAAATCGTTAGCCGCCTTATTAACCGCGCCTTCGCTGAACCAGTATCGGCCACCGTCTTCCAGCGGCTCCTGGTGAATGAAACTGTTAGCGGTCGCAGTGTCCACATCCAGAACCTTTTTCAAGGCACGGCGAGCGTTAGACATGTTGGTGAAAAAGCGAGCATCTTTCGCTACGCGAGTGATAGTTGCCATTGTAAATATCTCCATGTTGTTCTAGCGGATTGCTAGTGGGAGCCCACTGTGACAATGGGCAACCATTAGCACGCTATTATCGTTGAATAGCTTTAGCTATCATTGTGATGAAGCAGAACACAGACCAAAGGCTATTCGCTTGGCATACTGGGCGACCATACATTACGCTATAAGAGCTGACAGTGCCGTCCTCGTTAATGCGAATGTATAACGCGGTGCTGGAATATTTTTCGTTGCCCGGGAGCATTACCAGATACTCGTCGAAATCCCAATCCCCGTCGACCTTTTCCGCTGTAAGGCCCAGCTGATGTAGGCGCTTGCCGATAATGCGCTTAGTAATCTGAGATTGGGACATGGAACGCGGTAAGTAGATAATGGACATAATGCAATCTCCCTTCGGGTGAGGCGGGCGCGGAACCCGTGTCCCGCTTAAAAACCCCCTTAACCCTACGCAGTTATAGTATGACAACGGGGTATCAGATGCAACTATTATCTGCATTATTTTAGAACTTTTTTAGTTGTGTTTCATAATAATAACATCCGGGACTATACGGTAGATGGTGTGCCGGAAATACCAGGTAACGCGAGCGTGTCGAAAATACCAGGTAACAGCACGCGCCGAACACACCAGGCCGCACATACATAGACAGCACATAGTGGGCAGGTGGATAGTAACAGACGTAATTATACTGGACGGTATAGTATAGTCATGTAATAGATAGCATACTAATCAAATAAAAAATAATAACGCGTGCAACAATAAACAACGTTATAGTAGAGCGCATGACAGTCACATGACGTAACAATCACCTCACTGACGATCACGGGACGTTATAGTAACGCCGCGGGGCGGCTCTTAGATCTCTGCCAAGGATTCTTCGTTTGTAGATTATCTCGTCACTAGACACTTTATATCCTCACCTCACCTGCCCTATATTGTTCGTATAAAGTTAATTCCGTATGTAAATACTCGAGAGGAGATCTGTTATGTTCGTTCTGGCTTTCAATAGTGCAATATGGCTAGGTATCAACTGGATCCTTGCAATTATATTGGGTCTTGTGATCTGGTATGTACCGTTTATGCGTTACGCTGTTATCATTTCGCTTGTATATTTAGTTGTTAAACACTTCTTCGTATGGTGCGTATGCAACCCACAAGCTGCAAACATCAAACGTAAGAAAGCGAACTTCTTTAGTGTACTTATCTTAGGTTCACTGATTGTGTACGCATGGTTGCTCGGTGCGCAGAACTTAGGTTGGTTCACGTTGCCTTAATGTGGTCACTAATTGTTGCGGCCGGCTATGTTAATCAACTTGCGTATCTTGTTATAGTTATTCCGTTAACGTTAAAGGGGGTTTATATGAACGAGAATATAGTTAAAGCCTGGTCTATCTTACGACCACAGCTGAAAGACGATCGTGTCGCTTTTGTTTTATGTCCTGCTAACGAATATCGCCGGAAGCTCGAAGAAGTGTTGCGTGAAGATCCTGAGTTCGTTCGCTGTGTGCAACTGTCGCGCGAGTCATCGGTAGTACAGTTTGATCGTTTCCATCTTCGTTTAGTTTCTCATCACAGAGCCTCGTATGAAGACACTGTTACTCGTACGAGTGGCTTCCATTGTGATATTGCAATCCTTGACTGCAAACTGGAAATTGGGCAGAAACAGGATTTATATAATCTCGCTCGTGAACGTCATGGTGAATTGTTAATTGTGGAAGTGCAATAATGGCCAAAGATATCGTTATTCCGAAAATGTATTGCCAACTTCGTGATACTTTATTACAAAGCGGTTGGATTATTAGTCACAGTGACGTAAATGACACTTATATTGTTCTTATACCACCTGAAGGAACAATATCTTGCATTTTGCACTACATGCCCGAAGCAAAGACGGTTTATCCGAACGGGTCGTTCCTGCTTCGTCTGCGCTCCGACACATGGAAGATCCAAACGGATACCTGTGCAATTGACGAGAATACCAGTAAAGAGTTTATTCGTAAGATGACTCAGCTGAATAAAATCTACCAGCATGTTAAATTTGATTTGTTTAAGGAAGTCTTCTAATGCTTACTATGAAAGATCGTATCACCCATAAAACTCAACCAACTGTAATGTCTTGCATGGCAGCTTGTCTGGCTATGCTTCTTGACAGGGATGTTGAAGAGGTTGACAACGAATTCAGCCTAGACTACGTTCGTGGGTATATTGATGTTGCTACTTATCTATATCGACAAGGTATCTTTGCACAGCCACATATCACTGCCGGTATGCACCAAATATATCCAGGGCGCTTGTATCTTGCGACTGTACCTTCTTTGCAGTTACCTGGGCTTTTCCATCAGATCATTATTGACGCTCGTTTTGACGGTGTGACAGTATATGATCCATGTAAAGGTCTGGAAGGGAAACAATATTATTCCTATGACCACATTGCAGAAGAAAACGAGCTGGCGTATCCTCTGCGGTCTTTCCTGATTGATTACGAAATTATATTACCGGAGTGATTCATGAGCTTGCAACGTTTTGACAATGCAGAACTCGCGTGTGAATTTGCAAAGCGCAAGTTTGCTAAAACAGGTACGCCGCGATGCGTACACGCGGCTATTGGGCAAAATGGGGCAAAGTATTGGTACGTTGGTACAGTAGCTCAGATCAAGCGAAGATTCGCGACTACGCCCGAAATGCGCCGGCTTGGGTCCCCTACACTTGTGCGAAACAGGCACTTGGATAAAGAGGAAATTTATCAATTTCTTAGGAATTACACTGGTAAAGAGAATAGATTTCAGGTTGCAGCGAAAGAGTTTAATATCGGTCTTTCCACTGCTTATAAAATTTATCACATATATGGGCGTTTAATATGACCGCAATTGCTTATCGTAATGGTATATTGGCTGTAGATCGTCAGGTTACATGGGGTAATATTGCAACAACTACAGATAAAGTTCACACTGTCAATATTCCAGGAATTGGACTTTGTCTTGTTGCGATGTCTGGTAAACTACGTCCTGTAACTGATATTGTGGACCATCTAAAAACTACGGTTCGTGGACGTAAAGAACCTTTTTCGGATTTAAATCCAGATTCCCGTTATGGTATTGCAGTGACGCAGGAACTTGTCGTATATCCTATCTACGGGGATGGTAAATTAGGTCTACCGGACACTAACGAATTTATTGCGGAAGGTAGTGCGTTTGAGTTCTTGATGGGTGCAATGGCTGGAGGTTGCACCGCCGAAGAGGCTGTACGACTGGCGTGCGTATACTGCGACAGTTGTGGTCAAGGGGTTAAATTCTATGACGTAGCCTATACTCTTAAAGTGGCGCAGTGTAAAATCGAGGAGAAACCATTTTGAAGAAACCCAAGACTGGTCTGTTCCTTTGTGTTGGTGGACCTTTTGACGGTAAGCGTATACGCTTAACAACATCAGATTTGTATCCAAGTTCCTCCGTTTTCTCTGTTCCATCTTATAAAAACGGTGAGAAGGGAAAATACGTCTGCAATGATGAAATTCGAAACAGTGTAATCTGGAGAACATCGTGAGTGATCCTACAAATGCGCAATTAGCCGCTGCAAGAGTGTATATGCGCGGAGCTGCCGCTGAGATTGATGCTTTGCCACAATTTGAAAAGCATGTACAGCAACTTGAAGATAAATTCAAGGCTCTTAAAGATCTAGGGGATAACAAGGACGCTATAGCATTCCTTTTTGCTCTTCAATACTTTGTCATGGGGTCTGATGAGAAACTATGTTCCTTAGAAGAATAATTGGTATTGTTGCACCTTGGATACCACTTGTCATAATTGTTATTCTAGCCAACTGGGCTTATGACAATGCCATAGAATCAGCTAGAAAGGAGGGTTTCGATGCCGGTGTGTCGTACCAAAAAGAAACTCAGAAAGCGGTTGATTTCGAGGAGGAGAAACGAAGAGCGTATGAGAAAGACACTATCGAACGTCAGTACAGATCTCGTATTGAATCTTTGGTTGCCGATCTTAATAATTATCGCGCTACTAATGACAGGTTGCACAACGAAATCGCAACCGTCCGTAAGTACCTCGGTGACGCTACCGGCCCTCAGCCCGACAGCAAGACAACCGCCCAGATCGCCCGTGTGCTCACCGAGCTGTATTCAGAAAGCGTCACAGAATACAGACAAGTGGCAGAAGAGGCTGAAAAGTATCGTATTGCCGGCGAGCAGTGCGAACTACAGTATGATGCAATGCGAAATCCGCGTAAAGAAAAGTGATAAACTGCAAAGTCCTTGCCGGGTTGCGTAACTAAACGTTCAATCTTAATTGCACATAATTGATTGTGTACATGTGATAATTCAACTATGCTCTATTCGGTTTAACTGAATGGAGCTTTTTTATGACTGTGCAACCACGAGGTATCCGGAATAACAATCCGGGAAATATTCGTTGGGGTGATAACTGGAAAGGTCTTGTTCCAGAAAACAAACGGACTGACCGTTCTTTCTGTCAATTTATCGATGTAAAATACGGTATTCGCGCCATTGCGCGTATTCTACTAAACTATCGCAACCGCGAAGGAATGAAACGTGTCGGAAATAAAGGGATTGACACTGTACGGGAGATTATTTCGCGCTGGGCTCCGCCGAATGAAAATAACACTGAAGCCTATATTCAATCTGTGGCTAAGGCTTGTGGTGTTGGTGCAGAACAGCCGATTTCAGTGACCGATGATAAAATCATGCTTGCAATCGTAAAAGCGATTATCAAACATGAGAACGGTGTGCAACCTTATTCTGATGAAGTTTTGCTCGCGGGTATTCACATGGCATAGTAAGAGGTTATAAGTGTCGCCGAACTGGGATTGGAATATAGTTTTTATTCTCACTGCCATTGCGATGGTAGGGGGTTCCCTTGGCTACGCTGCAAGAACCCATGATGCTAAAGAAAGGTTCAGACTTAGTGTCTTCATTCAAGAGGGTGCTTTTTCTGCATTCTTTGGTTTCTTGATAGGTGTAATTAACGTGGAACATGGTGTCTCACTGGGGCTCAGTGGGGCGTTCATAGGCGTGTTATCTTGGTCCGGTTCAAGAACCATGCTAAAGTTTCTACGGAGAAAGACAGAAGCATGTGACCGAGAAAAGGAAAGAGGTTGATTATGCGTCACTTCATCAATGATCTTCTTATATTGTGTAAGAAACCGCGATTGCTTTTCATCTATATGATGATTGGACTTGCACAAATTGGAGTCAGTGCTATCGCCATTGATCAGATGCACAAGAAACACAGGGCAAACCTGCAACCTTCAACACCACCTGTTTATGTGGTCAATAAGGTTGAACAAATCAAACAAGACATTCGGGAGATAACGTACATTCCTAAAGTTGACATGTAGATTGGTTTATAAGTAAAGCCCGCTCTTTGAATTTATATCGAGCGGGCTTTTTATTGACATTTGCTATAACCCTTGCAATTAATTAATCCACCGCTTATATTCGTGTCAAGAATCGACGGGAGTAACGTTATGGTAAAGCCTATTCTACCTTGGACACGTAGCATTGAATACGAAGCTGATCTCACTAAAGAAGAGATGGCTATACGTGACTCTGTCGTTGAAGAATATCTGTTCGATTATGATTGGGTTAATGCGTGTAAACGTGTAGGCATGAGCTCCGCAATGGCGTTTGATTATGCTAAACGTTTTCAGGATGATAGCTATTGCCAAAGACGAATTAAAGAACTTCAACAGCAGAAAGCAAGAAGTGCTGAACGTGACCGCAAATATGAAATAGAACAAGAGCGCCAGCGCATCATTGAAGGTCTTAGATTTGAATCCACTTATCGTGGCCCTGGATCTTCTCAAGCTGCTCGTGTTGCTGCATATAAACAATTATGTAGCATCTTTGGATTTGAAGCTCCTAAGCAACAGAAGATGGATGTTGGTGTATCTACTGGTGTTATGCTGGTTCCTATGGTTGGTTCTATGGATGATTGGGAAAGAGTTGCTGGGGAGTCTCAGACTAAGCTGCAAGAGGATACTTTAAATGGACTCAATGATTCAGACACCGTCCACTAAGGTAGTATGGAAACCACATCCAGGATCTCAGGTACTGGCACTAAGTTGTCCAGCAGATGAGATTTTATATCATGGTACTCGTGGCCCTGGAAAGACCGATGCTCAGTTGATGCGTTTTCGTCGTTATGTTGGCATGGGGTATGGTAAACACTGGCGCGGTATCATTTTTGACCGAGAATACAAAAACTTAGATGACTTAGTTGCAAAGTCACAGCGTTGGTTTCCTGAATTTAATGATGGTTGTAAATTCTTATCTTCCAAGTCAGATTATAAATGGGTATGGCCTAGCGGCGAAGAACTAATGTTCCGTGTCGCTAAAAAACCTAAGGACTACTGGCTGTACCACGGTCAGGAATTTCCATTTATTGGGTGGAACGAATTAACTAAATATCCTGATAGTGGGCTTTATGAAGCAATGAAGTCCTGTAACCGTACATCCTTTGTTGCAGAAGAAAACCCGATAATTATTGACGGTGACGTGTATCAAAGAACTGGGCGTCTTGTGCTTGTTCAACCGGACCATGAATACGCAATGCAGTTCATACTGCCACCTTTGCCGTTGCAGATCTTTTCTACGACTAACCCATTTGGGGTTGGACATAACTGGGTCAAGAAATATTTTATTAATTCTTGCCCTCTTGGGTCCATGAAGAAGGAAGTGACAAACGTCTTCAACCCGCGTACACAGAAACGGGAAGACGTAGTTCGAACTCGCTGCCATATATTTGGTTCGTATCGAGAGAACCGCAACTTGACGCCCGAGTATGTTGCGCAGCTTGTAAACATTGACGATCCTAACCTCCGTATGGCATGGCTCGGTGGTAGCTGGGATATTACGTCAGGTGGAATGTTCGACGACCTGTGGCGCCAGAATATACATGTGGTCAAACCATTTCCAATACCTCACTCCTGGAGAATTGATAGATCATTTGACTGGGGCTCAAGTAAACCGTTCTCTGTTGGTTGGTGGGCAAGAAGTGATGGTAGTGATATCGTGTATCCAAATGGGCGTCGTGTACGAACAGTACGAGGTGACTTATTTAGGATCATGGAGTGGTATGGTACTAACGGGAAACCGAACGAAGGTTTAAGATTATTGGATTCTGAAATTGCTCGTGGTATCATCGTCAGGGAAATTGAAGCTGGTTTATACGGTCGCGTAGTTCCAGGCCCTGCTGATAACAGCATTTGGGACGTTAAGGATGGTAACAGTACCGCAGCAACAATGTCTAAACCAATAACTATCAATGGTCGGTCTTATCCTGGTGTACAGTGGATTCGAAGTGATAAATCCCCTGGATCTCGTAAAGCAGGTTGGAAACGAATGCGGGAATATTTAGCTGCTTCAATTCCGGATCCTAAGGTTGCCGCTTTACGTGAAAGACCTTCTATGTTTATTTTTGACAACTGTCATCACTTTATAGATCTTGTTCCAACTCTTGCCAGAGACGAAGATGATCTTGATGATGTCGATACTGATTCTGAAGACCACATTGCTGACGAAGCTCGTTATCGCGTAGCCAACGAAGCACGTGGCGGTAGTATCGGTAAGACTGTGGGGACATAAGGAGTTCAACAGATGGCCATTTCTTCGGTTCATCCTAAATATTTACAGTTTAGTGCATTATGGTTGAAGATGCGAGACTGTTTCCTTGGAGCTGACCACGTTAAAGCTCAAGGTACTTTGTATCTTCCACCGACACCTGCTATGCGTTATGACGGTATGAAACCAGGCGAAGATGGCTATATCCGTTACAACGATTATAAAGAACGTGCAGTGTTCCCGGAGTATGTTGCTGATGCAGTAGTTAATCATAGTGGTATGCTTCATAGTAAGTCAGCTATTATTCAGTTACCTGCTGCAATGGAACCCCTTCGTCAATCTGCTACCAGCAAGCGCGAAGGTTTAGATCAGCTACTACGCCGCATAAACGAGCTACAGCTACGCGATGGTCGTCTTGGCCTTCTGTTGGAGCTGCCAGCGGGAAGTACCCGTGACACGCTGCCGTACATCGCGGTATACGAGGCGTTAAGTATACGAAACTGGGACGACGGTGAAGATGATCTTGGTTCACTTAACCTTAACCTAGTTGTTCTGGATGAGTCCAAAGAAGTAATGGACAAGACTTCATTTGATTGGACTTATAAAGTTCAATATCGAGTTCTTGTTCTTGGAAGCGCCAATGTAGATGAACCATCAGATAGCGGTTACGTGTATGGGCAGTACATGACAGAACTGCTTCCTGGTGAAGATGACGAACCAGAAGAGATGAGCTCTGACGTTGTAGTCCCTCAATATAAAGGTACTCCGCTTGAGCAGATACCTTTCGTATTTTGTAACGCTATGGACTTAGTCCCAGAGCCAGATAAACCACCGCTACTTGCATTAGCAAACAGATGTATTTCCATTTATCAGGGTGAAGCTGATTATCGACAGGCTTTGTTTATGCAGAGCCAGGATACGTTGGTTGTTCGCGGTGGTATTACGAACAGTGACGCAATAGATGATAAAGCTCCTGTTCGTGTTGGTGCTGGTGCTCGTATTGATGTATCTCCGGACGGTGATGCCAAATACATTGGTACTAACTCACAAGGTCTACCGGAGCAACGTAAAGCACTTGAAGCTGACCATAAAGACGCTCAGACCCGTTCCGGGCATTTAACCAGTGCAGAAAGTGCTTCTCAAGAATCTGGCGATGCGCTGGAAACACGTCTTATCACTAAGACTGCTTCATTAGTTGGTATTGCTAAGACTGGTGCTGCTGCGTTAGAAAAAATCCTTCGTATTTGTGCTATATGGATGGGATTAAATCCAGACGAAGTTAAAGTTACACCTAACCTTGACTTTAGCAAAGCTAATATTGAAGGCCAGGAATTGGTGCAGGTGCAGACTGCCAAGAATCTTGGTGCTCCGTTATGTGCTGAGTCTATGCACAATTGGTTGCAGGATAAGGGAATGACCTCTTTGACGTTTGAAGAGGAGATGAAACGGCTTGAGGAGGAGCGCAAAGAATACCCGTTCCTTTTACCTCAAGTTAAAAACGATCAGAACCAAATCCAGCAAACAACTGGAGAACAGACGGGGAATGAAAATGCCGCTAAGTAAAGGCGTGCAACGTAAAGCAAAAGCCAAGAGTAAAAAATAGTTGCTTCATTCTTAATGATGTATTAGTCTTTATAGCGCGGTAGAACGGTCTATCGCGCTTTTTAGTGGAACGGTCCACAATGGAGAATTTTATGAACAAATATCACATTCATCTAGCGGTAGCTTATTCCGCTGGCTTCTTCCAGTCCATGCCTCGTTTTGGTGCATTGGAACTTGAATATACTTCTGAAGATGAAATCCCGGAAAATGCGCGTGAGTATTATTCCCAAGAAGGCGATAAGTGGATCCTCACTGGTGTAAAGGGTGGTGGCAAACAGAATATTGACAGGTTGCAATCCGCACTTGAAAAAGAACGCAACGATCATAAAGCGGTCAAGAGTAAGCTAAGTAAGCTGAACGGACGTGATATTGACGAACTCTTGCAGCGCGACGCTGAATATGAAGAGCTTAAACTGCGTGCGGATAAAGTTGATGATGAAAAGTTGGAGCAAATCATTAACGTACGAATCCGTAACAAGTTGACTCCGCTTGAGCGTGAACGTGACGAGCTGAAAAACAAACTTTCCACCTATGAGAAGCAAGTGGAAGAGCTGACCACAAAAGAGAAGAACCGCATCGTTAAGACCGCTCTGAGCAAGGCTGCAATGTCTGCTAAAGTGATCACGGAAGCTATTGACGACGTGGAACTGATTGGTTCTCGTTTGTTTGAGCTCACCGAAGACGGTCAGGTTGTAACACGCGACGGTGTGGGTGTAACTCCTGGCATTACTCCAGAAATGTGGTTACAGGACATTCAGGATAAGAAACCTCACTGGTTCCCTGGAAACGTTGGCGGTGGTGCTGGTGGCTCACGTACTCCTGGCGCTGCTGGTAAGAACCCGTGGAGTGCCGACGGTTGGAACCTTACTGAACAGGGTAAAATTCTTCGTGAAAATCCTGAAAAAGCAGGCCGTCTGGCAGCCATGGCTGGCGTGGACTTGAAGCGTCCAGTACGTCCAGTTAAAAAATAATAAAATTTGTTGACACTCCCTCCGGTTGGTGTTAGTTTTACATCAACCGGAGCACGGGCTCCGATCAATCAAGGATTATTGGAGCCTCCCACGGCGGTAGAGTTCCAAAGTAAATCGATTAACTTTGCGGAGACTACCATGTCTAAAATTCTGTCAGCTCCGATGCTTAATTTGCGAGCTACCAATTCAATTCTTCTGTCTGCTGTTCGTCGTGGTGCGATCACTGAACTTGCAGATGTTATCGTTCCAGAGATCTTCGTACCGTATGTGCAGAACCGCACAACTGAAAAGTCCCGACTGATTCAGTCTGGTGCTATTGAGATTTCTGAGCGTCTTAACGCTGCATTGATGGGTGAAGGTACTACCTTTAACCAGCGTTTCTTCAAAGACCTGGATCGTGACGAAGAAAACGTTTCAAGCGCAAGCGATTCAACCGATTCTACTCCTGGTGGTATCAAATCTGGGCGTGAAATTCAGATCCGTCTGTCCCGTAACCATTCCTGGGGTTCTGCGGACCTGCTGGACAGCCTGATCTCCCCGGACCCGCTGGATGCTATCATTAACTTAGTGGCAAGCTACCGTCAGAGCCGTCTGCAACGTGCATTCGTTGCAACTGTCAGTGGTGTGTTTGCTATGAACGCCGCTGCTCCGGTTGGTTCCGGTGATAAGAAGTCTACCCATGTTCAGAACGATATGACCCATGACATCTCTGGTGTATCTTTCACTGATGGTGTGACTAACTTCAACCCGGCCGGTGTTATCCTGGCGGCTGGTACTATGGGTGACTCCCTGAACGACCTGTCCATGATGATGGTTCACAGTGTGGTCTACCAGCGTATGCAGCTGATGAACCTGATCGACTTCATCCCGGATGCTCGTGCTGAAGTAATGATCCCGACCTACATGGGCCGTGAAGTTATCGTTGATGATATGATGCCTCACGACAGCGGTAAGTACGAAACCTGGCTTGTCGGTCGTGGTGCATTCCAGTTAGGTGTTGGTTCACCGAAAGTTCCTGTTGAAACTGAACGTAAACCTGCATCCTACAAAGGTGGCGGTTCTGAAATCCTGTTCCACCGCTGGGAAAACATCATTCACCCTGTCGGTCACGCATGGGTTGGTACTGCTGCTGAAGGCGGTCCGGATAACGCCGCTCTGAAGACTGCTGCCAACTGGGCTCGTGTATTCCCTGAGCGTAAACAGATTAAGATTGCTCGCCTGATCACTCGCGAACACGCTTAATGCTTTAGCCATGTAATTAAAGGGGCCTATATGGTCCCTTTTTTGTTAGGAGGAAACATGCGTTATCAACGTCATTCAAGACATCGTCGTTATGTACGTCATGAACGTCACGGTTCAGATGCAACACCTAAAGCAAAGATTAAGACTGTAGGTAAAGTTCAGTATTCAGCTGATGGTGAAAGTGGTTGGCAAGATACAATCCCTGAAGGTCTTATGAAAGTAAGTACACCACTGACTTTCTACATTCGTGTTAAAGAAGTAGATCCAGAGGATGATGGTTCTTATATCTACAAGTTCGAAATTGCTGCTGGAACTGGTGATGCGTTGTCCCTTCAAAATACGGCCGTCAACAAAGCAAAAATCTCTGGTACGGCTCCAGAAGGTATGCTGAGTAAAACGTTCAGTGTGAACTGTACTGTTGAAGACAGTTATGGGACAGAAGTTACGGGAACTGCATTAACACAAGCCTGGTCCGCAGCTTCCGAAGTATAAACGTTAAATTGCTAGATGTTTTAAAGGGTGTTACACTTCGCTTGTAACACCTTTTATTTTGAGGAATGAATGATGAAAGACAAGATCATTGAAGGGCTTCGTAAACTCAACGTTGAGAATGACAATCATTGGACTGCCGATGGCCTGCCTAAAATTGAAGCATTGAAGTTTACAGTTGGCCCGTCCGTCACGCGAGAAGATGTCAATTCTGTTGCGCCTGGGTTCACTCGTTCAAATCCTGTAATTGAGGACGTCGAACATGAAGAAAAGCATGACACTTCCTCATTGCAGGAAACCGAACAGACGGAAGTTGTTGCAGATACCGACAATGCACAATATGAGTCCTTATCTAAGGCTGAAGCAGATAAGGAAACTGTTAACGGTAAATCGATTGTCACTACGCGAGTAGCTTTAGAAGTCAGCGTGAGCGATGCAGTTAAAGCAATGCTCAAAGATATTCCAGATATTGACTTTGACACTGTTTCTGTGGAAGAGCTTAAAGAATATGAAAAAGTTCTTTCGGAACAAGTCAACGCAGACAACCAGATGTTATCTGCAATGCACGAACTTGTTGAATCTCGTGCTAAACTGTACGCAAAAGTCAACACTGAAATTGAACGTCGTAAGCCTAAGACCGAGCTGGCTCACACGTTAGCATCTTTCCGCGATCAGATGGCACAAATCCCACATGTGGTCAATCAGCCTCGTATGGTTGTTCGTAACGGTATTCGCACTCGTTAAGGTGACATATGGCATTTCGAACAGACAAAAAGTTCTTGTTTCATATGATGCAACGTAACAGACGTCGTCGAGATGCCACGTTGAACCCTGTAAGCGGTGTCCTGGGGTGGGTAACGCCGCCCCCGTCGACAGGTGTGGTAGATACCGATTACGTTACAACGTGGCAGAATGGACAAACACCTTACGTTGTACAGGTCTTTAAAGATAAAGAATTGGTCTCACAGAATCAGTCTGATTTGCAGACCTTCACAATTAACGAATCGTCTGCTGCAAGGTATAACATTAAAATTATAAGTGCAGACGGTCAGATTCTTAATGGTACAATAGATATTGCCTGAGGTGCATATGACTGTAACTATCATTGTTGAAGATGGGTCTTGTGTACCTAACGCAAATAGCTATATTGATGTCGAATATGCTACGCAATATTTAGAAGACCGTGGATTTACTGTTCCGTCGGAAGATAAGTTGAAACCTATGCTTATCAACGCAATGGATTTTATGGAAAGTCTTAATCGCTATAAGGGTAAGCGCACCAACCAGGATCAGGAACTACAGTTCCCGCGCAGCGGCTTATACAACGACGGTGTAGAGATTCCAGGTAATACCATACCTGTAGCAATTAAGCGAGCACAGGCCCAACTGGTTGCGGATACGGTGCAGAGCGGTAAGCCATTATTAAGTAACAGTACCAATTATGCACTGAAAAAGCGTATTCTTGGACCGCTGACGCTTGAATATGCAGTTGGTCAGAGTGCTGTATTAGAAAGTGCAACACCACACCCGCGTTTCTGGGCTTTGATTAATGACTACCTGCGAAGCTCTAGCTCAAAAGGAGTAATGAGATGACAATTGCTTCAGAATTTATTGCAATGGCACATGAGATGCTGAACGACCAAGAAATTGGTTTTGATGGAACACTCATTGTTAAAGTAAAAGAAGATGGAAGTGAATCAAAGCCTTGGGCTCCGACTTTTAAAGAACAAGAAGTACCACTGCGTTTGTTCTATGACGAGCAGTCAAAGACTAACGTAAACGGTAGTATAGTTCTTCAAGGTGAAAAGGTCTTTATCACTTACGAACCAGACGGTATTAGTCTGGAAGATTGCATTGGTTTTAAATTTATTGACCACAAAGGGCGCTCGTTCGTCGTTAATGCTGTTGAGCCTATCGGTGCTGGTGGAACTACAATCATTAGTTACGTTAAAGTTGGTTCCTAATGGCTAAGAAGAGCTTCCGTGATCAGTTTACCAGTGCTCAATTAAGAGCCATGCAAAAAGCCGCAGGTGAGGTAAAACAAAGACTTTATGGCTTCGTTAGTGCTGTTGTTGATGACACTCCTGTTAAGGACGGTGGATTACGCGGAAGTTGGCAGATACAAAAATCACCCGACCTTATTGAGGACAATCTGCCGGAAGACCCGTCCGGAGCTGCTACGAAACAAAGATTGTTTACTAAAATAAGATATCTCCCAATTCATCAAGATTGGGATATTTATTTTGGTAACGGTAAGCCTTATGCTCAGAAGATTGAATATGAAGGTTACAGTAAGCAGGCGCCTAACGGGATGTTGCGTAAGAACATCGCAAGAGGTGGACAAGCATTCAGTGGATTTAAACTTGGGAGCTTTGATAAATGATCCCGTATCCGTTTCATTGGGTCGAAGATACCCTGAAATCACACTTAGTGAATAACTATGCTGAAATGTCACACGCTATGGCGTGGAAGAACTTGACATTTGATGCCAGCGGCTTTAAAGTGTGGTTAAAGATTATCAATACCCCATCCAGTGAAGACCCTGTAACGTTAGGCCCTTATGGCGATAATGAAATGCGTGGGTTTTTACAGATTGGTATATATTCACAGTTGAATATTGGTGTTGAAGAATCTAACGCTGTTCTTGGGTATGTGAGTAAAATCTTTAGTGTACCAAGACAGCTCCAGGCACCGGACGGCTGCATGTTAAGACTGACAAGAAAGACGTTTTCTCAAGGTGGGCAGACGTCAATTGCAGACTTCACTCGCGGTGGTGTCGAAGGTGTTTGGGATGCTCAATATGTAACAATCTACTGGCTCGCACGTGAGCCTAAACAGAGGATATAACGATGGCTGAAGGTTCACGTTATAGTAGCTATTACATCAAAGAACAAACCTCCGGTGTCACTCCGTCTAGCGGAACTCTGAAGGTCTTTCGTGCTACTAAATCGGGTCTTGATATTAAAGTCGCTACTCTGCAATCTGAAGAAATTCGGGATGACGCGGAAGTGGCGGATTTCCGTCTTGGTGCTCGTCACGTAGAAGGTACAGCAACGGGTGAATTGTCTTATGAGACATTTGACGACCTGTTGGGTGGTGCATTACGTGGTACGTTTGCGGGAGAAGCGTTGACCGCAAGTATCGAGCGCCAATCTTTTACCTTTATTGACTATAACGCAGATATTCCGGACTTCCCGTATACCATCTATCGTGGTTGTGAAGTTAACAGTCTTGCAATCACTGTAAGTGCTGAAGCTATCACCAGCGTGGAATTCGGTATCGTTGGTCGTACAATGGAACAGGCTGCTACCCTGCCGTCTGGTCTAAGTAAAGGTACTCGTACGACTACGTCACCCATGGATGGCTTCTCTGGTAAGCTAACTATGGGCGATGTGTCTGTTGATGTTATCACTGAGATGGCTATTAACATTGAGAACGGTATCGAGCCTCGTTTCGTTGTTGGTTCCAAGTTCTCTATCAAGCCAAGCTCTAAACGTCGTCAGATCAGTGGTACACTGACCGCCTACTACGAAGATAACAAACTGCGTAGTAAATTCCTGAACGAACAGGAAAGTGACCTAACTATCGACATCCTGGACGGAACTACTGGTGCTGGTTATCGTTTCAGTATGCCTCGTATCAAGATTACGGAAGCTCCGCGTCCGATCGATGGTGAAGGCGATATCATGCTGAACATGAGTTATACTGGTCTGTTGGACCAAGACGAAGGTTACAGCATTCGTATTACTAAACTTCCTCCGATGTCTTTCACGACCGATCTTACCGGAAACAAGACTATCACTAAAGGACAAACACTAACCCTTTCAGTTGTGGTCAAAGGTGGTGAAGAACCTTATACCTATGTATGGAAGAAAGGTGGTGTTGTTATTCCGGAAGCTAAACAAGCGACATACACTAAATCTAACGCACAAGAGGCGGATGCCGGTCAGTATGTATGTGAAGTAACAGATTCACATGGTCGTACTATACCGAGCACACCTTGCCTTGTTGCTGTTGATCCTGGTGAGTAATTGGAACGGGGTGCAAACCCCGTTTTATTAAGGAACGATTATGTCTTCAGAAAACAAACAAGTATCTACTGAAGTTGCAAAGAAAGCTGTTGGTACATCTTTCCGTGACTTTAATTTGAAAAAGAAATTAGAGAACGCTCCGCTGCTGCATTACCCGCTTGTTTTTCCAGGACAGGGCGATACAGGTCACTGGTTGAAAATTCGCAACCGCCACAGCGAAGAATTTCGTCAAGCAGATTTAAAAGCACAACGTCAGATCAGTGCGCTTGTCGTTGCCAACGGATCTTTTGAAAAGATTGATAAGGACATGCTCGACGATATCAATATGCGAGCGTTCTGTAAGTTGGTTGCTTCGTGGAGCTTCGAAGAAGAATGCAACGAAGACAATCTTCTTGAATTCTTTGATAATAACCCGTTTGCGTACGACGACATTAATCGTCTGGCAGCGCAAGATTCCCTTTTTTTCTAAGATCCCGCGAAAAGTTAATTGATCACTTACTGCTCGAATGGCAATTGCACAGTTGTCCGCCGGGCAGTAAGACTCCAACAATTAAACATCTCCAGCACGTTAAAAAAGTCACTGGTAAGACTCCCTCCTTACTAGCAAAGTACGAATCCAGCTCCGTACCGCACGAACTCAGATACATTTACAAGTTATTTCTTGACTTTTATAATGGTGATAAATTCAGTTACAGCGAATTTAATGCCTGGCAAGATTATATAAGTGTAGAACTTGATTTTAGAGAGCGTGAACTAATTCGGCAGATTTGTCTTGAACGGCAAGCATTTGATATTAGGCGTCAACAAGAACTTATGCAACACGCTCAGACCAATAATAAAGGAGGTAAATAATGGCTGATGCAGCTAACATCGTCATTAGAGTCCGTGCTGAAGGTATTCAGAATGCTGAAACAGCACTGCGACGCTTGCAAGCGGCAGGTGTAAGAGTTGAGACTGTCAGCTCGCGTATGGAGAATGGTTTTCAACGTGCGGCTACAAGTGCTGACGCATTTCATCATGCTATTAGTGCAATCTATACGGTAATGACTGTAACCACACTGACATCTTACGTCGGTGGGCTTGCTAAGTTATCGGATGCGTGGCTGGACGTTACTAACAAACTGGCTAACGCCAACTCTGCAAACGAGCGGATGGTTGATATTCAAGAGCGAGTGTTTGGTATCGCTCAAAGAACTCGTACGAGCCTGGAAGCTACGTCAACTCTTTATGCTCGTATGGAACGTTCGCTGAACCAGTACGGCGTGACTGGTAAACAGGTTGCTCAGATCACTGAAACAATTAACAAGGCAATGATTGTTTCTGGTGCAACCACTGCGGAATCTACCGCTGCTATTATCCAGTTCTCACAGGGTCTGCAATCTGGTGTGTTACGTGGGGACGAATTCCGTTCTGTAATGGAACAAGCCCCTCGTCTTGGTAAGATGATTGCAGATGGTCTTGGTGTTGGTACTGCCGGTCTACGTCAGATGGCTAACACTGGACAATTAACCGCTGATGTTGTTATTAACTCCATTTCTAAAGCTGCATCAACTATTGACGATGAGTTTAATCGTACAATACCAACGTTCTCTCAGCGAATGGAGATTGCGAATAACAAGTTAATTAAATTCGCGGGAACGTCAACCTCGGTACAAACTGTGGTCAATTCAATGGGTGCTGTCATTGAAACTGCTACAGACCACCTCACCTTGCTGTCTAATATTGCAATCGGTGTTGCTGCTATTGTTGGCGGTCGAATGATTACCGCCCTGGCCGGGCAGATTGCAGCATTCATAAAGCTCAATGCGATACAAGCAAGTAGCTCGGCCATAAACATTAAGACTATTGATGGTATCACAAGATCCGCAGTAGCTCGATATAATGAAGCACAAGCAACGTTAGCACAGGTTGCAGCCGAGCGCACCAAGATTCAGGCGGCATTGCAAGCCAACCAAACGTATTATAAAGGTATAGCGACACTCAACGCATACATGCAGAATACGCGGCAGGTACGCGAAGCTACGGAAGCGGTTGCTATTGCCCAGACTACCATGCAGGCGCGTATGGCTGCCGCGACCGTAGCGTCCCGTGTGCTTACTGTCACCATGACAGGCCTGCGGACGGTAATGGGCTTGATGGGTGGACCTGTAGGTGTGGTCACATTGGCTGCTGCCGCATGGTTCATGTGGAGTCAAAATAGCAAACAAGCTGTCCAGGATGCACAGAACCTTGCTTCCTCCCAAGAAGATTTAAAGAACAAGTTAAAAGAAACAACTCTTGAACAGCAACGAGCTCTTAGTGTTCAGTTGCAACGTGCCGCTATTACGTTGGACGAACAGATTGCCTCTGAAAACAGGGAGTTGGCTGAATTAAAGAACCGTCTTAGCACAGTAACGCGCTATCAAGCTGAAGCAACTGAAGGAACAAGCGAGTATAACCGACTCACTAAAGACCGTAAGGAATTAGAAGGTGACGTTGCTATTAAGATTGGTGAAATATCTACTCTTGAGCAAAAAGCACAACAGATTAAATCTAATTTAACGACTGTACTGAACAATTTAACTGCTGCTGTAATGGGTCATACTGATGCACTCAAAGCAGAAAACGAGCAGTTATCTATTAATATCAGTTCTGCTGCCGGTCGTTCGAAGGAGCTAGTTAGTGCAATCCAAGCTCAGAATAATGAGCTCGATGTTGCTCAATTGAAGATGTCTGGTCATGCACGACAAGCAAGCATCTTAAAAGATGCTCAGACAGCTCTTGGTAAGAAATATAAAGAAAACGAATCCTTCATCAAGAACTATATTAGCGGTCATGCTGACGCAACTGCTGTATTAACGGATGAGCAACGAGGACTGGTTGAATTTATTAACTTGTCTGGAAAGAACTATGATGCTCAGAAGAAGATCCATGAACAGCAAGAAAAAGAACGTCAGAGTAAGAAAGACAATAAAGCTGCCATACGCTATGCTGAACAATGGGATAAAGCATACGAACGCGTGGAAGCGCGTGGTGCTACTGGTCTACAGCGTCTTAACTTACAGCAAGAAGCTGAAGTTCGTGCTATTCGTGATAAAGCTGAACGAGCTAAAGCATCTGAAGAAGAATTACAGAATGCGTTACTGGCTATTCAACGTAAGTACGATCTGAAACGTGCAGAACTGGCAGAGCAGTACAAGCCAGGCGTTGCAATGGTGCGTGCGTACAAAGAAGCCCAGCAAGAAATAAATCAGTTGCTTGAAGCTGGTTTATTGACAGAGCAACAAGCATATACGGCTAGATTGAATTTGCAGGCGGATTATTATACAAAACGTGCGCAGATGCAATCTGAATTGAACCCTGCTGGACAAGCTGCTGATCAAGAAGCTGCTGAACTTGCAACACTTAAATCCCAGTATGAAACAGCAATTGAATTAGCTGCTGGCAAAGAAGAGCAACTAACCGCTATCAAAGAGAACTATGAGCGCATACGACACGACATTCAGTTGAAGTACGCTCAGAAGCAGATGCTCGCACAGAATCAGACGGCAATGGCTTACATTGAAAGTCTGAGCTCTATGGCTGGGTCAATGACCACAATTATGGCGGCTGCTGGCGATGATGCTAGTGGTGCTTACAGGGTTATGTTCGCACTGTCTAAATCGTTCAGTATTGCTCAGTCGATGTTAAGTATTACCACCGCACTGTCGCAGGTGTTAGCAGATCCGACAGCATTGACACCGATGCAAAAGATGGCCAACTACGCAACTATTGCGGCCGCTGGTGCTAACATTATCTCGACATTATCCAGTGTCGCTCTTACTGGTATGGCTCACGATGGTATAGCCAACGTTCCAGAAGAGGGTACGTGGCTTCTGAATAAAGGTGAACGAGTTCTTAGTCCCCAACAGAACGCGGACTTTACTAACTTTATGAAGGGTCAATCAAATACTGGCAATAATTCGGGTGGGGGTGTTATCATTAACCAGAACTTTAACATCCAGGGTAATGGTGATGCAGCTTTGAAAAGCGCAGTTCAACAAGCTGCAAGAGATGGCGCCCAGCAAGGTTATAACATGGTACTCCAAGACTTTGCTAACCGTGGATCAATTAGAAAATTAGCGTTGGGGTAAAGATGGCGATATTAACCTGGCCTGAAGCCTTAAGACCTTCTACGATGGACTGGGATCTCGTATCTAACTCTGTAAAATTTACAAGCCCCTTCAACGGGGCTTCACAGGTTGTAGGATATCCAGGATCACGTTGGAAGGCAAGTCTTAAATTTAATAACTTAGACGATTGGGAATCCCGAAAGTTGGAAGTCCTTATCGCTAAGTTGGACGGCATGGTTGGCATGATAAAGTTGCACGACTTCGGTAGATGGGGACGCCCACCAGTTGGGACACCTGTGGTCAAAGGAGCAAATAATACCGGGACACAGATACAGTCAAGAGGTTGGCTCGCTAAACGCCTTGTTCTACAAGAAGGTGATTACATTACTGTCAACAATGAACTCAAACTTGTTACAGAAGATGTATGGAGCGACGCCAGTGGTCTTGCTACGGTGTACTTTGCACCTATGTTAAGAAATGTTCCACCTGACGGAGCTAAGATAGAGACTGAAAACCCATTTGGATTGTTTCGTTTATCCGATAACACAAATGGTGTGTCCCGTCAACCCGCATTCAATAACTCGTTCACGTTAGAGTTTGAGGAGACTTTTTAAATGATATTTAGTCCGTTTAGTGACTCTTTATTGGACTCTATGGAACAACCTAGCGTCACGATGATAATTGCAGTTGCAATTTATTTTGATTCGGGAACAACAAGAGTCCACTCTGGTACTGGCGTATTATCTATTGATGGTCATACATTCGTTGGTGTCGGTAATCTTGGTGATGTAGGTGGTGTCACGGAAGAGAATACTACCAGTGCAAGTACGATGTCTCTTACATTAAGTGGACTTGATATGACACTTGTTGGGCAGACACTCAATGAAAACTGCGTAGGACGCGATGTGAAATGTTATATCGCTACTATGGATGAAAGAGGGCAAGTGACTAACGCTAACGTCCTTTTTGAAGGTTTTATTAGTGATACTGCAATGCAAGCGGGCACAACAAACGCTATCACATATACGGTGTCAAATATATTTGAAAAGTGGTCTTCCGGTATACCGGATCGTTATACGGATGAAAGCCAACAGCGATTGCATCCAGGAGACCGCTTCTTTAGATATGTTGCACAAATGGCAGAGCGTTCAATTTATTGGGGAAGTAAAAAAGATGCACCAGGATTCAACTACAATTAAGATTCCAGGTTGGCAGACACGCTTGCTGACCACAGTTAACTCCCTCAAAGAAGTTCCTTTCCAATGGGGTCAAAATGATTGCTGCATCTTTGCCGCTAAGTGTATTGATGCTCAATATGGTACAAAGATTGCGGATGAAGTTGTCGGTCAATATGACTCCGAGATTAGCTGTAAACGCTTTATGCTAAAACGAGTCAAAGACACATCCTTAGCAATGGTTTTGGATTCATTCTTACCAGTTCGTGTAAACAGAAAGTTTGCTCAACGCGGTGACGTAGTGACATTTAACGGGGATCTTGGCTTAACTGCCGGGGTACTGTGGACAGGTTGCATCTGGGCGATGGGCCCGAATGGTGTTGTTACCTTTAAACTGACGGACGTCGAAATCACAGACGCGTGGAGGGTGTAAATGCCACCAGCAATAATCGGAGCTGTAGTTGCTATCGGGGCAGCGGCTGGCGCAGCGGCAGGTATTATCACAGCCACTACCGCGCTTGTGATTGGTATTGCTGCCAGTGCTGCTGGAGCTCTACTTACAAAAACTCAGAGCTATAACTTTGACTCTTATACACCTCAGAGCGAGCGTAAACAGGTTATTCGCGCTGCTGCTGCATCCAGGACAGTGATTTATGGGACAACTGTGTCTAGTGGTGTTCTTGTGTTTGCAGAAGAAGAACCGGGAGTACAAGATCCAGATAAACACGGTGAGAACTACGAGAAGTTGACCCTTGTATTGGCATTAGCCGGACACGAACTGACCGAAGTGGGACAAGTGTGGTTAGGGGATGATCCAATAGGTACTTATGCGGGAAATGCGTCCTATAAGGTATACAACAACCCTACTACGGTCAGCCAAGACATGTTGAATCGTTGCCCATCATGGAAAAGGGACATGATTGGTAAAGGTATCTGCTGGATGCAATTGAATCTAGTATATGATTCACAGAAGTTTCCAGCTGGGCTTCCTAATGTCAAATGTGTTAAGAAGGGGAGAAAAGTTCTAGACCCTAGAACTGGTCAGATGGTGTTTAGCAATAATGCCGCCCTTGTGATTTTGGATTATCTTCGAGTGTATCTTAAACGCGGAGACGATTCAATTCTTTGGGAACAGTTCAAAGAGGCCGCTAACATATGTGATGAAAGAGTTAAGAACGCGGATGACACGTTTGAATCCCGGTATACTATCAACGGGGAATTTGACATGGATGAAGCACCTTCCAAGATCCTGGAAGACATGCTTGACTCTTGCGGTGGGGAGTTGACTTATATCGGCGGTAAGCATGGTATCTTGGTAGGTGCGTATTACGGGCCTCCGGAATTAACTCTGGATACGAGTTGCATTGCTGGTGACATTAAAATTACACCAGAGACAGCTTTTAAAGATCGAACTAATACAATCACAGGTACTTACATCGATCCTCTGCAAAACTATCAAGAAGCAGACTTCCCGTCTGTAAGTGTTTCTGAATGGGTACAACAAGACGGTCAAGAGATTACACAAGACGTCGATTATCGTTTTGTCACAAGCCCATATCAGGCTCAACGTCTAGCTAACTTGACGTTGAAACGCAAACGTATTGGTCGTTCCATCGAGATACCATGTAATATGCGTGGGTATCGTTTCCGTCCAGGTATGTATGTTTACGTTGACATTCCTAATATTGGAATGAACAAAGTAGAGATGCGTGTCATTAAGTGGCAGTTTGATCCCAAAGGTGGTGTCACTATAACTGTACGCCAAGACTTCCCGGACTTATGGGACGATGCAATTGGCAAACCTGTAGAGCGACCAGATCTAGTAGATCTGCCTACTGGTGGCGCTATGCAACCTCAGAACCTACAATATGAAGTCTTACAAATTAGCGACGTTGTACAGGGTGTTCTGTCGTGGCAAAATATAATGGCTGTAGCCTACAACAACGTAGTAATTAAGAAAAATGGTACTACCGTATTGACGGTGCAAGTACCGGGCCAGAGCACGCGGATTACGGGGCTTATTCGCGGCGCTTATACAGCACATGTGAAAGCTGTAGCATATACCGGCGCAACAAGTCCAGAAGCGTATCTTGAATTCAATATTCAAGCACCTTCCGCCCCTACGTCCGTTGAAGTAACGCAAGGCTACTTCGCAGTGACATTGAAACCAAAATCTGCGGATTTGGCGAACGTTAGTACACAATATGATTTCTGGACGTCCGGTGAAACAAGATTACCATCCGCCGCTGTAGACGTTGTAGAACAACAGGCCACCCGTGCTGGTATGGGCACAACGTGGACTTCGGAAGGGTTACTCAATGACCACACTTATTACTGGTACGTGCGGGCAATTAACGCCTTTGGTTCTTCTTCATTTGTAGAGGTAGCTGCAAGATGCTTCACAGATGCTGCTGGCCTTATTCCGCAGATTGACACAGAGTTCAAAGGTACTAACACATATAAAGAACTTATGGCTGAGATTGGAAGCGTCAGCGATGGTGTTAAGAGTTATGTGGACGACCAAATTGAAACCTCTGAAGGGCGCTTAACTCAAACAATAGATACAGTACAACAATCTGTAGTTCTTGTTGACGGTAAAGTGCAGCAACAGGGCGTCACAATCAATGAACAGGGGCAGTTAATAGATGCTCAAGGTAAGTTGATCGAGACAAACGGCCAACAGATTAATGTGGTCAAAGCTACCGTACAGGAAGTCAGTAAGTCCGTTGTGGATCTTGAAGGTAACGTCAACGCTCAGTGGGGTGCCAAGATCCAGGTAGATAGTAAAGGTCAAAAATACGTTGCCGGTATTCAGTTAGGTATGGAAGGTTCCGGTGGAGCCATTCAATCTTACTTTATGGTCAACGCCAACAACTTCGCTATCTATAACCCAACTAACAGCACAGCGGATTTAGCATTTGCAGTTAAAAACGGTCAAGTGTTCATGAAGGCAGCGTTCATTGAGAACGGTTCTATTGATAATGCTAAGATCGGTAACTATATTCAATCTAACAACTATGTAGCTGGTTCTGCAGGCTGGAAGTTGAATAAAGCTGGGGATGCTGAACTGAATAATGTTGTCGTGAGGGGTACGGTATATGCCACAAACGGTAGATTCACAGGCGAGATACAAGCAACTAGTGGGACATTTAAAGGTACAGTTGAAGCAAGTAGATTTATCGGGGATGTAGTCGCAATCTATACTTTCCCAGATATATTAAGTATAGGTACGGATATTTCCGGTGAACAATATAAAGTATACACTTATAATGACTCGTCATCCTCCCCACAAGCAAGATCTGTTGTATTTGATTGTATAGTGAGAACTACAAATACTACAAATGGATATAAATTAAAACTAACATTAGCAGGTCAATATAGGGAATATGTATTCTATCAAACTAATACTATGATTCCTATAAAATTCGGAGTAAGTGGAGTTACAACACGTAGTATACAACTGATTCTGGATACAGATAGGGGTAGTGGTACACATATAGATATAATAGCACCGACATTAACAATAGGGAGAGCTAGTGGTACTTTCACTGTAAGTGGATAAAAAATAGGCGCTCTATCGAGCGCCTATAATTTATTTACAACCTTCAGACCAACCAACACGGTTCATAGCCGGTGAGCAATCAGGTTTGACTTTTTTACCTTTCATCCACTCAGCTTTAGCTTTACCAGCGGTAGTACCTTCGTAGATGGAAGTCTGGTGCTCAATGTTGCTTACTCCACCAGTATGCCCACCTAATGAAGAACCACTGCCAGGACCACCAGCTCCGCCATTACCTGGGCCACCAGTACCACCGGAAGGACCAGTCGCGTAAGCAAAAGTAGCAGTCATAGAAAGGATGATGGCGCAGATTAAAGTCTTCATTTCGAACTCCTTTATGTTTGTGTGTAACAACTATATAGGGATATAATTTAAGATGTAAACCCCCGATCTTATATAAGGGCACAACTCATGGCAATTCGTTTACAAGGTATTTTAGTTGATGGATTGAATAAACCAATCGTCAACGCAAACGTGTTCTTGCTTGCACGAAGCAATACTATTGTAGTTCTAGGTGGAAGTAAAGCGGTATTTAAGACTGATTCGCAAGGTGCTTACGACGTCACAGTGAACACCGGGCATTATGTGGTTATCATCGGACCAGAAGGTAAGGAACCGTATAAAGCTGGTGACATTGTAATCTATGCAGATAGCCAGAATGGTTCACTTAACGCGTATCTTACTAAATGGGCTCCAGAAGAAACCACACCTGAAATACTTCAGGAAATAAAGCAACTGGTGGCTAACTCTGAGCAATTTGCATTGCAGGCTTCTGAATCTGCTGCTAATGCTAAGAAGAGTGAGCTTAACGCAGAGACAAGTAAAAACTCTGCTGCAACGGATGCAGCTTCAGCTCTGCTGTCAAAACAGGAATCCGCCGCTAGTGCAGCTTCAGCATTGCAATCCAAGAACGCTGCGGCTGGTTCTGCTACATCAGCTCAACAAGCTCTTACTGCTGTGCAAGGACTCAAGGCTGAAGTCCAGCAATTAAAAACCGACACGCAGCATATTAAAGAAGAGGGCGTCGCTGAAGTAACAGCTCTCAAAAATGCTGCAACTACTGCGGCTAACAATGCTAAAGCATCAGAAACTGCATCTGCTAATAATGCGACTTTGTCTGATACTAAAGCAAAGGAAGCGTCTGCAAGTGCAACCACTGCCAATCAAGCGAAAGTAGCTGCTGAGGCAGCAAAGGCCGCATCCGAAGCAAGTGCAGTTGAGTCCGCTACTTCTGCTGGTAAATCGCAGACCGCAGCTAATGCAGCTAAGGCAAGTGAGACGGTTGCAACACAGAAGGCAGCTTCGGCGTCTACGTCTGAAACTAATGCGGCAGATTCCGCTCAAACTGCAACTAACAAAGCTGGTGAGTCTGCCGCTAGTGCTACCGCAGCTAAGGCAAGCGAAACTAATGCTAAGACTTCAGAAACTAATGCTGGTACATCGGCTGGAAGATCTGAGTCTGCTGCTTTACGCTCAGAAGCTGCTGCCCAACGTGCGGAAGAGATTGCTGATGCAATCGGTCTTGAAGATGCAACTTTGACTGTTAAAGGTATCGTTCGTCTTAGCAATGATACTAACAGCACTGCTGAAAACCTGGCAGCTACACCAAAGGCTGTTAAAACAGTCATGGACGTTGCTAATACTAAAGCTCCGTCAAATAGTCCTGTTCTAACTGGTATACCAACGGCACCAACTCCAGCACCTGAAGTTAATAACAACCAGATTGCTACAACTCAGTTTGTACACCAAATTATAAGCGCACTGATTGGTGATGCACCAGACGCGTTAAACACTCTGAAAGAGTTAGCTGACGCTCTTGGTGATGATCCGAACTTTGCAACAACGATAACCACACTTATTAACAGTAAGTTGGCTAAAGATCAGAACGGTGCTGACATTCCTAATAAGCAACTGTTCATTGATAACGTTGGTTTACGCGAGACTGTCAACTTAGCTCTCGGTGCATTGAAGAAGAACCAAAACGGTGCAGATATACCGGATAAAGGTGTATTCCTTAATAATATCAATGCTGCCAGCAAGACTGATATGGCCGCTAAGAAAGGCATGAAATATACTGTGGTCAATGCCCCAGCGGGAGTTGAAGCAGGTAAGTTTTATCCTGTTGCGATTCGTCGTTCTTCTGGATTCAGCAGTGAATTAGCATCCAGGGTGACAATAAGTACAGGTTCAAGAACGGGAAACCATAGGCTGAACAACTGCGAGTTCAATGGTTTTGTTATGACTGGTGGTTGGACTGACAGGGGACGTTATGCTTATGGAATGTTCCACGCATATACTGCAAATAAACGTGCTATTCATTCCATTCTGATGAGTAATAAAGATGATGATCTGTGCTCTGTGTTCTATGTCGAAGGTGAAGCGTTCCCTATTTCTGTATATGTAGAAGAAGGTTTATCTGTTGTTGCACCATCTGCCGACTATGTTGTCGGACAAACGACTTACAAATGGGGTGCTACAGACCCTAGAACAGAATGCGTGGCCACTGATACTGTACTTGATTTCTCCAATGGTAGAGGATTCTATAGTTCTCACGCTCTCCTCACAAATACAGATATTAGTGGTGCCAAAATCTACGCTAACGGTGAAATCGTAGCTCGTGGTGAGAATCAAGTCCGCATGATTGGTGGAGACTATGGTGCATTATGGCGCAATGACGGTGCCAAGACCTATCTCTTATTTACCGCTAAAGGCGATCAATACGGTGGTTGGAACAATTTAAGACCATTTATGATTGATAACGCTACTGGTGAGTTTACCATCGGTACTAAATTGAACGCCGGTCAAGGTGTGAATGGTAACGCATCCAGTGCCACGAAGTTACAAACTGCGCGTAAAATTGGTGGCGCCTCATTCGACGGTACTGCTGACGTCAATCTTCCAGGTGTTAACATTCAGGGTAATCAGAACACCACTGGTAATGCTGCAACTGCTACAAAACTTCAGACTGCAAGAAAAATATCCGGTGTTCCATTTGATGGTTCTACTGATATCACTTTAACCGCCGCGCATGTGGCTGCTTTTGCCAGAAGGGCAACGGATACATATGCCGATGCGGATGGCGGCGTTCCATGGAATGCCGAATCAGGCGCTTACAATGTCACCCGCTCTGACGACAGCTATATGCTGGTTAACTTCTATACCGGAGTCGGAAGTTGCCGGACCCTGCAGATGAAGGCGCATTACAGAAATGGAGGTCTGTTCTACCGTTCCTCAAGAGATCGCTATGGTTTTGAGGAAGGCTGGGCAGAAGTTTATACCTCGAAAAATCTTCCACCAGAAAGCTACCCAGTTGGCGCACCAATCCCGTGGCCTACAGATACACCTCCGTCCGGTTATATTGTAATGCAGGGCCAACCATTCGATAAAGCTGCATACCCGAAACTTGCTGCTGCATACCCGTCGGGTGTACTTCCAGATATGCGTGGTCAAACTATCAAAGGTAAACCAGCAAGCGGTCGTGACGTACTTTCTACAGAAGCTGATGGTGTGAAATCACATACTCACACTGCGTCTACTGCATCTGTCGATCTTGGAAGCAAGACAACTTCTAGCTTTGATTATGGTACTAAAGGGACAAGTGGTTTCGACTACGGTACTAAGACGAGTAATAATACTGGTGCGCATACACATGGTATTAGCGGAACAGCAAATAGTGCAGGTGGGCACCAACACCATAGTTCTGGACCATATGCGAATTCTAGTGATAGTGATCTCTTTCCTAATGGTTATACCCAGGTTTCAGTCACAAACAAACCAGTTGTACCACGGCAAGGTGGCGCAGGTATGGCCCGTGTATCAGGGAAGACATCATCAAATGGAGCACATACCCACTCGTTATCCGGTAGTGCCGCAAGCGCAGGTGCTCACGCACACACTGTTGGTATTGGTGCTCATAGTCATACAGTCGGTATTGG
>OJKJ01000133.1_pt1 | contig 60452 bp, 49 predicted proteins | sample 1596491 | NCBI WGS metagenome assembly OJKJ01 (sample SAMEA4350160, study PRJEB24818) | metagenome | biome: human; feature: gut; material: faeces | place: Denmark | collected 2013-09
GGAAAAGGAAGGCTTATTGGGATAAAATGGCTGCGCGGAAAGGACATTTTCCTGCGCAGCCATTTGAGCGTTTGAATGAGTGGTTTAATATGAACGGGGAAGTGATAGGGAAGGCTAAAGCAATCCGTCCTCCAGGTCAGCCAGCATCCGGTCCAGGGCAGTGATGCCGCCCTCCGCGGTGTACCAGGCGGCGGGGTGGGCCAGATAGATGATCCGGCCGTTTTTGTAGGCGTCCGTGCCCATGACCAGTTCATTTTCCACGATGTCCCGTGCCAGCTTGGCGCCGTCGGTGCCGATGGCGGCGTCGCGGTCCAGGACAAAGACGTAGTCCGGGTTGGTTTTCACGATGAACTCAAAGGAGGCCTCGTTGCCGTGGGTGGAGGTGTCCGCCGCAGCGTCCACGCCGATGTTCTCAAAACCCGCTTCCCGGCTGATCAGGGAGCAGCGGCCGTCGCTGCCCAGCACGTTGAAGCCACCGCTGGTGCTCATGCCCACGATTGCGGTTTTGCCGGAGGAGAAGGCGGACAGGGCGTTGATCCGGGCGTCGAAGCCTGCCATCAGCGCCTCCACGCGGCTTTCCAGGCCGAATATGGAAGCGATGATGGAAGCATTTTTGCGGACGCTCTCCACCAGACCGGTCTCCGGGTCCGTGGCCAGGTAGACCACCGGCGCGATTTCGCTGAGGGCATCGTAGGAGGAGGCCAGGCGTCCGCCGATGAAAATGACGTCCGGCTCGGAGGCCATCACGGCTTCCAGGTCCGCCTCCTTGATGGTGCCCAGGTTGGCGGTGGAGCCGCCGATGTACTGCTGTAAATAGTCCAGGCTGGTGTCCGCCGTGCCGACCACCCGGTCCCCCAGGCCAAGGGCGTCCAGAATGTCCAGAGAAGCCATGTCGAGGACGGCGAGGCGCTGGGGATTATAGGGGACTTCAAGGGAGATGGGGGATTTGGAGGCGTTCAGGGATTGGATGGTGAGGGAGGTGGGGGAGGCGGATGTTCCGGCCTCAGTACCGGTTCCGGCGGCTGCTCCGGCTTCCGCACCCGCCCCGGCTCCTGCGCCCGCTCCGGTAATTGCAGAGCCACCAAGCCCTGCGCCCGCTCCGGCTTCCGCGAAGCCGCCAGTCCCAGCGTCCGCGCCGGTTTCCGCCAAAACCCCGGCCCCGGCAGTAGTTCCATTTTCACTCGCGTTTTTTCCACCAGCTCCACCAACTCCGCCAGCGCAGGCCGCCAGCCCCGCCGCCGTCATCAGTACAGCTGCAGCAAATACCATTTTTCTCATTCTATCTCTCCTTATCGATTGTTTTAATTCCGGGAAACCATCAATAATACACAGACAACGGCTTCCCCGCGATTTCCAGAATCTCAAAATCCACCTTATACAACTCAGACAGCGTTTCCTTATTAATCACTTCCCGCACCGTGCCGAATTTGGCGATTCTGCCTTCCGCGAAGGCGCAGATATAATCCGAATAAAACGCCGCGTAGTTGATTTCGTGGAGTACCAGGATCACCGTCTTGCCCAGCTCGTCGCAGAGGCGGCGCACGGTTTTCATCATGTTGGTGGCGTGGTAAATGTCCAGGTTGTTGGTGGGCTCGTCAAGCAGCACGTACTCCGTGTCCTGGGCGATCACCATGGCGATGTAGGCCCGCTGGCGCTGGCCGCCGGAGAGCTCGTCGATAAAACGGTCCTGGAAACCGCCCAGCTCCATGTAGTTCACGGCCTTGTCGATCATGGCTTGGTCCTCTTTCGTCAGGCGGCCGCCGGAGTAGGGAAAACGGCCGAAGGCCACCAGCTCCCGGACAGTGAGCTTCATCTGGATGTTGTTGCTCTGGGTCAGAATTGCCAGCCGCTTGGCCAGCTCCCGGTTGTTCCACTTGCCGATGTCCTTGCCGCCGAAGTCCACCATGCCGCTGTCCCGGGCGATCAGCCGGGAAATGATGCCCATGACTGTGGATTTTCCCGCTCCGTTGGGGCCGATCATGGAGATCACCTTGCCCTTGGGGATGTGGAAGGTGACGTCGTCCACCACGGTTTTCCCGTCGTACTGTTTCGAAAGATTTTTAATGATCATAGGTCAGGTCCTCCTGTTGGTCAAAAGCAGGTAGAGGAAATAAAAACCTCCGCCCACGGTGATGAAAACGCTGATGGGAACGGCGTAGCGAAAGACCCGTTCCACCAGAAACTGCCCGCCCACCAGCACGATCATGCCGAACAGGGCGGAGCCCAGGATCAGTTGGCCGTGGCGGTAGGTCTTTAAAAGCTGGCGGGAGAGATTGGCGATGATCAGCCCCAGAAAGGAGATGGGGCCCACCATGGCGGTGGCCACGGCGATGTAGAGGGTCACGCCCAGCAGCAGGCGCCGGACGCATTTGTCATAGTCCACGCCCAGGTTGACGGCCTGATTTTTGCCCAGGGTGAGCACGTCCAGCAGCCGCAGTTCCCGCCGCAGGGCGAAGGCCACAATGCCCAGCACGGCCAGGGAGAGGAAAATGATCTCGGAGTTGATGTTGTTGAAGCTGGCCACCAGGGTCGCCAGCAGCGCGTCGTATTCATTTGGGTCCATGACCCGGGTCAGGGTGGTCTGGACGCTGGAAAACAGCGAGGTCAGCACCGTCCCGATCAGCAGCACGTAGAGCACGTTGTGCCGGGTTTTCTGAAAGAGATAGCTGTAAATCACTGTGGCGGCCAGCCCCATAAGCGCCAGGTCCACCGCAAATGAGAGGTTGGCGTTTACCGCCAGTAGGCTTCCCGACCCGGCAAAAAATACCACCGCCGTGTGGATCAGGGTGTAGAGCGAGTTCATACCCAGCAGGCAGGGGGTGACGATGGTGTTGTTGATAATGGACTGGAACACAATGGAAGCTCCGCCGATGGCAAAGGCCGTGATCAGCATGACAAGGAGCTTTGGGGTGCGGATTTTCATGGCGTATTGGAACAGCCTGGCGTTGGAAAAATTCACCTCGAACAGCAGGTAGGCCGCCGCCGCGGCCAGCACCAGGACGGTCAGGACGGCCAGTTTTTGGCGGCGGGTCGTGTCTGCGGCGGTTCTCATGATTCGCCACCTCCTTCCAGCTTCATGGAAACGCCGCAGCCGGATAAGCCGGAGCGGGGAATGGGAACGGCGCGCCGTCCATTTCTCAGGCGGTAGAGCAGCAGGGCGATGAACAGAACGCTGCCCAGCACGCCCACCACCAGCTCGATGGGCAGCTCGTAGGGGGCGATCACCGTCCGCCCCACGATGTCGCAGACCAGCACGAACAATGCGCCGAACAGCGCGGTGTCGGCCAGGGTGCCCCGTATGCGGTCGCCCTTAAACATGGCCACCACGTTGGGTACGATCAGGCCCACGTAGGAGATGGAGCCAACTACGACCACGATGGACGCGGTGATCATGGCGGCGATGCTCAGGCCCATGAACAGCACCAGGTTGTGGGGGATTCCCAGATTCCGGGAAAAGTCCTTGCCAAGGCCCACGATATTGAAGTGGTTGGCGAACACGAAAGCCAGGATCACCAGTGGCACGGTCAAGTAGACGATCTCGTAGCGACCCCGCAGAACCAGGGAAAAGTGGCCCACCAGCCAGGAGGACAGGGCCTGGGTCATTTCATATTTGTAGGCCAGGTAATTGGTCAGACCGCCGATGACATTTCCAAACATGATGCCCACCAGCGGGACCATGATCACGTCCTTGAACTGGATGCGCTGGATGAACCAGACAAAGATCCAGGTGCCCAGCACGGCGGCCCCGAAGGCGAAGAGGGCCCGGCCCCACAGGGTGGAGTTCGGCAGGAACAGCAGAGCAAACAGGATGCCAAGCTGGGCCGAGGAGATGGTGGCGCCGGTGGTGGGCGAGACGAATTTGTTCATGCAGAGCTGCTGCATGATCAGTCCCGCCACGCTCATGCCCACGCCGGTGCAGAGGATGGCCAGGAGCCGGGGAAGCCGGGAAATGAGAAACACTTCCAGTAGCTCAGGGTCGCCGGTGAGCAGGGCCGCGGGGCGGATGTCGATCACCCCCACGAAGAGCGAGAGGACCGAGAGGATGAGCAGGGTTGTGAAAAGAAGCAGGGTGAGGGTTGATGGTTTGATGGTGAACACTCCTTTGCATGTGAGGTTGTTTTTAAAAGAGTTAGGTTAAACTAACTATATACCAGGGTAGGATAGCATAAGGGGGTGGAAAATGCAAGTGGAATTTGAAAGATTTCCAGAAATTGGATTAAGATGACAGGGAGAACGGTTTGGCACGGTTGGGAAAGGCACAGCGTGGGAAGATGAATTGTGCAGGCAGATGCAGGCGAAAATGATGATGAAACGGATCAACGCGCTACCTAAAGATACAGAACGGGAACATTGCTACGATTAGAGGGCGTGTAAACGCCCTCTTCATGCGAAGTCTCTTTCCATTAAGCGGAAATGCTGCCTAGATAATCCCCTCGTTCTTCTCCTCCAATACCCGCACCGCATGGTACAAAAATTCATTCAACGGCGTAGGCACGCCGGTCTCCTTCCCAAGGCGGATCACGGTTCCGGCGAACATTTCCACCTCGGTTTTCCGCCCGTGCTCGATATCCTGAAGGGTGGAGGGTTTATTGGCATAGGGAACCTTTTTGAGCTGCTCCAGCTGCCTGACCGCGTAGTCGTCATCGATGTCGATGCCTTTTTTGCGGGCGATATCAATGACCTCTTTGGCCACCATGAGGCGGAGGGCGTTGGCGTGTTCGCTGGCATTCCACGCGCCGAAGGGGATGTGGAGCACTGCGCCAACCTGATTTTCGCTGACATTGCATACGAATTTCATCCAGAGGGCTTTCTCCATATCAGGCTGAATCACAGGCCGGATTCCGGCGCTCTCCAGCAGGTGTTTTACTGCTAAAACCCGCTCGGACGGTTCCTGATTGTATTTTTCTCCAAATTCGATAGAGGCCCTGGAAGAATTGTAGGACACCTGGTTCCCGTCCATGACCACGCTCACCCTGGCCAGGGAGTAAAGCACCCGGTCCCAGCCGTAGACCGCGGCCACCCGCTCCTCGCTCTCCACGCCGTTTAAGGGCGACATGATGATGGTGTCCGGGCCGATCTGACGCCGCATATCCTCCAGCGCCTGGGACAGGCCGGTAATCTTGGTGATCACGATCGCCAGATCCGCGTACCCGGTTTCCTCCTCCGGCGCGACCACCCGGAAATGGAAGGGAACCCCGTTGACCACGATGCCGTCCCGCTCCAGGCGCTCCTTTCGCGCCCCGCCCGCCACGATCCGCAGATTCTCCCCCAATACCCCATGGAGATTGCTTGCAAGAAAACTTCCAATGGCCCCGAGGCCGATCAGCGCTACGGTTTTAATCTCTCTCATATTGATACCTCGCTTTTCCAGTTTGCTTTTAGTTCAGTATAATCACTGGGAAATCCTATGTCAATGCCGCAAACGCCTCTTCAAATTCCAAAAAAACAGGACGCCGGACCATTTTTAGTGTACAATAGATAGAAACAGCGCCTGCTAAGGCGCGGGACCGAGGGAAACGGAGAGGATTCGGGAGGGATTCATGAATACAAAGGATTTGAAATGTTTTCAGACCGTGTACGAGGAGGGCAGCATCCACCAGGCCGCCCGCAAGCTCTACATTACGCCCCAGGGGCTGAGCAAGAACATCCGGCTCCTGGAAACTGAACTTGGCGTCCAGCTCTTCGAGCGCACGAAAAAAGGCCTGAAACCCACGGAGGGCGCGGATTTCCTGTACCAGAAGGCGGAGCGGATCGTGAGCCAGTTGGAGGAGATCGAGTACGGGCTGCGGCAGCTGGAGCGCAAGGAGATCGTGCTGCGTCTCGGCTGCGCCTGCGGCGTGTTCAACGTGATCCCCTTCCAGCTGATCCTGGATTTCATGGAGCGCCATCCTATGATCCGGGTGGAGTGGTGCGAGTATTCCAACCGGGAGGTGAAGGAGATGTTAAACGCCTCCAGGATCGAGTACGGCTTCACGGTGGGCATGTGCGAAGAGGGGGCGGTGATCCAGCGCAGGCTGGCGAAGCGGGAGATTCTGCTTTTGGTCTGGGAGGGGCATCCCCTGTACGGCTGCGACCGTGTGACCATCGATCTGCTGCGGGACGAGAACCTGATCCTGATGAACGAGAACTTCCATATGTTCCACGATTTCCGCAAAGCCTGCCAGGTCCGTGGATTTCTGCCGAAAATCGCCGCAAAGACGGCGGACGGCCCTTTCCTCTACAAGCTGTGCGCCCAGCGGATCGGCCTGGCAGTGATCCCGGATTTTATGGTGGACGACTTCAAAATGGAGGGCCTGCGGGCCGTTCCATTCGAGGAGGGGCTGACCTGGGAGGTCTACGGCGTGTTCCGGGAGGACAACCGGAACTTCGAGACCATCGCCGCCTTCGACGGGTATCTGAAACAGAATATGTGATGGTGGGTAACTGTTCAGTAGGTCTGCGCACTTGCTGCGCTGACCGTACGAAAAACTAAGCTTGCAGGCAAAAATCCCATCGACGAAGTCGATTTTAAATGGATTTTTGCTCGTATCTGTGAAGGTACTGAACAGATACGATGGTGGAAACAAAGAGTTCACAGCTGTCAATCAAGGGTTGATAGCGCGTGGGCTCTTTTTGAAATATAATATTGTTAAATAATAATCAATCTACGGGCGCGAACGGACGGCGGTTTTTTGGGGCGAGCCCAGGTGGCACACCCCGGCGTCACCCCCCACCGACCGCCTTCCGCCGGAGCGGAATGGAACATTTCCTCACGTTCTGAATGCCCGAAAAAGAGGAGGAATTTTATGAGGTACAAAAACTTATTCACCCCGGTAAAGATCGGTTCCCTCACCATCAAAAACCGCTTTGCCATGGCGCCCATGGGGCCGTTGGGCCTATCCGATTCCCAGGGAGGCTTCAACCAGCGCGGAATCGACTATTACACCGAGCGCGCCAAGGGCGACACCGGCCTGATCATCACCGGCGTCACCTTTTCCGACGGCAAGGTGGAGCCCCAGAGCATGCCAAACTGTCCCAACTCCACTTTCAACCCCGTGCATTTCATCCGCACCAGCAAGGAGATGACCGAGCGTGTTCACGCCTACGGCAGCAAAATGTTCCTTATGATGTCCGCCGGTTTCGGCCGTGTGACCATCCCCACCAACCTGGGCGAATTCCCGCCCGTGGCTCCGTCGGCCATCCCCCACCGGTGGTTGGACAAGACCTGCCGTCCCCTGACAAAGGAGGAGATTCACAGCATCGTGAAATCCTTCGGCGACGGCGCGTACAACGCCAAGCGGGGCGGATTTGACGGCGTGGCCATCCACGCGGTCCACGAGGGTTATCTCTTGGACCAGTTCGCCATCTCCATGTTCAACCAGCGGGACGACGAGTACGGCGGCTCCCTGGAGAACCGCCTGCGCTTTGCAAGGGAAGTGGTGGAGGAGATCAAGGCCCGCTGCGGTCAGGATTTCCCGGTGATCCTGCGCTTCAGCGTGAAGAGCATGATCAAGGACTGGCGGGAAGGCGCGCTGCCGGGCGAGGAATTTGAAGAAAAGGGCCGGGACGTTGAGGAGGGCCTTGAAGCCGCGAAGCTGCTGGTGCAGTACGGCTACGACGCCCTGGACCCCGTGGTGGGCACCTCCGCCGCCTGGTGGTGAAACCATCCGCCGATGTACCAGGAAAAGGGCCTCTACCGCCCCTACTGCAAAATGGTCAAAGAGGCCGTGGACGTGCCGGTTCTCTGCGCAGGCCGCATGGACGACCCGGAAATGGCCTCGGCGTCTATCGAGAACGGCGACTGCGACATGATCAGTCTGGGCCGTCCGCTGCTGGCGGACCCGGATTATGTAAATAAGCTGCGGGCCGGCCGGGTCTGTGAGATCCGCCCCTGCATCTCCTGCCAGGAGGGCTGTATGGGCCGCATTCAGGAGTATTCCATGATCAACTGCGCCGTGAATCCCCAGGCGGCCAGGGAGCGGGTCACCGCCTACGAGCCGGTGGTGCGAGCCAAGAAGGTCATGGTTATCGGCGGCGGCGTCGCGGGCTGCGAGGCGGCCAGAGTGCTGGCGGTCCGGGGCCACAGGCCGGAGCTGTTTGAGAAGGGAAAACGCCTGGGCGGAAACCTGATTCCAGGCGGCGCGCCGGAGTTCAAGGAGGACGACCTGGCATTGGCGAAATGGTACGAAAAGCAGATGGAGCTTTTAAACGTTCCGGTCCGCCTGAACACGGAGGTAACAAAAGAAGATGTGCTGGCGGGCGGTTACGACGCGGTGGTGGTGGCCACCGGCTCTGCGCCCAAGGTATTTTCCTTGGGAGACGACGGGAAGGTGTACACAGCGGCCCAGGTGCTGACCGGCGAGAAGGACTGCGGCGATGAGACCGTGGTTATCGGCGGCGGCCTGGTGGGCTGCGAGACGGCCCTGTGGCTGGCGCAGCACGGGAAAAAGGTGACCATCGTGGAGGCCCTCGACAAGCTGCTGGCCGTGAACGGCCCCCTGTGCCACGCCAACAAGGACATGCTAGAGCGCCTGGTGCCCTACCACGGCGTTAAGACCGTGACCTCGGCCAGGGTGACGGGCTACGCGGACGGCGTGCTCACCGCGGTGTGCGGGGATGAGGAAAAACGGATTCCCTGCGACAGCGTGATCCTGGCCGTGGGCTACCGGGAGGAGGACTCCCTGTACCGTGAGCTGGAGTTCGAGGTGCCGGAGATTTACCTGTTGGGGGATGCGAAGAAGGTGTCCAATATCATGTATGCGATCTGGGATGCCTTTGAGGTGGCGAACCATATTTAAGAAATAGCGGAAACGGGCGGACAGGAAATGGGAACTGTCCGCCCGTTTTCGGTTCGATTAGCGAAAAGGTTCCGGTACCAAAAGACCGGCGGCGCCCTGGACGTCCAATTCTTCAAGACGGACGGCGGCAAAGCGGAATTCACAGAGCAGCATCTGTTCCAAAGCCGCCGCCAGGCGCTTTTTGTCACCTTGTCTCAGGCCTTCCAGGAGAGAATTGATATAGGGAAGGTAAAATGCGTTGATCTGCTCCCGGGAACCGTGCAGGCTGCGCAGCGGGTATCCCCAGATCAGGATCCGAAGCAGCTGGCGGTAGATTTCCCTCACCGCCCGGATTGGTGAAAAATGGGGAATGACTTCAAGCGAGTCAAACACCACCGACTCATACCTCCCGTTTTCTTTCAGCGCCAGCAGACGATTCCGCCACCACTGGATGGCCATGGCATCCATGGCGTCCAGGGTGATTTCCAGGCATGCGCCGCAGGTCAGCGCCAGGATTTGCAGGCTCTGGGCAAAGTCCAGCAGTCGTTTCTGGATGACCGGCTGGGATAAGTCACAATTTTGGCTGCTGTCCGCTGGACTCAGCGCCTGTGTGCCGACTCCGTTGATGGAGCGGGTGGCGCCCAGATGGCCCAGCAGCGTCAGGGTGCGCCGTACCGTGGTGACGGAGACCTGCTTTTCTTCCCCTATTTTGGATGGGGAGGGGAGAAAATGTTCCGGTTGGTAACGGCCCAGGTAGATATCATTCAGCAAGTCCAGTGCCAGGGAATAGCAGCGCTGGGAGGATTTCTCATAGGCGTCCCAGTGGAAGAAAATGGGGTTTCCCACCGGTTCACAGGTGATATGGTCCGCATAAAACCGGCGGATGGCCTGGCTGAGCTGCTCCTGATAGGACGCCACCGTCTGCCACAGCCCGTTCCAGTCCTTCCGGCGGCAGAGACCGATCATCTCCAACAGAGGACCGTCGCCTTTCTCAAAGGCGGCCATATTCTCCGGCAGACTCAAAAAAGGGGCCTGATAGAACAGGAACGCCTGCCAGACAAGCCTCAGCAGCAGGTCGTTATTTAACGTCTCGTAAATCAGCCGGACGTGCCGGACCATAACATACGGGGGAAGGGTTTCCGGCTGGAGGCAGAGGCGCTCCAACTCGTCAAGCCGCTCCGGCCCGGCATGCTTCAGGGCGAACCACTGGGCGTGGCTGAACAGCGGGTCAAGAGACCGGCAAAGATCGGTCACCGCATCCTTTCGCAGGGCGAAAAACGTCTGAATGTGCTCCTCTAACTCCGACTCCAGAAACCGCACGGCCACGGCTGCTCCGGCCTTTTTGGTCAGGGTGATGTAGCCGTCCCGTTTCAGCTGAAGATAGGCGGATCGGACCGTATCAAGGGAAACGGAAAGCCACCTGGCGGTCTCCTCCATTTTCGGCAGCGGGTCTCCAAACCGGTAAGTGCCAAACTCGATCTGCGCTGCCAGCAAACTGTACACAATCTGATGCAATTCTGATCTGTTTTTCAACCGTCATCCCTCCCTGCTTCATTATTGCGGCACAAGCGCCTGCGCCTTCTTTTGTAACATTATCATAACATGTTTAGGAGGCGGTTGCCAGATGTTTGACCGGATCCAATTTTGGGAAATGCTGGAAACATGCGAGTGGGGGATCAATCGTAGGAATTTTTTACCAGCCGGATCAACTCGTCCAGCGCGCCGGACGGCACGGTCTGGCTTTTTGTGATGGCGGTAAAATGCCACTGGATTCCACGGTCGTCGTCAAAGGACAGGTAACGCAGGCCCTGACCGTCCTGGGGCAGGGGCATGGACGGGGCGATGGTGATGCCGATTCCGCGCCGCACTGCAGAGTAAATGTACTGCAGCGATGCGATCTCCAGCACGGTATTCGGGGTGAGGTGGTAGTGGTCGAAGAGCATCCGCACATACTGGCCCGTATTCATGCGGATGTCCGACATGATAAATGGGAATCCGGCCCAGTTAGACATGGACACATAGGGGTAGGAGTACCCCTCCCTGGGCCGGGCCTTTTCAAGCAAGGGATGGCCATCCGGCACCACCAGCACCATCTCCTCCCTGGCGATATCCGTGTACCGGAGGTAGGGCCGCTCCGTCGAGTTGCTGGCGAACACGATGTCCAGCTCGTCGTTCTCCATCTGCTCCAGAAGCTGGGCTTTGGGGCCAAGGCACAGCGTAAAGCAGGCCTGTGGATAGCGCCGGGTCATTTCCCCCAGAATCCGGTCGATAAAAAACTCGCCCCGGCCCGCGGAGGTGCCGATGCGCACGGAGCCGCGGCTTTTGTCCCGCAGGGATTTCACATTTTTGTTCATCTGGTCGTTGAGCTCAATGATCCGCCGGGCCTTTTCCACGCAGGCCTGTCCAGCGGGGGTCGGGATCATTTTCTTGCCAACCCGGTAGAACAGGGGCGTGTCAAATTCCGCCTCGATCTTTTTCAGGAATTTTGTCAGGGTGGGCTGGGAGAGGTAGAGACGGGCGGCGGCCTTGGAAATACTCTCCTGGGCCGCGATCTCCGCGATGTACTCGAAATCCTTGATATTCACGGCAGGTTCTCCTTTTTTATAATTACTTTTAGCTATTATATCATGATAATAATGAATTTGAATTATAGATAGGTCTATTCTATAATAAATGTGAGGAAAAGGAAAGGAGATTGCAATGGATTTAGAAAAATATAAAAAAAGCTATCAGGAAATCGAGGCGTTCCAGCAGACCAAAAACCTGGACTATTACGCGCACCCGGCAAGGTATTATGTGAAACCCTTTAAAATTGTGGGAAATGTCTACTATATCGGGGACTCCAAGGTCTGCTCCCACCTGATCGACACGGGGGACGGGCTGATCATGTTCGACAGCGGCTTCCAGCACTCCGTCCATCTGCTGGTGCAGGCGGTCTGGGAGGCGGGCTTCAACCCGGCGGACATCAAGTATCTGATCCATTCCCACGAGCACTTTGACCACATCGGGGCGGCGGACGAGTTCCGGGACCTCTACGGCTGCAAGCTGGTCATCAGCCGGGCCGGAGCGGACGTCATGCGGGAGCGGCCGGAGCTGGTCTACCTGAAGGCATGCCCGAACCCCTACGCCACGCTGTTTACGCCGGATCTGGAGCTTGAGGACGGCCAGGTGCTGACGCTGGGAAATACCAGCATCCGCTGCGTGCTGACGCCGGGGCATTCTCCGGGAGTCATGAGCTTTTTCTTCGACACCTGCGAGGACAGGCGAACCTACCATGTGGGGTATTTCGGCGGAGCCGGGTTCAACACGCTGTACCGGGAAAAGCTGCTGGCGGACAAGCTTCCCCTCTCGATGCGGGAGACGTTCCTGGAGTCCCTGCAGAAGGTACGGGAATACCCGGTGGACGTGGTTCTGGGAAACCATCCGCGGCAGAACGAGACGCTGGCCAAGCGGGAGCAGATGCTGCGGCAGCCAGGAACCAACCCGTTCGTGGACCCGGGAGAATGGAAACGGTTTGTGGACGAGCTGACGGGACAGTTCAAAGAATTTATGGAAGCGGGAAATTAGACAAGGGATAAAAGGGGGATATTTGCCATGACAATACAGGCGGTTTTGACGGCGGTAATATTATTGGTTGTAACATATATGTTTTTCAGCCCGCGTTTTCCCAACGCGGTGGTGGCCACGGTGGGAGCCATTGCGGTGGCGCTGACGGGCACGGTGGCGTTTAAGTCCGTGTTTACCTATTACGCGTCCACCTCCATCGTGCTGATGGCGGGCATGATGATCATCGGCGGCGGCATGTTCCACACGGGATTTGCGGGCTGGATGGGAAATTCCATTGTAAAGCTCACCGGAAGAGGGGAGCGCAGTATTCAGATCGTGGCCATTCTGGCGGGCGGAATCATGTCCTCCGTGTGCAGCGGCTCCGCGTCCCTGATGATCCTGTACCCGATTTTATGCTCCATCTGCGTGGCATCGAACCTGTCCATCAACCGGGTTCTGCTGCCCATGTTCGCGGGAATCGGCTTCGGCACCTTCATGACGCTGGCCGGGTCCGGCATGTGCTCCACCACGGCCTCCATCCTCATCGAGAGCGGCTACGAGGGCTGGGAGTTCTTTTCGCCGACCACGGTGGGCCTTCCCAGAGCGATTATCTATTTCGTGATTCTGCTGTTTTTCATGGGCCGGGTGCTGCCGGACAAATTTGTGAAGCCGGATGAGGCGGAGGCCGCCAAGTCCGCGGGGCTGCCGGACAAGCTGAACGGGAAAATGATCACTTCCGGCGTGATTTTGGTACTCACGGTGATCGGTATGGTGGTGAATTCTCCGGTATGTCCCATGTACATCTGCGCTGCCATCGGAGCGGTGGCCGCGGTGCTGACGGGCTGCCTGAACCAGAAGCAGATGTTCGCCAGCATCAACTGGTCCACCGTGTTTATGATCGGCGGCATGACCGCGGTGGCAAAGGGCGTGGAGGCCAGCGGATTGGGCGCCGTGATTGCGGATTCCATCATGAATCTGGTGGGAGCGGATTCCTCCCCGCTGTTGATCGTGTTCGTGATCTTCCTGGTGACCGGCGTGATCACTCAGTTTATGTCCAACAACGCGGCGGTGGCCCTGATGGCGCCCATCGGAATCGCCATCGCGGAGGCCATGGGAATCGCGCCCCACGCGTTTGTCATGGCAGCGCTGTTCGGCAGCGGAATCTGCTGCCTCACCCCCATGGCCACGCCGATTATGGCCTTTGTAATGGAAGGCGGACATTATACGCCCAGGGATATTTTCCGCTGGGGACTGTTGGAAGGGTTTGCCAGTCTGGTGGCGGCGATGGTGTTTATCCCGATATTCTGGCTGTGATTGGGGATAAGTAGAAAAAATGACGGCGGAGCGGTGGATTCCTGAGGAGGGAGGCCGCTCCGTTTTTTGGTTTTGGCGCAGGACCGCCACCTCGTCCTGAAACCTGTTGCATTTCCGGCCGCTCTGTGATATTCTCAGATTACAACGCGCGGGAAGGTCGTTTCCCGCAGACATTCGGGATAATCTGGCAGGTCTGCCATATTTACCCTTGACTAGGTTGAAAATTTCATAAGAGAAGGAGCGGATAATGTGGCGGAAGAAGATTACAGCGTGAACAAGCTCATGCGCAACTCCGTGCGGTTTGCCGACCTGTACAACGGCACTGTGTTCCGGGGGAAGCAGGTGCTAAAGCCCGAGGACCTGTCGGACGTGCCGGATGAGAACGGTATCGCGATCGTGGGGCTTGACGGAAAGCGGCGGCTGATCAGGCGCAGCCGGGATGTGATTAAGAAAGCTTCCTTCGGGGCGTACTTTGTGTTGCTGGCGGAGGAAAATCAGGACAAGGTGCACTATGCCATGCCGGTGAGAAGCATGCTTTACGACGCCCTGGAATACACCGAGCAGGTGGAGGCCTTAAAGCGGAGGCATCGGGAGTGCGGGGACAGATTGGAAGGGGATGCATTTCTCTCGGGTATTACCAGGGACGACCGGATTATGCCGGTGGTCACCCTGACCGTCTATTACGGCGCAAAACCCTGGGACGGCCCCAGGTCCCTGTACGATATGCTGGAAATGGACCGGGATTCCAAGGAGTGGGAGGCGTTAAAGGAGGTGCTGCCGGACTACCGGCTGAACTTGGTGGAACTGAATAATATGCGGCATTTGGAGCGGTTTAGGAGCAGTTTACAACCTATTTTCACTGTGTTACAATACAATCGAAGGGATAAGCGTAAATTCTATGAATATCTGGAGAATCATCGGGAAGAGCTGAGGCAGTTGGATGACGATTCGGTGCGCGCCATGCTGGCGCTTTTGGGGGAGCAGAAGCGTTTACTTAGAATGCTGGAGCTGCCCGGAGGTGAGGGAAAGGAGCGGATGGACGTGTATAATGCGATTGATGAGTTGATTGCGGATGGGAGAGAAGAAGGGAAGGCTGAAGGGAAAGCAGAAGGGAAAGCAGAAGGTAGGGTAGAAGGCAAAGCGATAGGGCTGGAGCTGGGCCAGAAGCGTGTGAATGAGCTGATCCTGCTTCTTGCCCGCGCCGGCCGGACGCAGGATCTGATCCGGGCCGCCGGGGACCGGGAGTATCAGGAGAAGCTGTTTGAGGAGTTTGGTATTTAGTCGTAGAGATTATCTGCCGGGAACCGGCGGGACATGTGGGCGGTGGACAGACCGCCCACTTATATGCCTGTAAACTCTCAAACGATTTGAGAGTTTGGAAAGGGGAGCAACCATGTATCAGAAATACAGCATCGGCACCATGGCCAGGCTTCTGGGGATTTCGGCGGAGGCCATCCGGTACTATGAGAGCCGGAACATCATTCAGCCGGTGCGGGACCCGGAGACCGGCTACCGCTATTACAATACCTGGGATTTCCACATGCTGCTGCGGGCGCGCCATTACCAGAATTACGGCTTCTCGCTGGAGGAGGTGGCGGACCTGTTCCGCAGCCGGGAGCTGCCCGGGATTCAGGAGCAGATGGGCATGCAGGAGGCCGGAATCCAGCGGGAGATCGTCCGACAGATCAATCTGCTGAAGCGAATCCGCCAGAGCCAGGCCATGCTGGAGGACGCCGTAAACAGCGTGGGACAATACCGCATCGAGGAGCGGCCCGGTATTTACCGCATGAATACCCAGAAAAACTACACGCTCTGCCGCTCCAAAGAAGAACTGAAGCTGATCGGGGAGTGGGCGGGAAAGACGCCCTTTGTCTACTCCTGCGCGGTGTTCTATGAGGAGGAGATCCGGAAGGGGGAGACCGGATTTGACTTCGGCATGGGCCTCAACGAGGAGTACGCCCAGTTTCTGGAGGTGGAGGAGACGGACCAGGTCCAGTATTATCCGCCCTGCCTTTGTGTGCACACCTGCCTCCCCTCCCGATCCGGCCAGTATCTGTCCCTGAACAGCTTAAAGGATAGCCTGGATTATCTGAAAAGCAACGGTCTGGAGCTGCAGGGGGATATCGTTACCCAGGTGGTGTGTATGACCAAACCCGAGGACGAGTATTTCAACTGGCATATCGTTTGGCTGCCCATCAAACGGCCCTGGAGCGAATAACACACCCCTTTCCGCCCTGGCCACCCGCTGCCGCTCATCTGAGCGGGATTGTTAATCATTCATACGAAGATTCTTTTGTGCAGGATAGTAAAAAATATCCTGCATTTTTTGTCTGTTTTTTTCTCTTGACTCTAAAACCCCTTGAATCCTTATAGTAATAGCAGAGTGAACGGCCGTTTCCCGGCGGATGGAAGATTCCGCGGCAGAGGGAAACGCAATTTTTTCACCCGGATTTGTTATTTTTTTGACAGAAAACAGAATGAGAGAAGTCCAATCGATTAAATCCAGTTGGAGGGAATGAAAATGAAAGAGACGATGATGAGGGCGCTGGTGAAATCGGCCCCCGGGCCGGAGGGATTGACGCTGGAACAGGTCTCAGTGCCAAAACCGGCGGGGGACCAACTGCTGGTCCGGGTGAGGGCCTGCGCGATCTGCGGCACGGATGTGCACATCCGCCGGGACGAGTATCTTCATTATCCGCCGGTGACCCTGGGGCATGAGTTTTTTGGGGACGTGGTGGAGGTGGGAGCGCAGGCGGCCGGATTTGCGGTGGGAGATCAGGTGACGGCCATGACGGCCACTTCCACCTGTGGGCAATGTCCGGCCTGCAAGAGCGGATATCTCATGCGCTGCGAACAGCGGCGCTCCGTTGGATCGGGATTTAATGGGGCCATGGCGGATTACATTGTGATCCCGGCCTCCATCTGTTACCGGATCCCGGATAATCACCGGGATCAGAACTATATGGCGGTCTGTGAGCCCATGTCCTGCGCCGCCCACCTGGTCTTCGACCAGTGCGAGATTCGCGGCGGCGACGTGGTGGTGGTGATGGGGCCCGGCGCCCTGGGCCAGGCGGCGGCCCAGATGGCCAAGGCCGCTGGAGCGTTTGTGATCGTAAGCGGCGTTCCAAAGGATCAGGAGCGGCTTGATTTGGCGATGGAGAACGGGGCTGATGCCTGCTGCGCGGACCCGGAGGCTTTGAAGGAGCTGGTTTTAAAGCATAACCCTTACGGGGCAGATGTAGTGCTGGAGTGCTCAGGCGCTGTGCCCGCTCTCAAATCCGCTATTGAAATCTGCCGCAGAGGCGGGCAGATCGGGCAGCTGGGATTGTTCGGCCGTCCCATTGAGTTCCCGATGGATCAGCTGGTGATGAAGGAGATCCGGCTGAATGTGAGTATGGGCAGTTCCCACCAATCCTGGCAGCGCCTGATGACGCTGTTCGCCCAGAACGCGGTCCATGCGGATAAGCTGGTGTCTGCCGTGTTCCCACTGGAGCGTTGGGAGGAGGCCTTTGCCATGGCGGAGTCCGGGAGCGGCTATCGGATCGTGCTGGTGCCCTGACTTAGAAACGGCCTTTACCACGGTTGCGGACCGCGCCGTTTTGCGTGCCGGGGCGCACACTGCAGCCCGCGTCCGGAGGTCCCGGACATTAACCATTCAAGACAAGATGAAAAACCATACATAAGGAGTGAACCACTATGAATGAAGCAACAAATCATGAAGCAACAAATCCCCAATCGAAAAAAGTCGTCCTAATCACAGGAGGAGCCATGGGCCAGGGGCGGGCCCACGCGGTGAAGTTTGCGGAGAACGGTTTCAACGTGGTGCTGGCGGATATGCTGGACCCTGCGGATGCGCGTTATCAGGAAACCGTAACCCATCTGGAACAGCTGGGGGCCGAGGTGCTGGCGGTCAAAGCCAATATCTGCAGCACCCCGGACATGGAGAACCTGTTCGCCTCGGCCTGGGAGCGGTTCGGCCGCCTGGACGTGGTGATCGCCAACGCCGGGGTGATCAATTTCGGCTACACCTGGGAGCTGACCGACGAGCAGGTGGAAAAGGTGATCAACATCGACTTAATCGGCACCTGGCGCACGGATAAATACGCGGCCCAGTATATGATCCGGCAGGGTTTCGGCCGCATCATCAACATTTCCTCCACCAGCGGCCTCTATGGAACGCCCAAACTTGCCACCTACTGCATGGCAAAGTGGGGCGTTCTGGGCCTGACCAAAACGCTGGCCAAGGAAGCGGGCGGCAAGGGCATCATCGTCAACGCCCTGTGCCCCACCAAGGTCAAGACGCCCATGTGCGAGACTCAGTCCTATGTTGAGTTTATCAACGAGTCCACAGGCAATCATTTCAAGGATTACCGGGAAATGTACGAGGGTGTGCCCTTCCTGGACGTGGAGGATATCTCCGACATGGTTTACTGGATGGGAACCAGCCGGGCGGCGGGAAAATTCAACGGAAGAGCCGTGGCCCTGGACCTGGGCACGCTGCAGGCATAAGGCGGGGAAACGAATATGGGAAACTTTGGGATTCAAAATGTCCCCAAATCGAAAAAGATCGGTTTGATGGAATATTTCAGCTACGGCATCGGGGATTTCTCTTTCTGCTTTATCTACGGGGCCATCGGGTCCTACATCGTGTTCTTTTACACGGACGTGGCCTGCATCAGCGCGGCAACGGTGGGGACCATTCTGCTGCTGAGCAAGATTTTTGACGGTATCTCGGACATGCTCATGGGATATGTGATCGAGAATGTGCACTCCCCTCTGGGAAAGGCCAGGCCCTGGCTTCTGTGGATGGCGATTCCCTACTGTGTGGGCAGCGCGCTGCTCTTTACCGTGCCGGATCTGGGGGAGACGGGGCGGGTAATCTACGCTTTTATCTCCTACAACCTGATGGCCACCACCATTTTCACCTCCATGAACGTGCCCTACGGCGTGCTCAGCAGCGTGATGACCAACAGTCAGAACGAGCGGTCCATCCTTTCCATCTGCCGGGCCAGCTTCGGCGCTCTGGGTGTGTTTCTGATCAGCTCCTACGCGCCGGATCTGGTGGAATTCTTCGGCGGCGGGGCGCAGGGATGGCAGAGGACCTTCCTGATGATCGGGCTGGTGTCCATCGGCCTGTTCTGGTTCACTTTCTACGGCTGCAAGGAGCGGGTGGGCAGCGGTGTGATGGAGCAGCGGACGGGAAAGAAGTCCTCCATCACCCTGAAGCAGGGCTTCAAAATCCTGTGCGCCAACAAATACTGGTTCATCATGCTGATGGTAAACATTTTCTATACCGCAATGACCAGTCTCTACGGGATGAACTTGTACTTTGCCAAGTACGTGATCCAAAACGAGGGCAGAAACCGTTCCATGATGATGTGCTCCACCTTTGCGGCTATCATCGTGCCCCTGCTGATCATCCCCGTGGTGAAACGCATCGGCAAGCGGAACGTGGCGCTGTACGGCGGCGTGGGAATGGGGCTTTTGGGGCAGGTGATCCTGATGCTCACGGCGGAAACCTCCCTGACAGCCATGTACCTGGGTCTGATCCTGCGGGGAATGGGCGTGGCCTGCGTCTCCGCAACCAAGTTCGGAATGATCGCGGACAGCATCGAGTACGGGGAGTACCGGACCGGTACCAGAGCCGAGGGATTCGTCTACTCGGCGGCCTCCCTGGGCGTGCGGGTCGGCTCCGCCCTGGCTTCGGCCTTTATCGGCTGGGTGCTGGGCGCCTACGGGTACGACGGCTCCCTAGCCGTACAGAGCGAGTCGGCTATGCGGGGAATCCGCATCATGTTCTACTACGCGCCCATGGTGGTGTTCCTGGCGCTTCTGGGATTGCTGGCCTTCTACAAGCTGGACCGGGAGTATGACGGGATCATGAACATATTGAACGAGCGGCACCGCCGTCAGGAAATGGAGCGCGCTTAACAACGACAATCATAAATGAGGAGAAAAATGCTATGAAGATCACAAAGGCAACGCGCTGGAGAGTATTCGCGGGGGTGTGGCTGCAAAGCCTGTTTACCTCGGCAACCGCTTATTTCAGCCTGTTCTGTATCCCGTTAACCACAAAGTTCGGCTGGAGCGACTCGGATTTCGCCCTGGCCTATACCATTTACATGTTCACCTACTGCGCCGTGGGTTTTATCGGCGGGTCCCTTGCGGAGAAATTCAGCCCCAGAATGACCATATACATGGGCTTGTGCCTGTTTGCGGGGGGCTGGTTCCTCACCGGCTTCGCGGGCAGCATCCCGCAGCTCTACATCTTTTACGGGCTGATGGCCGGCGCGGGCGGGGGTATGATTTACCCGGCCTGCCTGCCCACGGCGTTAAAATGGTTCCCGGACCGCTCCGGGTCCATTTCCGGCCTGGTACAGGCCGGGGCATCCTGCGGACCCTTCATCATGAGCCCCATCGCCCAGGCGCTGATCGAGCGCTATGGGGCGCAGATGACCTGCCGGATTCTGGGAATCGTGTTCCTGATCGGCGTGGGCGCGGTGGCCTGGATGATCGTGCCCTGTCCGGAAGGATGGATGCCCGAGGGCTGGAAGCCGTCCGCCGAGCAGGCGAAGGTGCTCAAAACCAGGGATTACAGCCTGGGACAGATGTGTAAGACCCCGGTGTTCTGGGTGCTGCTCCTGATGTTTATTTTCGCAAATGCGGCGGGCACCATGATGGTCAGCTTCACCAGCCCCATCGCCCAGCGCCAGGTGGGCCAGACCGCCATGACCGCGGCCCTGTGCGTTTCCATTATGACCCTGTCCAACATGTGCGGGCGGATCGGCTTCGGGTTTATCTACGACGTCCTGAAGGGCTGGAACAGCCTGATTCTGCTGATGATCATCAACGGCATTTCCATGCTGATGCTGACCCAGGCCTCCAGCCTGCCGTTCTTCATCCTCTGCGTGGTGCTGGTGGGATTCTCCTTCGGCGGCCTTCTGGTGGTGTTCGCGCCCATGGTGCGCATGATCTTCGGGTCAAAATATTATAACCGGAACTATGGCCTGATCTTTATCGGATACGGCATCGGCGCTTTTGTGGGGCCGAAGATCAGCGCCTACTTCTATGACACCACCGGGAAGTATACCATGGGCTTTATCGGCTCCGCGGCGTTGGCGGTGGCGGCCATTGCGTTGATTGTGATTGCGAAGAGGATGGCGGAGAAGATGGAAGCGGCTTGATAGACGAGCAGGCTGCGCCAGCGGTCCATTGCATCCAGACAATCGCCCGCAGGCTGCGCCAGCGGCCCATTGCATCCAAATAAAAGCTGCGCTGCAAGCGTTTCGGAGATTCCGGGGCTTGCGGCGCAGCTTTTTTGATGAACAATTTTTTGACAATTACCCCCTGCCCTTCCCAGTCACATACCGCATAAGCTGCCTTCCATACTGCTGCGCAGTCTCCGGCTGCTCAAACAGCTCGCGGCGGTACTCCGTGAAGCTTACGGGGTCTTTTAATTCCCGTTTTAAGGCCGGTTCCCACAGCGGTTCAAACTGCGGGACAAACAGGCCGTTTTTACGCGTGTAGCAGGTCTTGGCAGTGGCGCGCACCCGGGCGGATTTGTCCACGAATTCGCCCACGCTTTTGTGCACCGCGGTGTCCTCCAGAGGGAGGTAAAAATAATCCTTATAATTGGGGTAGAAAAACTTCAGTTCTCCCTCGTACAGTTCAATCCGAAATTTCAGGAGATTTTTTTCCAGGCTCATATTTACCAGGCCGTTCTCCGCCTCGAAGCCCACGGGCACCGAGCAGGGGCTCTCAAAACAGAGGTCCAGCATGGGGGCTTCCCGGCCGAAGATGTCGCGCAGGCTGGCGCGGCTGTGACCGGCCAGGGAGAGCGGGCCCTCCAGCAGGTCCGGGTAATTCAGTATGGGCAGGATGCAGGGCATACCCTTTAAGTCGTCCTCATTGTGCAGGATCAGCAGATGAAACAGGCGGTCGTCCCGGGAGCGCAGGTATTCCTTGTAAACCTCGATCAGCTCGCCGCCGGAGAACACGTCGGTGCGGTCCACGCCCAGGAAGCGCTCAATGGCCTTCTGCTTTAAACTGTCCAGGCCCAATAGCTTTTTGAGGGGGCGTATTTTCTTGTAAATGTCCAGGCTGACCAGACCGTCAAAGCTGTAATTCAGCTTGTGGTGGGCGCAGCGCTTCAGAAGGTAGGGGATGTCAAAGCCGTCCCCGTTAAAATGCACCAGCACCCGGTAATGCTTCAGCATTTCAAAAAATTCCGTCAGCGCCTGGCGCTCCGCCTCCGGCCCGTCGGCGAAATACTGGGTCATGTTCCAGCGGCCGTCCCGGTGCCAGGTGCAGCCGATCAGGTACAGGCTGGAGGTGTCACCGGAAAATCCGGTGGTCTCAATATCAAAAAAGAGCAGTTCGTCCAAACTGCCGATCCGCGTCAAATCATATGTATCCTGAAATTCGATGGGGTGTTCAATTCGTATCATATCCGTTTATTCTCCTCTGTGCCCCTTCATTCTAATCGAATCCCGGACAAAAATCAAGTTCGTTCCGAATTCCCCCTCTGCCCGCAGCGAAACGGAAAACGGCCCGCTCGTCGAGGAGCGAAGCCGTTCAAAGCATTGTGCCAGTCAAATGCGCGTCAGCGCTTGGAGGTGCCGTATAAGTTGAGTTTCTCGATGATTTCCAACAGAAGCGCCACGTCTTTTTCGGACATCTCGTAGATTGCCTCGATTGCCCGCATCTGTTTCAGGGAGGGCTTTCGATCGTCAAAAAATTCCCGGGGTTTGATTCCCAGGTATTCGCACAGATAGGGGAATTCCGATAGGGACGGAAGCTTTCTGCCAGCTTCGATCGCATTCATGTAACTGGTGCTATGGCCTAAGTCCAGGCTCATTTTCCGGGCAGAAACGTTGCGAGCCTCCCTTAATTGGGAGAACCGTTCGCCAATGAAGTTATCAGTCATGACAATATCCTCCGTTTCTTATGATAGGCCATGTCAGACATAAAAATGAGTGCTAAAAGCACTTGTTTATATTGAAATGAGTGCTATAAACGCTTATAATAACAATGAATGTCTGAACGGTATGAAATGAAATCAATTATTACGGGAAATGGAGAAAGCGGTATTTCCGGCGCCCGTTTTTATTGTCCCGGATTGGCAGGCAGGATATACATGTGGAAGGCCGGGGGGAGAAGGATCGTTCCAGGAAGAGGGGATCAGATGAACAGAAGAGACACCATACTGGTGGCGGACGACGTGGAGATCAACCGCGCTGTCCTGCGCAGTATTTTTGAGGAGGATTACAACGTGCTGGAGGCGGAAAACGGCGAACAGGCGCTGTTTCTGATGCGCCAGTACCGGGACAGCATCGCCATTGTGCTGCTGGACCTGATCATGCCGGTCCGGGACGGCTATGAAGTGATGGAGGAATGGCAGGCGGATCCCTCTCTGCGCGGGCTTCCCGTGGCGGTGATCACGGCGGACGACAGCGTGGAGTCCGAGATTCGGGTGTTTGATCTGGGGGCCTCGGACATTATCGGAAAGCCATTTGAGCCCCATCTGGTCAGGCGCAGAATCCAGAATATCGTGTCCTTAAGTCAGCGCCATTTGGATCAGGACGACTGCATCCGGGAACAGGCCCGCAAACTGAGGGAGTCCAACGCGGCGGTGATCGACGCCCTCTCCTCCATTATCGAGTACCGAAGTGCGGAGACCGGGCAGCACATCAAGCGAATTCAGCTGTTCACCAGGGTGCTGCTGGAGGACGTGGCCGCAAACTGCCCGGATCTGGGGCTGGACGAGTCGCGCATCGCTATGATTGTCAGCGCCTCCTCCCTCCACGATATCGGCAAGATCGCCATACCGGACGCGATTCTCAACAAGCCGGGCCGCCTGACCGCGGAGGAGTTTGAGGTGATGAAAACCCACGCGGTGAAGGGCTGTGAGATTCTCTCGCGGCTGGACCGGATGGGGGACCGGGATTATCTCAAGTACGCCAGCGATATCTGCCTTTACCATCACGAGCGCTGGGACGGGAAGGGGTATCCCAGAGGGCTTAAGAAGGACCGGATTCCGATGTGCGCCCAGGTGGTGGGGATTGCGGACTGCTATGACGCGCTGACCACGGACCGGGTATACCGGGGGGCAATCCCGCCGGAGCACGCGTTTAACATGATTTTAAATGGGGAGTGCGGAGCGTTTTCGCCCCGCCTTCTGGAGAGCTTTAAAAATGTCCGGGATTCTTTCCGCGATCTGACGAGGCGCTATGCGGACCGGGAGCTGCCCCAGAGCGAGCTTGTGGAGGCGGAACCGTTGGAGGACCATAGGGAGGACGGCAGGGACGCGGGACAGCTCTTTCAGGCGAAATACCTGACGCTGCTTGGCGGCGCCGACGCCACGGTGATGGAGGTGGATTTTCAGACCGGCCTCTATCATTTGGAATATCTGTCCGCCCCTGTTTTTGATCCGCTGCGGTCCGGTCGGCGGTTTGAGGATTCGGTCCGCCTCTTTGCGGAGCAGTCCGTGCTTCCCGAGGACAGGCCGGCGCTTATTACGTTTATGACGGAGTCGGTGGGCGGTTTCCTGGAGCGGGAACAGATGGGCCGCGAGATTCATTTTCGGGTATGGGAGCGGGGGACGCAGGGCGTTTTGCGGTGCGGCTGCTCCATGCTGCGGGTGGACGCCGGTTCCCTGTACCACAAAAAGGTTTTGCTCGTCTGGAAAATAGAGGGAGAAGGACAAAAAGGCCGGGATCAGGCCGAAACGGAGGCGGCAGCCGGGGCCTGGGGCGATCTGCTGGGAGGCACCTTCCTGTGCCTGTGCGACCCGCATATGACGATCCGGAAGATGAACGACGGTTTCTGCCGGCTTCTGGGTTACGGCGAGGAGGAGATACGGGAACAGTTTCACAGCCATTACCGGAATCTGATCTACCCCGGGGACCGGGAGGAGGTGCTGAGGCAGATTCGGGAACAGCTGCGGATGGGAAATGTGGTGGAAATGGAATACCGCGCCCGGGGAAAGGACGGGAACACGGTCTGGCTTCTGGACCGGGCACATCTCACGGTGGACGAAGAGGGGAATTCCGCCCTGTTTCATATGCTTGTGGATGTGACCAGATCCAAGCGCGCCCAGGAGGAGCTGCGCCGGATGCAGGAGCGTTACCAGCTGATTCTGGAACAGACCGATGACATTATCGTGGAGTGGGATATACCGAAGGACCGGTTTACGGCCTCGGACAACTGGGAAAGGAAATTTGGCTACCAGCCCATCCGGGACGGTCTGATGAAACAGATTTCCATCGGCTCCCACGTCCATCCGGATGATCTGGCAGAGTGCGCGGCTCTGCTGCGGGACATGGCCGGGGGAAAGCCTTATAATGAAAAGGAGCTGCGGGTGGCGGACAATGAAGGCCGCTACCGCTGGTGCAGGGTGCGGGTTGCGTCTCAAATGGACGAGATGGGACATCCCCTGCGGGTGGTCGGCGTGATCGCGGACATCGGGGAGGAAAAACGGCGGTCCGAGTTTTTGCAGAACCGGGCGGAGCGGGACGGACTCACCGGATTTTACAATCAGACCGCCGGAAAGCTGCGGGCACAGCAGCTGCTGGAAAAGCAGGGCCGTGGAAGCGCGGCTGCGCTGTACATGATCGACATGGACAATTTCCGGGAGGTGAACGAGCGCTACGGACACAGCTTTGGAAATGTGGTGCTGCAGGAGATTTCCAACCGCCTGCGCCGTCTGTTTTCCGGCGGGGAGGTGCTGATCCGGGTGGGCGGTGATGAGTTTTTGATCCTGGCGCCCGGAGTGGAGGAAGCTGCGGCCCGGGCGCAGGGGCGGGAAATCCAGCAGGCCCTGCAGGATATCATTGGCCGGGATGTGATCCGGTTCCGGTTTTCATGCAGCATCGGCATCAGCCTTTGTCCCGGGGACGGGGAGGATTTCGAGACGCTGTACCGGAAGGGCTGCCGGGCCCTGCTGGCTGCCAAGGAACGGGATACGGATAAATACGTCCTGTACCGGGATGAGCCCGGGATTTCTGACGGGGAAAATGAACCCGCCGCCGGAAATACCCGTATCGACACGGAGGACGACGGCTTTGACGGGCTGGCGAGAGAGATATTTGACGCGCTGTACGGGGCCGGGGACGCGGAGAAAACTCTGGCCCGGGCTTTGGCGCTGGCTGGACGCAGGCTGGGGCTGAGCCGGGTCAGCGTGATTCGGTCCTGCGGGGACGGAGAGCGCTGCTCCCTCTTTCGCGAGTGGTGCGGCGAGGGCGCCGTTGCGCTGCGGGAAGTCCTGCAGGGCGTTCCGGTGGCCGATTTGGGCGGCTGGGAATCGTTTGGCGCGAACGGTGTGTTCTGCTGTGCGGATGTTACTGAGACTGGCGGAGAAGATGGGGCCGCTAATCCGATGGCCGTAGCGCTGGAGAAAACAGGCGCCAGAGCGGTGTTCCGCTTTGCGGTGCGGGATAGCGGGGATTATCGGGGCTGGATCAGCTTTGAGGATTGCCTTGCCCGGCGGGAGTGGACGGGAGAGCAGAGGGAATCTCTGGCATTTGCCGCAGGAATTATTTCCCTGTTTCTGCTGAAAATGTGGGCCTGAGAGGCATTTGATAGGGATCGGCTGCAGTAAAATGCCGGAGACGCGGGAAATGGCGGCTCCGGCATTTTGCTGAGTACAGCGGGCCGCTGCAGCACGCAGGCCATTATGGAATGAGATGCCCCGACAGCCGATTGTAGAATCGAATGCCCAGCCTGCGCCCCGGCGGGATATTGGTGTCTGAATTTGGGGATGGAAAAAGCGAATGCCTGTTCGATGTCCCCTTGCATCGGAAACGTGTCTATGATATGATGGGAGGCATAAGGCCGGGCGGAGCCTGCTCGGCTAAATTTGAGGACAGAACAGGAAGAATACGATGATTTCTTATATAAAAGGGCCGCTGACGGCCATAGAGGAAGATGTGATTGTGGTGGAAGCCGGAGGCGTTGGCATGGGAATCCATGTGCCGCTCTCCGTGTTGGACCGTCTGCCGGGAATCGGCCGTGAGGTGACGGTGTATACATATTTTCAGGTGCGGGAGGACGCCATGAGTCTGTACGGCTTTTTAAACCGTCAGGACCGGGAGATGTTCCGGCAGCTGATCGGCGTCAACGGCGTGGGTCCCAAGGCCGCGCTGGGAATTCTGTCCACCATGACGCCGGACGACCTGCGGATGGCTATTGTCACCGGGGACGCCAAGGCCATTTCCCGCGCGCCGGGCATCGGGCCCAAGACTGCTCAGCGGTTGATCCTGGACTTAAAGGACAAGGTCTCCATGGAGGAGGTGCTGGGAAATCTGGCGCTGCCCAGCGATGGAGGCGCGTCAGCGGCTCTGGGGACCATTGGCATGGGGGAGGCTGCCAAGGAGGCGGTTCAGGCCCTGGTGGCCCTTGGCTACTCCAATATGGAGGCCAACAAGGCGGTGAAGCAGGTGGAAGTGACAGAGACGATGACGGCAGAGGACGTGCTGAAGGCCTCCCTGCGTTATCTGTCCTTTTGAGTGGCGGACAGGAGGTTAAAAAAGGATGGAACGCAGGATTATTACCACGGAGGTCACGGCGGAGGACGAGCGGATTGAGACGACGCTGCGGCCTCAGCATTTAAAGGATTATATTGGCCAGGAACGGCTGAAATCCACTTTGAAAATCTATATCGACGCGGCGCGGTCCCGGAGCGAGGCTCTGGACCACGTGCTGTTTTACGGCCCTCCCGGCCTGGGCAAGACCACCCTGGCCGGAATCATTGCCAATGAGATGGGGGTGAGCATGAAGGTCACCAGCGGGCCGGCCATTGAGAAGCCCGGTGAGATGGCGGCCATTCTCAACAATCTCCAGGAGGGGGACGTGCTGTTTGTGGATGAGATCCACCGCCTGAACCGCCAGGTGGAGGAGGTGCTCTACCCGGCCATGGAGGATTACGCCATCGACATTATGCTGGGTAAGGAGGCGTCCGCCCGGTCCATTCGCCTGGACCTGCCGCATTTCACGCTGGTGGGCGCGACCACCAGGGCGGGACTTCTGACCGCGCCCCTGCGGGACCGGTTCGGCGTGGTCCAGCGGCTGGAATTTTATACGCCCGAGGAATTGATGGTGATTATCCTGAATTCCGCCAAGGTCCTGGGGGTTGAGATCGACAGGTCCGGCGCGCTGGAGCTGGCCAGGCGTTCCAGGGGAACTCCCCGACTTGCCAATCGCCTGTTAAAGCGGGTAAGGGATTTCGCCCAGGTAAAATACGACGGCGTGATCACCCGGGAGGTGACGGACTTCGCCCTGGACATCATGGATGTGGATAAGCTGGGGCTGGACCAGAACGACCGGAACATCCTGCTGATGATTATCGAGAAGTTCTCCGGCGGGCCGGTGGGCCTGGATACCCTGGCGGCTGCGCTGGGGGAGGATTCCGGGACGCTGGAGGATGTGTACGAGCCTTATCTTCTGATGAACGGTCTGATTAACCGCACGCCCAGGGGACGGATGGCCACGGAAGCGGCCTACCGGCACTTGGGGCTGGAAATTGAATAGGTGTTATGATATAATAAGGAAACGTATCCCTTATCGACAACCTGTGGTTGCCGACAAAGTATAATAAGGAAACGTATACCTTATCGACAACCTGCAACAAATGAATGGCAAGGGATACGAAACGGTATTATTACAGAAGACAAGCCTATGGCGGAATAGGATAAGCGAGTCGGAGGCCTGTGGCGGGTAAATGAGCGCCCGGGGGTTTGACACCGCGGCATAGGAGGGAATACCGGAAATCACCCGGTAAATGCCCGGAGGCGGATGCTTCGCCGCGGTTGCGAGAATAAATTTCAGGAGATGGCAGATGGATTCCAAGAATTATACACAGGTACTGATCGATGGCAAGATATATACCCTGGGCGGCAGCGAGGATGAGGGATACCTGCAGAGAGCGGCCAGCTACGTGAACGAGAAAGTGAATACCCTGCGCCGGATACCCGGTTTTACCAAGCAGAGTGTGGAATACCAGACTGTGATGGCGGAGCTGAATATGGCGGACGACTACTTTAAGGCGATGGAACACAGCCGGGAGGTGGAGCATCAGCGGGACGAGCTGGAGCGTGAGACTTACAGCCTGAAGCACGAGTTGGTCAGCACGCAGATGAAGCTGGAGGTGGTGCTAAAGGACCTGGAGGAGCGCCAGCGGGAGCTGGAGGAGCTGACCCGGGAGAAGCACCGGTTGGAGCGGAAGCTGCGGGGAGCTGCGAAAAACCGCGGGGATCAGGAGGCCGCGGCCTCAGCGCTGCGCGTCCGGGACGAAAGCAGCGAGAAAAACAGTTCCGGCCGTGAGTCCGGCCACACGTCGCCGGTGAAGGCCGGCGATAAAGGGGACGATGACGACGATGGAGCCGGACATGGGGAAGCCCGGTTTGTAGCGGAAGCGGAGGACTGGGAAGTGGAATCCGCCGTGGAGAGACAGGCGGATGACGCGGAAGAGCCGGAGAAAATGGAACTGGCGGAGGACGTTGAGGAGCCGGAGGAAATAGGAGAGTCGGAGGACGTTGAGGAGCCGGAGGAAATAGAGCTGGCGGATGACGTTGAAGAACCGGAGTTTGCGGTAACCGGGGAGCGGGCAGAGGTGTTGGAGCCGGAAACGGCCGGGGCGGAAGAAACCGCGTCAGACGTGCTGGAAGCCCAGTCAGACAAGGCGGAATCACCTGCAGCCGAGTTGGCGGAGTCGATCAGGCCGGTGCTTGCCGGGGAGGAAGCGGCCGTTTCCGGATTGCCGGAGGCGTCGAAACCGGAGCCTGCCGCGCCGGTGGTATCAAAGCTGCCGGAGACGGAGCCGTCAGAATCAGAGTTACAGACAGCCGCGGCAGCCATTTCTGACCCGACAGAGTCCGTGAACCTGGAGTCTGTGCCTTCCGCGGAAGCGGTATCCGAAACGCCGCCGGTCAAGGAGTCCCAGGCGGAGCTGGCGCGCAAAGCGCTTAAGGCGGCCAAGGCGGCGAGAAAGCGGAAAAGGCGTTGATCGGATAATCCGATGAACGCAGCTTACAGATGTGTTTTTGGATCTCCACCCCGCCGGGGGTTTTCGGCCGGGTGAGATTTGCAAGTGTCACATACAAATGAACCATGGTAGAAACAGATGTCTCATAGCGCAACGTGGGACATCTTTTCTTTCCGGTGAAAGGCCGGGAAAAGTGAGGTAAGAGATGGAGCATAAAAAGAAACTGGAGGTGCTGGCCCCGGCCGGTTCCTTTGAGAGTATGAAAGCCGCGGTGGCGGCGGGAGCGGATGCAGTATACATGGGCGGCAGCCGGTTCGGGGCCAGGGCCTATGCGGACAATCCGGATGAGCACGGCCTGCTGGAAGCCATCGATTACGTGCATCTGCACGGCCGCAGGCTGTATATGACGGTGAATACGCTGTTCAAGGAAGAGGAGATGGGGGAGCTTTACCAGTATCTGCTTCCCTATTACCGGGAGGGGCTGGACGCGGTGATTGTCCAGGACCTGGGCGCGATGGATTTTATGCGCAGAAATTTTCCTGGGATCGATCTCCACGCCAGCACGCAGATGACCATCACCGGGGTTAACGGCGCAAGACTTTTAAAGGAGCTGGGGGCGTCCCGGGTGGTTACCGCGCGGGAGCTGTCTTTAGATGAGATCCGGCGGATCCGGGATCAGGTGGACGTGGAGATTGAGAGCTTTGTCCATGGAGCGCTCTGTTACTGTTATTCCGGCCAGTGTCTGATGAGCAGCCTTATCGGCGGCCGCAGCGGAAACCGCGGGCGCTGTGCGCAGCCCTGCCGCCTGCCCTATGAGGTGCGGGAAAATGGGAAAAAACCCGGCGAACCCCTGAACCGGAAGCAGGAACGCAATGTGATGAGCCTGAAAGATCTGTGCACGCTGGATCTCATCCCCGATCTGGCGGCAGCGGGCATTTATTCCCTGAAGATCGAGGGGCGGATGAAGAGTCCGCGCTACACGGCCGGAGTGGTCAGTATTTATCGAAAATATGTGGACCGCTTCCTGGAATATGGTCCGGATGGATATTTTGTGGAGCCGGAGGATAAGAAGGTTCTCTCGGACCTTTTTGACCGCGGCGGCTTTACTTCGGGATATTACAAACAGCACAATGGGCGGGACATGGTGGCCTTAAAAGAGAAACCGGCATTCCGGGAGGGCAACCAGAAGCTGTTCGACTATTTGGACAAGACCTATGTGGAGGCGGAGCTGAAGGAAGTCATAAACGGCCGGGCTGTCCTGGAGGAGGGAAAACCCTCTGAATTGGAACTTTCCCTGGCTGGCGGCGTTTGTCCCGACGGTTCTTTGGTGCAGGTGCGGGTGGAAGGGCAGATGCCTCAGATAGCACAAAATCAACCGTTGACGGAGGATAAGATTCTCAAGCAGATGGGAAAAACTGGAAATACACCGTTTGTTTTCGCGAATCTGGAGGTAGAGCTGAAAGGCAATCTGTTCATGCCGGTACAAGCGCAGAATGAGCTGCGGCGGGCCGGTCTGGAAGCCCTGGAGCAGGCGGTGCTGGACCAGTGGCGCCGCCCGGCGCCGTCCGGCGGGTGTGGCGCGTCCACAGAATCCACCGCACCTGCGGCCCCCACCGCACCTGCAGTCCCCACCGAGCCTGCAGTCCCCATCGCGTCTGCAGTCCCCATCGCGCCTGCGGCCCCCACTGCTCCCCAGCCCAGTGTCGCGTCCTCCTCAACACCACCCGCCCCCTTCCGTCTCTACGTCTCCGCAGAGGAACCGGAGCAATTTGAAGCGGCCGTCCGGGAGGCGGACGTGGCGGGGATTTATCTGGATGCAGCCGGTTTTGCCCCGGAGCGGTGGCCGGATGCCGTGCAGTCCTGCCATCGGGCGGGAAAACAATGCCTTTTGGCGCTGCCACATATTTACCGCAGCCACGCGGAAACATTTTTCAAGAAGAACGGCAAATGGCTGCGGGAGGCGGGCTTTGACGGCGTTTTGGTGCGCAGCCCGGAGGAAGTGATGTGGCTGCGGGAGATAAAACCGGAGCTTCGGCCGGTGTTCGACGCGTCCGTGTACTGCTGGAACCGTGAGACGGTGAGGCTGTTTGCGAGGCTGGGAGCCGGCCGCCTGACCATGCCCTGGGAGCTGAACAGCCGGGAGCTGGAGCCGGTGATGGAGGAACTTCACCGGGAGGGACTGGACGGAGAGCTTGTGGTCTACGGCCGGATTCCCATGATGGTCAGCGCACAGTGCATCCGCCGTACCACCACAGGCTGCGTTAAGAAGCGGGAGGTGCTGACGCTGAAGGACCGCACGGGAGCGCTGCTTCCGGTGAAGAATCACTGTGCGTTCTGCTACAACACCATCTATAACGCCAGCCCGCTTTCCCTGCTGGGACTGGAGTCCGCGGTCAGGCGGCTGGGGCCTGCGGTGATCCGGTTGAATTTTACCACCGAGAATCAGGAGGAGACGGCCCGCACGATTCGGGCATTTGCAGACGGATTCCTGCGCGGACAGGAAGTTTTGCAGCCATGCAGGGATTTCACGAGAGGGCACTTCAAGCGGGGCGTACAGTAGCTGCCCCTGCTCCCCGGCAATAGGAGGACTATGGTAAATCTGATCGTTGAGACATCCAAATACCTGATGATATTTTTGATGGCAGTCTACACCTACGCCAATTTCCGCTTCTTTTCCTTCGCGGACCAACGCAGGAAACAGAAGGTGTGCGGACGCCAGAACCGGTGCATGTTCCTGATTCATTTCCTGGCGTACCTGGTTTTGACGCTGAAGGCGGGGGACGAGCTGCTGAAAATGCAGTTGTGGGCGTTCTATGCGGCCCAGGTGGTATTTTTCCTGTGCTACATTTACCTGTACCGCCTGATTTACCGCAACGTGTCACGGCTGCTGGTGAACAATACCTGCATGCTTTTGTGCGTGGGTTTTATCATGCTGACGCGGCTGTCGCTGGACAAGGCGGTCAAACAGTTTGCCATTGTGGTGATCAGCGCCGCGGTCACCTGGCTGATCCCCTGGGTGATGGAACGGGTGTGGCAGCTCTGCAAATTGCAGTGGGTTTACGCAGCGGCGGGGCTGTCGGTGCTGCTGCTGGTATGCGTGGCGGGAAACGAGAGCTTCGGCGCGCAGCTGTCCCTGACCGTGGGCGGAATCTCCATCCAGCCGTCGGAATTCGTAAAGATCACCTTTGTGTTTTTTGTGGCCGCCATGTTCTACCAGTCCCTGGAATTTAAAACCATCCTGGTCACCACCGCGGTGGCCGCTCTCCACGTGGTGATCATGGTGGCCTCCAAGGATCTGGGAGGCGCGCTGATTTTCTTCATCACCTACGTGGCCATGCTGTTTATCGCCACGGGAAGGTGGTCCTACCTGTTAGCCGGGGCCGGCTGCGGGGCCGGGGCGGCCGTGCTGGCTTACCAGCTGTTCGACCATGTGCGCCGCCGGGTCTTTGCCTGGAGCAATCCCTGGGCGGACATCGACAATACGGGCTATCAGATCACCCAGTCCCTCTTTGCCATCGGCACGGGCGGCTGGTTCGGCATGGGGCTGTCCCAGGGACTACCGAGGAAAATCCCGGTGGTTGAGAAGGATTTCATCTTCGCTGCCATTTCCGAGGAGATGGGAGCCATTTTCGCCATCTGCGTGCTCCTCATCTGCCTGGGCTGTTTTCTCCAGTTCATGATGATCGCAACGCGGATGCAGGCGGTATTTTACAAACTGATCGCCCTGGGGCTGGGGCTTGAGTACATCATTCAGGTGTTCCTGACCGTGGGCGGCGTGACGAAATTCATCCCTTCCACCGGCGTGACCCTGCCCTTTGTCAGCTACGGCGGCAGCTCGATTCTCGGCACCTTCATCCTGTTCGGGATCATCCAGGGGTTGTATATCCTCAAACGCAACGATGAGGAAGAGATGGAAATGGAAGAGGAGGCGTAGGCGGAATGAAAAAAGCGGACCCAAATCCGAAGGCAAACCGGAATATTCTCAAGCTGGTCTACGTCATTGTGGCCCTGTTTCTGGGCCTGATCGCCTACATGGCCTATTTTCTGCAGGCCAGGGGAGAGGATGTGATCAACAATTCCTACAACGCCAGGCTGGACAGCTTCGCGGACCGGATTATCCGAGGCAAAATCCTGGCCGCCGACGGCACCGTGCTGGCGGAGACGCAGATTGACGGGGACGGAAACGAGACCCGTGTCTACCCCTACGGCAGCGTATTCGACCACGCGGTGGGCTATTCCACCAAGGGCAAGACCGGCATCGAATCCCTGGCCAATTTCTACCTGCTGACAAGCCATGTCAACCTGATGGAGCAGGCGTTAAACCAGATGTCCGGTGAGAAAAATCTTGGGGACAATGTGTACACCACCCTGGACCCGCAGCTCCAGCAGGCAGCCTGGGACGCCCTGGGGGACCGCCGGGGCGCAGTGATCGCCATGGAGCCGGACACGGGAAAAATACTGGCCATGGTATCCAAGCCGGGCTACGACCCCAACACCATCGCCGCCGACTGGGAAACCCTGACCAGCGAGGAGAACGACCAGGGCCAGCTGTTAAACCGGGTCACCCAGGGAATGTACCCGCCGGGCTCCACCTTCAAGATCGTGACGGCCCTGGAATACATGCGGGAACGGCCAGAAGATTACAAAAATTTCCAGTTCGACTGCAACGGTCTGTATGTAAACGGCGACTACCAGATCCGCTGTTACCACGGAAATGCCCACGGCCATCAGGATTTCACTTTGGCCTTCGCCAATTCCTGCAACGGGGCCTTCGCCAGTCTGGGCCTGGAACTGGATCTGGGCCGGTTCGCCAGAACGGCCCAGGATGTATTGTTCAACTCCCCGCTGCCTCTGTCCGGGCTGCCCTACAAGCAGAGCTCTTTTGCCATGAAGCCCGGGGCCGGGACCTGGGAAATCCTTCAGACCTCCATGGGCCAGGGCGTCACCCAGATCACGCCATTACACAACGCGCTGATCACGGCAGCCATCGCCAACGGCGGCACCCTGATGCGCCCCTATCTGCTGGACCGCGTGGAAAATGTGGGGGGCGAGGAGATTCGCAAGTTCCTGCCAACAGCCCATGGGAACCTGATGACCGCCGAGGAAGCGGCCAATTTGACGGAGCTCATGCGGGCGGTAGTCACCGAGGGCACCGCCTCCGCCGTGCGCACCGACGCCTATACTGTGGCGGCTAAAACCGGATCGGCGGAATTTGAGACCGGGAAGGAAACGCATGCCTGGTTCACCGGTTTCGCCCCGGCCGAGGCCCCGAAGATCGTGGTTACCGTGGTGGTGGAGGAAGCGGGAAGCGGCGGCCGCGAGGCGGCGCCGATTGCGCGGCAGCTGTTTGATCTTTATATGAGCCGGTGATGAGACCGGCGGACCCGCCGCATATTATTCAAAGAGGGACTTTGGATGGCGGCTGGTTCTGTTTCCACTGTCTGTTTTGGCAAGAATACAAAAACGTTCCGTATTTCCTTTAATAGGAAGTTCGGAACGTTTTTTATATGTTACGGCTCGGCGGGGGCCGCCTATCCGCAGTAAACGGCGGATGAGCCTCTGTTTGCACTGCGCTGCGCGGAAACGCACTCCTTATGTTCCAGAGAAACCGCTGAAAACATCGGTATACCGCCCACGAAATCTACGCGCACATTCATTCCACGCCCGATAAAGTTCTGCATCATCTCAAAAATCACCTTCATAATTGTATTCGCCTTTTGTTCTCCAAACTGCAATTCAAATCTTACGCCCTGAATATAGCACTTATGCATAAAAAAGTAAACTAATAATATGCAAAACAACCAAAAACATGATTGTAAACAAAGATTATTAACTTAAAAGAGCCAGGCGCAGGCTCTATTCTATCTGAGATTAGCTGCGAAACCGGCTGGTATTGGAATTTTGCATGGAATCATAATACAAAGTACCGGCATTTTGTACAAATTAAATTGAATAACTTAGTTTAAAAAGTATGTTTACAAACTAGAATTACAATAGTATAATGAGGTCAGTTAAAAGATAAACGATCCGGGAGGGAGATGGGAGAATGGAAGGCCGGCGCAAAGCCATGACATACCGCCTGCTGGCGGTGAACACATTCGTATGGACCACAACGGCGTTGTATATGCCATTTATCGGAGCTTACTACACGCAGCAGGGGATTACTCCTCTCCAGATCGGGATTCTGACCTCCATCGGGCCGGTGGTATCCATCCTGATCCAGCCCCTGTGGGCATACATAAGCGACCGGAGCGGCCGGCACAGATTAGTGCTCATCATCGTCTCCATCGGCAGCGGGGCCGCGATCTTAAGCTATCTGGTCCGCGTCAGCTTTGGAGCTTTCATGGTGGCCACAGTGCTTCTGACTCTGTTCAATACCTCCATTCTGCCGTTAAGCGACGCGCTTGTGACGAACCTGGCGGCAAAGTTGGAAGCCAATTTTGCCCACATCCGCATGGGCGGCACCATCGGCTTTGCAATCACCGCCCTGGTGCTGGGGAATTTTCTCAAAAGCCGTCCCGCGCTGATCTTCGTGCTGGGAAGCGCCGGATATTTCCTGCTGGTGGGATTCTTAATGCTCCTGCCGGAGGATCGGGAGAGGACGGGAAGGAGCCGGAGCCGGGAGAGCGGGCCGGACTCGAAACGGATTTTTAAAAACAAACAGATTTATCTGGTGCTTTTCCTGGCCTTCATCATGCAGCTGGGGATGAGCTTTACCGGAACCTTCTACTCGGTATATGTGATCTCACTGGGCTACGGCCAGTCCATCGTGGGCCTGTCCAGCTTCATATCGGCCATGAGCGAGGTGCCTATTTTGATGTGTGCCAACCGCCTGATCCGAAGGTTCGGCGCGGTGAACCTGCTGATCTTCTCTGTGCTCATGATGGCGCTCAGGCTGCTGTTTGCCGGAAGCGGGGTGCTTCCCCTGATGCTGCTGTCCCAGCTGCTTCAGAGCGTAACTTACATGACCAGCTATTACAGCTGTGTGATGTTTATCAGCGAAAATGTGATGGAGGGAAAGATTTCCCAGGGACAGAGCCGTCTGGCCATGGTCCAGGCGGGGATCGGAGCCGTGGCGGGCAATATTCTGGGCGGCCTGATGACGGACCGTTTCGGGGTCCACCGTTCCTTTATGGTTATGTCCGCATGCGTCCTTCTGACGGCCTGTCTCAACGCTGGCCTGGTCTGCCGTTACAACCGGCGCAAGAAGGCGGGCATGTGTGTTCAATAGCACTCAAAATAAATGAGAAAAGGTGGTGTAAGCATGAAGTTTGATGTGGTAGGGATCGACATGCCCTGCCTGGATTTCGCGGTCAATGTGGATCACTTTCCGGAACCCAACGGAGGCGAACGGATTCGGGAGCTGAGCTGGCAGGGCGGCGGCAAGGTGGCCACGGGCCTTGTGGCCGCGGCCAGACTGGGCGCCCGGTGCGCGGTGCTTGGAGCGGTGGGAAGCGACAGCTACGGCCGTTTCTGCGAAAAGGATTTTATCCGGCATGGCATCGATACAGGCGGTCTGCTGATGCGGGAGGGAAGATCCACAAGCCTGTCCGTGGTGCTGAGCAACCGGGAGACTATGGGCCGTGCCATTATCTACAACCTGGGCACGGCGGAGAAGATGACAAAGGAAGAGCTACCGTTAGAAGCGGTGAAGAACGCCCGGTATCTGCACCTTGCGATGCTGGACGACGTGGCGGTTGAGGCTGCAAAGGCCGCCAGGCAGGCCGGGGTCAAGGTTTTTTTGGACGCAGATTCCTATTCAGACGAGCTGGGGGAGTTCATCCCTATGGTGGATGTGTTTGTGGCTTCCGAATTCGTCTACGATGCCATGTTTGAGGGCCGGGATTATGAGGCCAGCTGCCGCAGGGTGATGGAGCGCGGACCGGAGATCGTGGTGTTTACCTTTGGGGAAAAGGGCTGCGTGGGGCTGAGCGCGGAGGGGTATTTTGAGCTTCCCGCCTACCAGGTGGAGGTAGTGGACACCGTGGGAGCCGGGGATGTGTACCACGGAGCGTTTCTTGCCGGACTGCTCCAGGGCTGGACGGTGGAGAAGACCGCGCAGTTTTCCAGCGCCGTCTCCGCCATCAAATGCACCCGCATCGGCGGCCGGGCCGCCATACCGGATATGGAAACGGTAAAGGATTTTATGGAAACAGGAGAGATCAACTACACGGAGATAGATCGCCGTGTGGAATTTTATAAAAGGGGGATTGACCATGTATAAACAGAAACTGACATTAGGCGTGGCACCGGTGAAGCGCAGCTTTCTCAGCATGGAGGAGGCAAAACGGCAGAAGGACAAATTTATGGCCGTGATACGGAATATCAAGCCCGACGCGGTGGAGATCGTGGATGTGGACGATCAGTGCGAGAACGGCATCATGTGGGATACCGCAAAGGTTCCCGGTGTGGTGGAAAAGTTCCGCAGGGCCGGCGTTGACGCCCTGTTCATCCCGTTCTGCGACTTCGGCGAGGAGCAGGTTGCCGCCCAGATCGCAGCGGCCTTCAAACTGCCCACCCTGGTATGGGGCGCAAGGGACGAGCGTCCCAACAGCGACGAGGCCAGAGGCCGGGATACCCAGTGCGGTATGTTTGCAGCCACCAAGGTGCTCCGCCGCCACGGTGTGAAGTACAGCTACATCTATAACTGCGAGACCGAGAGCGATGATTTCAAAAACGGTTATGAGAACTTCCTGCGGGTGGCCACGGTGTTAAAGGCCCTGAAAGACCTGCGGGTGGCTAAGATCGGCGAGCGCCCGGTGCCCTTTATGAGCGTGATGACCAACGAGGCCAATCTGATCAACCGTTTCGGCGTGACTACCATCCCGGTATCGCCCTACGCGGTTGCGGAGCGGGCCAAGAAGCTGATCGCGGACAACGATCCGGTATTCAAGACCTACTATGAGGATCTGACCAGCCGGATGGACAGCAGCGCCATGACGGAAGAGAATGTAAAAAAGGCCGCGGCCACCAAGATCGCCATCCAGGGAATCATGGAGGAAAACAACTGTTCCGTGGGCGCGTTTGAGTGCTGGTCCGCATTCCCGGCCGTGCTGGGCGTCTGCCCCTGCGTGGTGTTGGGCGAGATGGCGGATGCAGGTTATCCGCTGGCCTGTGAGACGGATGTGAACGGTGCCATCACCCTGGCGATCCTGCGGGCCTGCAACCTGTACGAGGAGCCCGGCTTCCTGGCCGACTTGACCATCCGTCATCCCCAGAACGACAATGCGGAGCTTCTGTGGCACTGCGGACCCTTCCCCTACTCCTTAAAGGCTGAGAGCAGCAAGGCGCGGCTGGTGGACGGACAGGAGCGGTTCGAGCTGAAGCAGGGGCATCTGACCGTGTGCCGCTTCGACGATATCGACGGCAAATACTATCTGTTCGCCGGTGAGGGCACCACCACCACCGGGCCGGAGACCAACGGCACCTACGTGTGGTTTGAGGTGGACGACTGGAAGCGCTGGGAGGAGAAGCTGATGTTCGGCCCCTATATTCATCACCTGGGCGGCGCTTACGGCAGCTATCTGCCCGTACTGCGCGAGGTGGCCCGTTACCTGGATATTGAATTTGATAATGCCCACGAGCAGGGCATCCACAGTTTATAAATCATAGAACATTCAGAATGGAGGAAATAAATATGTATACGATCAAAGCAAAGGCACTGACCCCCGAGGCATTTTGTAAGTACGGCACTTATATGAATTTACTGGACAACGACGAGATGGCAAAGGCGTCCATTTTCCCGGCCAACTTTTTCGCAGACCTGGTGACCCTGGACTTCGGCACCTCCACACTGCCCACCATTTCCATCTGCCATGTGAAAAAGCAGGAGAAAAACATCGTGGCTTTCCTGGAAGCCCACAAGTTCACCTGCGAGGGCCTGCTGCCCCTGGACGGGGACGTAATCATTTTTGTGGGAAGTCCGGCCGGGGACCGGTTTTCAGTGGAGAATCTGGAGGCGTTCTACATTCCTAAGGGCACATTTGTAAAGCTGAATCCGCTGATCGTCCACGGCACCCAGTATCCGGTGAACATCGATGAAGTACATATCGTGTGCATGCTGCCGGGCCGCACCTTCCGCAACGACATGATTCCCCAGCCCCTGGAGGAGAACGAGAAGGCGGAGATCATTCTGGAATAAGGAAGGAGCCTGACGATGTGTGAAAAGATTCTGTTCGGCTCTATGCCGGATGGGGATCCGGTGTACCTTTGCAGGCTGGATAACCGGAAGGGAACCAGGGCTGAGATCTTAAGCCTGGGCGGAATCATTCGGAGTATATGGACTGCGGACCGGAACGGAAATACGGCGGATTTGGTGCTGGGCCAGGATAATCTGCAGGCTTACATGGAAAATCCTTCCTGTTCCGGCGCTGTGATCGGGCGGGTGGCCAACAGAATATCAGGGGGAAGGTTTACGCTTTCGGGCCGGGATTACCGGCTGGAGCAGAATGACCGGGGAAACTGCCTGCACAGCGGCAGCGGGAATTACGCGGCACGCAATTTCAAGGTGGAGGAATCCGGAATGGACGAGGTGATCCTTTCCCTGAGAGATGAGGGGGAAGGCGGCTTCCCCGGGGATGTGGCGGTCACGGTACGTTATCAGTTGACGGAGGACCACAGGCTGCGGGTGGACTACCGGGCCGACGCGGCGGAGGCCACGCCGGTGAACCTGACCAACCACTGCTATTTCAATCTGGCAGGCCACGGCCAACCGCAGACCGGGGATCACAGCGTGATGATCCGGGCGGACTTCTATACGGCGTCGGATGAAAACTGCATTCCCACCGGGGAAATACTCCGGGTGGGGGGAACACCTCTGGATTTAAGGCAGGCCCGGCCTCTGGGAGACGCCATAGAGGAGCTGTCAGGAAGCCGGTGGGATTACGGTGGGTTCGACCACAACTACGTGATCGCGGGCCGGGGTTTCCGCCTGGCCGCCGCCGCGTGGGATCCCGGAAGCGGCCGTAAGCTGGAGGTCTACACGGATGCCCCCGGAATGCAGTTCTACACCGCAAATCACCTGAACGGCCTATCAAACAATAAAGAAGGCGCGTCCTATCCGAAGCACTGTGCTTACTGTTTCGAGACACAGAATTTCCCGGACGCGGTCAACATCGGCCACTTTCCGAATCCGGTTGTAACGGAAGGCGGCAGTATGGTAACATTGACGGAGTTCCGTTTTTCCGTGATGGATTAGTATGCCGCGGCGGCTCAGGCAGCCGCCCGGCGCATCCGAAAGGATCTGGCAAGTTGCCTGGAAGGGGGAAAACTATGAAAGAAGATGGAAGACTGAGTTCAAAGGCGAAGTTCTCGTATCTGTTCGGAGATCTGGGCTGTTGCCTGATGAACTATATGCTGATCAACTATTTTATGTTCTACTGCACCAACATGCTGGGTATCTCAGTGGTGGCGGTAGGTACCATTATGTTTGTCGCAAGAATCTGGGACGCGGCCAACGATATCGCCGTTGGGGCGTTTGTGGACCGTACCCATAACAAGGCCGGAAAGGCCAGGCCATGGATCAAATGGTTCGCCGTGCCCTGCGCCCTGTCGTGCCTGATGATGTTCGCCGCACCCGCGGGGGCTTCCAACACCGTGAAGGTGGCCTGGGTAGCCGTTGGATACATACTGTTCGCATTGTTCTATACGACAGTGAACCTGCCTTACGGTTCCATGCTCCCTCTGATGACGAAGAACTCCGTGGACCGCGCGTCGCTCTCCAGCTTCCGCATGATCGGCGCTTACATTGGCATTTTCATCGTAAATGCCACAGCTCTGCCCATGGTGGCATTCTTCGGAAATAAAATGGGCGGCCGCGTTTACGCTTATACGGTTGTGACGGCGATCATGTGCGTTGGCGGCCTGATCAGCTTCTATATCCTGTACCGGAACTGCCCTGAGACGGTGAAGGAGGACACCTCCGGCCTGGAGGGACTGAGCCAGGAGGAGATCAAGAAAAAACACAAGGCGGACGCCCTGCCTGTGTGGACCAGCGTGAAGTATCTGATCAAGAATAAGGCATGGGTGCTGGTGTTCTCCATCACCATGCTGAATTTCCTGAGACAGCCCTTTACCAGCACCTCCATGGCCTATTATTTCCTGTACTATTTCAAGGTGGATGAGACCCGCAGCGCCATATTCTCGTCATTGGGAATGCTTGCAGGCCTGGTGCTGCTGCCGTTCATCCCCACGATTATCCGGAAGTTCGGGTACAAGCGGAGTCTGATGGGTAGCTATCTGCTGGCGTCCACCTTTGGCTTTTGCGCATATTTTGCCGGAAAAAACATCAATATGGTGCTGGTATTCTATCTTTTGAGCACGATGTCCGGTTCTCTGACCGGCGTGGCAGTGCTCTCCATGCTGGCGGACACCCTGGAGTACGGCGAGCTGAAGTTCGGAGTGCGCCTGGATGGCCTGGGATTCGCGGCCAACAGCTTCTCCACCAAGGCCGGTCCGGCCATCGGCGGCCTTCTTGTGACCATGGTTTACGCCATCGGCAAGCTGGACACCTCGCTGGTGCTGGGACAGGATCAGAGTTCTAGCGCTCTGATGGCGTTGCGCTTGTCCATGTTTGTGATCCCCAACCTGATCGCGCTGGTACAGGTGATATTGTCCTTCATGTATCCCTTAAGCCAGGAGAAGATGGAGGAGGTCAACGGAGAGCTGGCCAACCGCCACAGCGATCCCAACTATATTCCGATGGACGTGCAGCTTTAGGCTGAGAAACGCCCGGAATCGGGCAGACAGTTTGAATGGGCGGATTTCCCGCGTTTTGGCGGGAAATCCATCCGTTTTGCTGCGGTGGAACTTGCCGTATCGGGGAATTATGTTATTGACAGTCATACAAAAATACAAGATAATAGACAAAGAATGTAAAAGAAAAGATGGTACGGCAAACTATGATTGGAAAAAGCAGAAAACCTAAAAATATCAAGTTTCACAATCAGCGGCTGGTATTGTCCCTGATGCGGCAGAACGCGGTTATCTCCGCCAGCGAGATCGCCCAGAGGATCAACCTGAGCATCACCACGGTGGTGAAGATTCTGGCGGTTCTCCAGGAGAACGGTCTGATCAAATCCATGGGCAAAGGCAGCTCCACCGACGAGGGAGGCAAGAAGCCGGAGCTGTTTGCCATCAACGAGTCCTACAAGCACGTGATCGCCATCTACGCGGGACCGGATTTTATTCAGGCAGCGGTCACGGATTTGAACTGCCGGGTGATCAGCCACCACAACTACCGCTACAAGGCCCCGGAGAGCCTGGAGCAGTCCATGCAGGATATCGCAGATTGCGTCCGGTCGGCTATGGAGGAAAACGGCCTGCAGTCCGATGACATCTGCGCCATACCGGTAAGTTTTGACGGCATCGTGGACACGGAGAGCGGCATTATTTATTATCCCATTCACAACAGCGGATGGGGGAGGAATATCCCGGCCCAGGAGATGCTGGAACGGCGGATTCCCTGGAACCATAATATTGTGATCAACAACGGAAGCAGATATTTTTCATACGGAATTTTTCTGGATCATCCGGAATACCGGGATAAAAATATCCTTTCGATCCTGGCCGCTACCTCCACCGGCGGCTGTCTCATCGACCACGGCAAGCTGGTTCAGGGCGCCCACGGGTTTATGGGCGAGGTGGGACATGTGATCATCCAGCCCGCTTACCGGAAGCGACGCTGTCTCTGCGGGCGGTACGGCTGCTTTGAGACGCTGGTTTCCATGGAAGCGGTGAGAGAGTACGCCGCCGAGCTCGTGGAGGAATACGGAGATCATCCTCTGTATGGCCGGATCATGAACGGGGAAGCCATGCATCGGGACGTTTTCGCGCTGGCGGATCAGGGAGACGCCTTTGCACGGTCCGTGGTGGACAAGCTGGTTTCAGCCTTTGAAAGCCTGATCCACAACGCGGCGCTATTGTGCGACCCGGATTTGGTGGCCATTGGCGGCGCATTTACGGAGGGCGGCGTGTACTTCCTGGAGGAGCTGAGAGCGCGGATCAGCAACCAGTCCTTTTTTGAAATCGGCAACAAGCTGTCCATTGTCTACAGTACCCTGGATGCGGAGTACAGTATTGTGAATATCAACGTGGGGGCAGCGCTGTACGCGGTGGACGAGTATCTGCGTACGCTGGAATTTGTGTAAATGAGTTCAGAGAGAAACAGGCGGCAGCCGGCGGGAATTCAGCTGGCTGCTCCTTTTTTGGTGATTTATTAATTTATGTTACTAAACTAACTTGACAAACTAAAATTATATACTATAATAAGAGTATCAAAACAATTTCACGTATGGAGGTAGAGAGATGAGGTATAAACATTTTACCAATGCAAATGTGGACGTATCGGCTCTGGCAGTGGGAACATGGGCGATCGGCGGCCAGAACTACGGCGCGGTTGACCGGACTGATTCGATCAAGGCGATTCACGCCATGCTGGATCAGGGTGTGAACCTGATCGACACCGCGCCCTGCTACGGGAACGGGGCTTCCGAGAAGATCGTGGGCGAGGCCCTGGCCACCGTGCCTCGGGAGAGGGTGCTGGTTTCCACCAAGTTCGGCCTGCTGCCCGATGTGTACTCCGGCGGCTACAAAAAGGTGGCTACCTACAAGAGCATCATGAGCGAGGTGGAGAGCTCTCTGATGAATCTGAATACCGATTACATAGATTTCTACTTCGTGCACTGGCCGGATGTGAATACGCCGATCGACGAGACCATGGCCGCGCTGTCCACCTTAAAAAAGCAGGGCAAGATCCGCTTTGTGGGCGTGTCCAACTTTTCGGAGAAGCAGATTGAGGACGCTCAGGAGTATTTGCGGATCGACGTACAGCAGCCGCCTTTCTCTATGGTGAACCGGAATTTTGTGGATCTGATGAAATGGGGGATGGAGCGGGGCATCGACTCCATGACTTACGGCTCCCTGGGATCGGGAATTCTCTCCGGCGCCATCCGCAAACTGCCGGATTTCGCCCCCGGAGATATGCGCCTGACCTTCTATGATTTCTTCCGCGAACCCAAGTTCTCCAAGATTATGGAGCTGTTAAAAACCATGGATCAGATCGCTGCCAAACATGGCAAGCCGGTGGCCCAGATCGCCATCAACTGGAGCACGGCCCAGGATTTCGTGGGCACAGCTCTGGTGGGCGTGCGCAACGAGCAGGAGGCAATGGAAAACTGCGCGGCCTTTGACTGGCAGCTGGAGGACGATGAGGTGGCGCTGCTGAACGCAGAGCTGGAGCGCCTTGAGATCTGAGGCGGAGACAGGAGAGGAGAAGGGATATGCCGAGAGTAAAGGTAAATGAATTGTTGAAGCACGCGACCGAGAACCGCTATGGGGTGGCCGCGGTCAACACGCTGAATATTGAGACGGTGAAATATGTGATTGCGGCAGCGGAGCGGGAGCGGGTTCCGGTGATCGTACAGTTTTATCCGGGGTTTGAGAATTATACTGCCCTTAGGCATCTGGCGTTCGCAGCCTGCGACATGGCAGACCGGGCCTCGGTTCCGGTAGCGGTGCATCTGGATCATTCCAATTCCTTTGAGATCGCCGTGAAGGGTATCCGGGACGGGTTCCCGTCGGTGATGGTGGACGGCTCCGCACTTTCCTTTGAGGAGAACGTTGACCTGACGGCCGCGGTGGTGCGCACCGCCGGAATCTTTGGCGTGGACGTGGAAGCAGAGTTGGGGCACGTCGGCAGCGGGGACAATGAGGACGATATCGTCAATACGGACCACTACACCAGGGTGGATCAGGCGGTGGAGTTTGTGGAGCGTACAGGCTGCGGCTCCCTGGCCATTGCGGTGGGCAACGCCCATGGGCCCTACGTGAAGACTCCGAATCTGGATTTCGACCGAATCAGGGCTATCCGCTCCAGTGTCTCTGTGCCCCTGGTGCTCCACGGATGTTCCGATATTCCGGAGGAGCAGCTGAAGGAGGCGGTGAACCTGGGCATGAGCAAGTTCAACATCGCCACAGAATATTTTCGGGCCATGTACCAGGCCATGGAAAAAGGCATCGCAAGCGGGAAGTATGACGGCAACGCGGTGGGGTTGATGTTTGATATCCAGGAGGCAATGATCGAGTTTGTAGTCGGAAAGATCCGGCTTCTGAACCCCAATAAGTTTTCTCTGTAAGGTGAATATAAAGCGATGAGGGACCGGCGCGCCGGTCCCTTTTGGTGTGGGGAAAGCGGGGAAGGAGAGGAACATGCGGCAGACGGCCTGCGCCGGAGGAAGTTCACCGCTATCTCTTTGGAAGAATAACGCACTGATATTGGCAAACCCGCGGATTAATGATATAATTTCCCTGTTTGACAGGGCCGTTTTTGTCTTTTTGGGGCAGAAACGGTCAAATACCGCGGTTTCGGCCGCAAAATAACAATTTGGAAGTACAGCGGGCAGTGGGCGTTGGCCTGCCGCTTGCGGAAATGACAGTTTTCATACAAGAGAGGAGTTAAGCGGGTGTTTCGAGCGGAAGATTATGTGAAAGTGGAGGACCTGGACGAAGCCTATGAGCTTTGCCAGAAGCGCAGCAGCCTGATCGTGGGCGGCATGGCGTGGCTGAAGATGAGCTCGGTGACGAAGCGTGTGATCATCGACCTGTCCGGCCTGGGACTGGACACCATCGAGGAGACGGACCAGGAGTTTCGGATCGGGTGCATGTGCACGCTGAGGCAGCTGGAGACCCATCCGGGCCTGAACCAGTATTTTAACGGTATTTTTAAGGAGTGCACGCGGCACATCGTGGGCGTGCAGCTGCGCAACGTGGCTACGGTGGGCGGCAGCATCTACGCGCGGTTTGGATTTTCCGATGTTCTGACCTGCATGATGGCGCTGGACTCCTACGTGGAGCTGCACCACGGCGGGGTAATCCCCATGGCTGAGTTCGCGGCCCGCCCGGTGAGCCGGGACGACCGGGACGTGCTGGTGCGCATCATCATCCGCAAGGACGGGCGCAAGGCGGCCTACACCACCCAGCGCAATTCCCAGACGGATTTCCCGTTAATCGCCTGCTGCGTTTCACGGCTGGGAGACCACTGGTACGTGGCCGTGGGCGCCCGCCCGGGTAAGGCCAAAGTGACCCAGGTGACGGACGACGGAAATGAGAGCCTGGCCGATCTGGCCAGGGAGGCGGCGGACGCCTTCAACTACGGAAGCAATAACAGAGGAAGCGGCGAGTACCGCCACCAGCTTGCCAGGGTTTACGTGCGCAGGCTGATGGAGCGCCTGACGGGAAGGAGTGTCAGCAAGGCATGAAGATACAGTTTCGATTAAATGGAAAGACGGTGCAGGCGGATATCCAGGCGGACATGCTGCTGATCGACCTGTTGCGGGACATGGGCTGCACCAGCGTGAAGCGCGGCTGCGAGACGGACAACTGCGGCCTCTGTACGGTGTGGATGGACAAGAAGCCCATCCTGTCCTGCTCCACCCTGGCGGTGCGGGCCAATGGACGCCATTTGCGGACCCTGGAGGGACTTCAGAAGGACGCGGAGGAATTTGGCCTGTTCCTGGCAAAGGAAGGCGGAGAGCAGTGCGGTTTCTGCAGCCCCGGCTTCATTATGAACGTGCTCTCCATGGTTCGGGAGCTGGACGACCCCACCGAGGAGGAGATCAAGGAGTATCTGGCCGGAAACCTGTGCCGGTGCAGCGGGTACATGTCCCAGCTGCGGGCCGTGAAGAAGTTTCTGGCATATAAAAAGGAACAGCGGGAAGGAGGGAAGGCCTGATGGAGAACGAGAAGAGACAGTCATACCGCGTGGTGGGCGCTCCCATCATCAAGAAGGACGCCATGGCCCTGGTGACCGGCAAGCCGGTTTACACCGCGGACATTGCTCCCAGGGACTGCCTGGTGGTGAAGGTGCTCAGAAGCCCCTACGCCCACGCCATGATCACGGAGATCGACTGCGCCGTGGCCAAGAAGCTGCCGGGAATCGAGTGCGTTCTGACCTACAAGGACGTGCCCCAGAAGCGTTTCACCCTGGCAGGGCAGACATTTCCTGAGCCCAGCCCCTACGACCGCCTGATCCTGGACCGCCACCTGCGCTTTGTGGGCGACGCGGTGGCCATCATTGCGGGACAGACCGAAGCCCAGGTGGATCACGCCATGCGCCTGATCAAGGTGAAATACCAGGAGCTGCCGCCGGTGCTGGATATGCACGAGGCCAAGGACAATCCCGTCCTGATCCATCCCGAGGAGGACTGGAAGGCCCTCTGTAAGGTTGGAGCGGACAACAAGCGCAACCTCTGTGCCACCGGCTCAGAGGAGAAGGGCGACGTGGACGCGGTGATGGCACAGTGCAGCCACGTGGTCGACCGGGTTTACCACGCCAAGGCCAATCAGCAGGCTATGATGGAGACTTTCCGGACCTTTACCTACATGGACGTATACGGCCGTCTGAACGTGGTCTCCTCCACCCAGATCGTGTTCCACGTCCGCCGGATTCTGGCCAACGCCCTGGACATTCCCAAGTCCAAAATCCGCGTGGTGAAGCCCAGAATCGGCGGCGGCTTCGGCGCCAAGCAGACCGCTGTGGTGGAAATTTACCCGGCCGTGGTCACCTGGTTCACCGGCAAACCGGCCAAGATCATTTACACCCGCTATGAGTCCCAGATCGCTTCCTCTCCCCGCCATGAGATGGAGGTGCATGTGAAGATCGGCTGTAACGACGACGGCATTTTCCAGGCCATCGACGTGTACACCCTGTCCAACACCGGCGCTTACGGCGAGCACGGCCCCACCACCGTGGGCCTCTCCGGCCACAAGGCTATTCCGCTGTACCGGACGCCCAAGGCATTCCGCTTCGCCTACGACGTAGTTTACACCAACCGGATGAGCGCGGGCGCTTACCGGGGTTACGGCGCGACCCAGGGTATTTTCGCCATGGAATCGGCGGTCAGCGAGCTGGCGGCCGAGCTTCACATGGACCCGGTGAAGCTTCGGGAAATGAACATGGTGAAGGAGGGCGACATCATGCCCGCCTACTACAACGAGCCGGCATCCAGCTGCGCTCTGGACCGCTGCATGGCCAGGGCCAAAGAGATGATCGGCTGGGACGAGAAATACCCCAGACGCGATATGGGGAACGGCAAGGTCCGCGGCGTGGGAATCGCCATGGCCATGCAGGGCTCCTCCATCGCGGGCGTGGACGTGGCCAGCGTGTCCATCAAGGTAAATGACGACGGCTTCTACAGCATGACCATCGGCGCGGCGGAAATGGGGACGGGCTGCGACACCACCCTGGCCCAGGTGGCCGCCGAGTGCCTGGACTGCGAGATCGACGATATCGTGGTGTACGGTGCGGACACGGACATTTCCCCCTACGACTCGGGCTCCTACGCCTCCAGCACGGCCTACCTCACGGGAATGGCCGTGGTCAAGACCTGCGAGTCCCTGAAACAGAAGATTATCGCCAAGGGCGCGGACTATTTAAACTGTCCGGCCGACGGCCTGGAATTTGACGGAAAGCGGGTGTTTAAGCCCGCGGCGGACGGGGTGGAGGAATTGTCCATCAGTCTGAAGGACATTGCCAACAAATCCATGGGCTTCAACAGCGATGCATTGTCCGCCAGCGAATCCCATCACTCCCCCACGTCTCCGCCGCCCTTTATGGTGGGAGCCGCCGAGGTCGAGGTGGACAAGGAGACCGGAGCCATCCGTCTGGTGGACTACGTGGCCGTGGTGGACTGCGGAACCGCGCTGAACCCCAACCTGGTGAAGGTGCAGACCGAGGGCGGACTGGCCCAGGGAATCGGCATGGCCATGTACGAGGACATCCATTACTCGGAAAAAGGCCAGGTGTACGAGAATTCCCTGATGCAGTACAAGATTCCCAGCCGTCTGGACGTGGGCACAATCCGGGTGGAGTTCGAGAACAGCTACGAGCCCAACGGACCCTTTGGAGCCAAATCCATCGGCGAGGTCGTGATCAACACGCCGTCCCCGGCTATCGCCAACGCGGTGTACAACGCGGTGGGCGTGCGGGTGCGCGAGCTGCCGGTTACGGCGGAAAAAGTATTTATGGGGATGCAGGGGCTGTAGACAGCCCGAGGGGGTTTTCTTATGGGAGCGACGCAGACACAGGAAGAAAAATTTATCCATATGACCCAGGAGCCGGTTCCACATCTGATCTGTGAGCTGGCAGGGCCGACGATTATCAGCATGCTGGTCACCTCCTTCTACAACATGGCGGACACGTTTTTCGTGGGCCAGGTGGGGACCAGCGCCACAGGGGCTGTGGGCATCGCGTTTTCCGTGATGGCCGTGATTCAGGCCTTCGGGTTCTTCTTCGGCCACGGCTCGGGCAACTACGTGTCCCGCAAGCTGGGAGCCCAGGAGTTCGACGAGGCGGCCAAGATGGCCGCCACCGGCTTTGTGTCGGCATTTATCATGGGACTGGTGATCATGGCGGCGGGGCTGGCCTTTCTGGACCCGCTCTGCCATATGCTGGGGGCAACGGACACCATACTGCCCTACGCCAGGTCCTACCTGGGCTTTATCCTGATCGGAGCGCCCTACATGACGGCTTCGCTGGTGCTCAACAACCAGCTCCGGTTCCAGGGCAGCGCCTTCTACGCTATGATCGGCATCGCCTCCGGGGCGGTGATCAACATTGTGCTGGACCCCATTTTCATCTTTGTGTTCCACATGGGCATCGGCGGCGCGGCCCTGGCCACCATCATCAGCCAGTTTATCAGCTTCTGCCTGCTGATCGCGGGAACCAGGAGAGGGGGCAACCTGCGCCTGGACATCCGCAAGTTCTCGCCCAGCCTGGAGCGCTACAAGATCATTTTAAACGGCGGAGCGCCGTCCCTGTGCCGCCAGGGCCTGGGCAGCGTGGCTACCGCCTGCATGAACCTGATGGCCAGGCCCTACGGGGACGCGGCCATCGCGGCCATGTCCATTGTGATGCGCATCACCCAGTTCGCGGCCTCGGTGATGATCGGCTTCGGCCAGGGCTTCCAGCCGGTCTGCGGCTTCAACTACGGGGCTAAGAAGTACGGCCGGGTGAAGGAGGGCTTCTGGTTCTGCGTGCGCGTGTCCACCGTGTTTCTCTGTATCATGGCGGTCTGCGGCTGGTTCGGCGCGGAGCTTCTGGTCACCATTTTCCGAAAGGGCGACCCGGATGTGATCCGGTACGGAACCCGGGCCCTCAGGCTTCAGTGCATTTCCTTCCCGCTGGTGGGCTGGATCACCATGTGTAACATGATGATGCAGACCATGGGCAAGGGCGTGCGGGCCACCATCCTGTCCATGTCCCGCCAGGGCCTGTTTTTCATTCCACTGGTGCTGACGCTGCCCGCCTATTACGGCCTCTTCGGCGTGCAGGTGAGCCAGCCCATCTCCGACGTCGTCAGCTTCCTGGTGGCGATCCCGCTGGAGATTGGGGTGCTGCGGGAGATGACCCGGGAGATGCGGGCTATGGAGATGGAGTCCGGAATTACCACGTAAACAGAGCGGCAACTTCGATGTTAAATTTACCCGTTTTGCATTCGCCCTTGCATATCCCTCCCAAAAGTTGTATACTAAATCCAGTTATGACGCGGGCAGAGTTTTGCAGAGCCTGCGCCGGATACACACCAACACCAGGAGGGATTGCAATGATTGAGGCAACGAGCTGCGGCGGTGTGGTTATTTTTCGCGGGAAAATCCTTGTCCTGTACAAGAATTACAAGAACAAGTACGAGGGATGGGTTCTGCCCAAGGGAACAGTAGAAGCTGGCGAGGAGTATAAGGAGACTGCCCTGCGCGAGGTTAAGGAAGAAACCGGGGTCAGCGCCTCTATCATCAAGTATATCGGTAAGAGCCAATATTCATTCAATACCCCACAGGACGTGGTGGAAAAGGACGTCCACTGGTATCTGATGATGGCCGACAGCTATTACAGCAAACCACAGCGGGAAGAATACTTTCTGGACTCCGGGTACTATAAATTTTATGAAGCCTACCACCTGCTGAAATTTTCCAATGAAAAGCAGATTCTGGAAAAGGCGTACAACGAGTATCTGGACTTGAAGAAGAGTAATCTTTGGGGAAGCAAGAAATATTTTTAAATGAAATCAGATGGATTTGAAGGAGCGCTCCGGGTCGGCCGGGGCGTTCTTTTTTTGTTTGGGGCCGGTGGATGGAGCGGGACCTGCCCCACCTGATCATATTTTTCCGCCAGTTAGACAAAAAAGTACAGGAAATCTTACAGCCCGCCGGATTATAATGAATGATATCGGCAGAGGAGGTAAGGAATATGGAAACTGTAAGAAAGGTCGGAATCATCGGCTTGGGGGTCGTTGCGGACACACACGTAAAGGCGGTGGGAGCGGTTGACCAGTGTAGCCTTGCGGCGGGCTGTGACCTGGATCCGGAGCGCAGGGCGGTTCTCGGCGTGGGACCGTCGTTTTATACGGATTACCGTGAGATGCTGGAATGCGAACAGCTGGATGCGGTGCACATCTGCCTTCCCCATGATCTTCACCAGCCGGTGGCAGAAGCCTGCGCGGCTGCCGGAGTGAATGTTCTTTCAGAAAAACCGGAGGCTGTCACGGGAGAACAGCTGAGGCGGATGGAGCAGCTGGAGGACCGGTATCATGTACAGGTAGGGATTTGTCTGCAGAACCGCTATAACGAAACCACAAAGCAGTTGCTAGAGATGGCCGGGAGCGGCGCCTATGGCCGCTTGAAAGCGGTAAAGGGAATCGTAACCTGGCACAGACCGGCCCAGTATTATGAAAACGCGCCCTGGCGCGGAAGTTTTGCCAGATCCGGCGGGGGCTGTATGATGAACCAGAGCATCCATACGCTGGATCTTATGCAGTTGATTGGAGGGCCGATTGAGGCAATTCACGGCACAGTCAGCCGGTGGATGGACTATCCCACCGAGGTGGAGGATACCGCTGGGGCCAGAATCTGTTTTGCAAACGGCGCTGAGGGCATTTTCTTTGCTACGGTCGGTTATGGGGACAACTCCAGCGTGGAGGTGGAGGCGGTCTGCGAACGAGCGGTATTTAACATTAAGAATTACCGGCTGACCATAAGAGAGAACGGAGGGGAGGAACGCCTGGTGTGCACGGACCGGAGTCTGAATGGAAAAACGTATTACGGCGCGGGGCACGAGGCGCTGATCCGCGAATTTTACCGGAAGCTAAACGGGGAGGCGGGCTCTTACGTGACGTGCCGGGAAGGGGCGGTCAGCGTGCGCATGATTCATAAAATTTATGAATCCTCCTTAAAACATCAGAAGGTTCAGTGGGGCCAGGGCGGTTGAGACAGTCAACCGCCCTGTTCTCTTGACTTTGTCCGCTGCAGTTATTAAACTGTTAGTAGATGAGAAAGGAGCCGCACGATGGAGGAACACAGCCTGTTAAACATGATCTCCGGGTATTCGGATGAGCCGGCAAAGCTGATGCAGATCGATGAGCACTACCGCTATGAGGATCTGCTGATGGAGTCTGTTATGTGGCCGGATCCGGAAAAGTGCCGGGAAGCGCTCAGAGGATTGGAGCAGACTTATTACCGGAATGTGTTTCCGCCGCGTTTTCCCAATGATCCGGTGTCCGAGTACCGTGAGTCCACACTGCGCCTGAACACGGTTCTTCGGATTGCGGCCCGCAGGGGCGGGCTGCCGCCTGTGTTTCTCCATGCCATATCCGACGGTTTCGCATTTCGGATCTATCGAATGAGAACCGTTGGGGAGCTGGAGCCGTTTAGGGAGTATATGGCTCATTACTATGTGAATGCAGTAAGCGAGTATTCCATCAATCGCTACAGCGATGAGGTGGGGGAGATCATCTCATACATCAACTACCATCTACTGGATAAAATCAGCCTCAGCGAACTGGCGCAGCAGTTTCATTTTTCGGAGTCCTATCTGTCCCGGCGGTTTAAGCGCGAGACGGGGTTTAATCTGTCGTCCTTTGTGGTCAGGAGCCGTGTTGAGCTGGCGAAGCAGTATTTCCGGATGGGCTATAAAAGCGTGACCCAGGTGAGCCAGCTTTGCGGCTTCAGCGACAGCGGCTATTTCCAAAAAGTGTTCAAAAAAATAGAAGGAGAGACTCCTTCTAAATTTATTGCCGGCATATGCAGGGACGGGAATGAGGTTTTAAACACACCCTAGCCCTGCTTGGCTATAGTGGACAGATAGCGGTATATGCTGGCCTCCGAGCATTTTAAAGCCGCCGCGACCTGGCTTACAGAGCCTTTGATGAGGAAAATGTCCTTTTTTTTCAACGCCTTGATAATCTCCAGCTTTTCCGTCTGGGTCAGGCGGTCGACTTCAATCTGGCCGTACAGGTCGCGGATGGTGAAGCGGGTGATCTCCCCTGCGTTGGTAATGGTTTCGGAAAGGTGCTCCACCTCCACCGGCTGTGGGGAGATGGTGAAGAAATCTTCCGGAAGTCCGCTCAACCGCAGGACATCGCGGCTGATGCGCTGATATTCTTCTATGTTTGAGTTGATGCAGAGCAATCCCACCAGTTTGCCGTTCTCCTTGATAAACAGATTGGAGGAACGCAGGAGCTGGCCGTCCTGCGTACGGCCCAAAAAGTTTGTCATGTAGTCCTGATTTTTCCAGGACTCTTTTTTTATAATGGATCTGGCCAGGTCTGTCAGAGGGGCCCCGATTCCCTGACCTTCCAGCGTGCCGTTGGCGATGGCAATGACCTGCTCTTTTTTCTGACTCAGGTCGAATAGCACGATCTTGCTGTTCTTTCCCAATACCTCACCTAAAAAAGGAACAAGTTGTTTATACAGTTCTAAACTTTTCATGGAGTACCCCCCTCTATCTGGTATAACCCCATTATAGTACATTCTTTATAAAGTTTCCATCCCTATAATAAAAGAATATCACAAATAATAGTTTTAATTACAATAAAAAACTATTATTAATCAAAAAAATTATTGACAATCTGCCGGCAAAAGGATATAGTAAAGATATAATTTGTAAATATGACAATTAAATGAGGAAAGTGAGCGGTTAAATTGGGGAAAATGATGAAAATAGAGGACTTCATGCAAACCGAGCCCTGATTCCGCTGCGGACCTCGGGAAACACGCGAATAGCGAGAAGGAGGATATAATGAGGAAAAAAGCGATGACACTTTTGGCGGTGGCGGCTATGTGCGCTTCTGTAGCGGTAGGGTGCTCCGGGAAGGCGGAGGAAAGCTCCGGAGGCGGACAGCCGGCGCAGACCGGTGCCGGGGAATCGACTGCAGCTGGTGAGCAGGATGTGATACTGGATTTCACATGGTGGGGCAATCAGGTGCGGAATGAGCGCACGGAGGCGGCCTGCCAGGCGTACACGCAGGCGAATCCGGATGTTACCTTCCGCCCGGTTCCCATTAACGGTAAAGAGTATTTCGACAAGATCACCACGCTGGCGGCCGGACAGCAGATGCCGGATATTTTACAGCAGGACTATGAAAAACTGAACCGGTATGTGGAAAAAGGGCTTCACGAGAATATGGATCCCTATGTGGAGAACGGAGTGATCGATGTCTCTAAAATTCCGGAAACGTTTCTTCAGAGTGGTCAGGCGTCCGGGTCCTATTACGCTTTCAGCATGGGTGTGAATGCTCCCTGTCTGGTTTATGATAAAACCTTTCTGGAGGAGAATGGATTCCAGGTGGGAGAACGTATGACCTGGAACGAGTTTAATGCCTTGGCAAAAGAAGTCCATGAAAAGACAGGGGTCAAAACGACCTACAGCACCCTTTTGGGACCGCAGCATCAGATTCGGATTTCCGTGAGAAACGCCGGCAAGCACGTTTATTCCGAGGACGGAAAAACATTGGGATTTGAGGATGCAAATCTGGTAGCCCGCGTGTTCGCATTGATGGAGAACTCTATAAACGAGGGATACGGCCTGAGCGGCGAGGGGTACACGGGTGTGCAGACTGTGGAGCAGTGCCCAATCGTGTCCGGCCAGGCGTGGAACGAGTTTATCTATTCCAACCAGGTGGTGGCGTTGCAGGAAGCCATGGGAGACCATGAACTGGGAATTGCTATGAATCCGGAATTTGACGATGCGGTGGCTCCGGGCGCCTTTGTGAAGCCTTCCGTTATGATTTCGATGGGGTCCCAGGGAACAGAGGCTGAGAAACAGAAATCCGCAGAGTTCATCAACTATATTCTGAATTCCGTGGAGTGCAACGAGATATTGCTGGGCGAGCGCGGCGTTCCGATCAATTCCAATGTCAGGGAAGCGATCTATGACAAAGTGGATGATGTAACCCAGAAAACCTTTGATTTTATTGATCTGGTTGCGGAGCATTCATCCGCCCCGGAGCAGATTGATCCTTCGGCCGGACAGGAGATCGATGTCAACGCCCAGCGCATGCGCGATGAGGTTCTGTATGGTAAGAAAACAGCGGCGGAGGCTGGCCAGGAATGGATGGAAATGGCTCAGAAGCTGTTAAATGAATAGAGTGTCCTGCCGGAAAGGAGGAGAGCCTATGCTGCCGGCCAAGACGAGGGGCGGTTCAAAAGGTTTTTATAACAGACACCGGAACAATATTGAAGGGTACGCATTTATCAGTCTGTTTATTGTGGGATTTGTGCTCTTTACGGTGGTTCCCATCGTTACCTCATTGTTTTTGTCCTTTGCGGACTATGATGTGCTGTCGCCGCCAAAGTTTGTGGGGCTGAAGAACTATATCCGCATGTTTACGGATGACAAACAGTTCTATACGTCCTTTGGCGTCACCATTTTTTACGTGCTGGTGTCGGTTCCGCTGCGTTTGATGTTTGCGCTGGCAGTGGCGCTTCTCCTGCAGAGGACGACGAAGCTCACCACATTTTACCGGGCTGCGTACTACCTGCCCACCATTATCGGCAACTCCATCGCCATCGCGGTGGTGTGGCGCCGTATGTTCAGCGCCGACGGACTGTTCAATGCGATTGTCAATCAGATTTTTAATACCAATATACAGATTTCCTGGATCGGAGGCGAACACACTGCGGTCTGGACGCTGGTTCTGTTGGCGATCTGGCAGTACGGCTCCTCCATGCTGATCTTTTTATCCGGCCTCAAACAGATTCCGACCAGCCTGCTGGAGGCGGCGGAGATCGACGGCGCCGGGAAAATACAGAAGTTTTTTAAGGTGACGCTGCCTATGCTTACACCGGTGGTATTCTTCAATGTGGTTATGCAGCTGATCAATGGGTTTATGACATTTACCCAGAGCTTTGTGATCACGCAGGGGCAGCCGATGGATAAAACGCTGTTTGCCACCGTATATATTTACAGGTCGTCCTTCACCTACTACCGGATGGGTTATGGCTGCGCCATGGCGTGGGTATTGCTGCTGTTTGTGGCGATTATCACAATCCTGCTGTTCAAATCCTCCGGGACATGGGTATTCAACCAGGCTGACGGAAAGTGAGAGGAGGGAGTAATAGATGGCCCAATTAGGCGTAAGTGGCAAGCGAAAGATTGGCAGAGTGATCTATCACACATTCTGTCTGGCGCTGTGCTATGTGATGCTCTACCCCATGCTGTGGATGGTATTTAGCTCCTTTAAGGAGACCGGATCGATCTTTACCAGCGCAGCGAAGTTGCTGCCGGAAAACTGGACCTTTGAAAACTATGGAAACGGCTGGAAGGGATTTTCCGGCAATCACTTTGGTGTGTTTTTTAAGAATTCCCTGTTTGTGACGGCTCTGGCTACAGTGGGAGCGGTGGCGTCATCGGCGGTGATCGCCTTTGGGTTTGCCAGAATCCGCTTCTTTGGCTCACGGGTCTGGTTTGCCTGTATGATGATCACCCTGATGCTCCCATTCCAGGTCATCATGGTTCCGCAGTTTCTGATGTTCCAGAAATTCGGCTGGAATAATACATACCTGCCGCTGATTGTTCCTTACTGGTTCGGTCAGGCGTTCTTCATCTTCCTGGACATGCAGTTTATGCAGGGGATACCCACGGAGCTGGACGAGGCCGCCAGAATCGACGGATGTTCCACATTTGGCGTATTTTACCGGATTATGCTGCCGCTGATTTCTCCGGCGCTGATTACCACCGCTATCTTTTCCTTTATCTGGAGGTGGGAGGATTTCCTGGCGCCGCTATTGTACTTGAGCAGACCGGAGACCTACACCATCAGTATGGCGTTAAAGATGTTCTCGGATCCCTCCTCGCAGTCGGACTGGGGCGCGATGTTCGCTATGGCGGCATTGTCTTTGCTGCCGGCCTTCATTCTTTTCGCGATGTTCCAAAAGTATTTGGTGGAAGGCGTGGCCACGTCGGGCCTGAAGGGTTAAAAGAAACGGCTGATTTCCTCATAAAGGGCTTACAGTCCTGGGAAATCAGCCGTTTTTATCCGGAGTCAGCGCAGATACCGGTCCAGCCATTCAAAAAGTTCCGTCAGCCTTCTCAGACGCTGGCGGGGACGGCCTGCGCGGCTTAGTTCATGGTTTTCTCCGTGAATCAGACACATCCGCGCCTCGATTCCGAAATAGCGGAGGGCAGTGAACATCTGAAGCCCTTCCCCCATGGGGCAGCGGTAGTCCTGGTCCGCGTGGATGAACAGGGTGGGGGTTCGGACCCTGTCGGCATACATTATCGGCGATTGCCCGATAAAACGCTGCTGCGCGGACCATGGGGTGCCGTCCAGTTGGTCGGCCACAAAACGGTATCCGGTATCGCCGGTGTTGAACATGGAGATCCAGTTACTGATGCAGCGCTGGGATATGGCGCAGCAAAATCGGTGGGTGTGGCCGATGATCCAGTTGACCATAAAGCCGCCGTAAGAACCGCCGCAGGCTGCCAGGCGGGTGCCGTCCAGCTGGGGAAAACGCCTGAGCGCTTCGTCCGTGAATTCCATAAGATCCCTGTAATCCGAGGTCCCATATATTCCGCGGAGATCCATGAAGCTGCTGCCGCGTCCGTCGCTGCCATGTGGATTGCAGAACAGTACAAACCAGCCCCGAGCCGCCATGGCCTGCATTTCCAGATGGAAGATGCCGCCGTAGGCCAGCTTGGGCCCGCCGTGTATTTGCAGCACGCCGGGGTAACTGCCCGTGGGATCAAAATCTGCGGGGATGATCACATAGCCGTCGATTTCCTCGCCCGAAGAGGTACGAAATGTAAATGATTCCGGCGGCAGTACGCGGTGGCTGTGGAAATAGCCGTCGTTTGCCGATGAGAGGCGAAGTCCTTGTCCAGGCGTTTGTCCGCAGAAAATTTCGCCGCTGCGCAGGGGCGTCTCCTCTACCCAGGCGATTCTTCCTCCGGCCGCGTCCAATCCGGCGATGGCGCGTCCGTCGTCCGGAGTCAGTGGAGAGATGCCGCCTGTGCAGTCCAGAGCGTACATGCGGCTGCCGCGGCGGGTGACGGCGATAAAGAGGAGCTTCTGCCCGCAGACGGCCCACTGTCCGCAGGAGCCATAGCGCGCATCCGAGGTCACGTCGTTGGTTACGCCCAGGTCGGGGGCGGCAAGGGGGATGAGCCCTTCCGATTCGGCCCAAAAGAAGTCGGGATTCTGGACATTTCCCCAAATCGCCATATCGGTGGCGCAGACCAGAACGCGGCCGCCCAGGCGGCAGACGTGAAAGATATCGTACCGGTCAGGGCCAATCAGTTCCGATGTGGTGCCGAGGGAGAGATCATACCGGCGCAGAGCGGCGAATTTCATCTTTTTGTCAATGCGAGGCCGCAAGGTGTAGAGCACTTCGTCCGGGGAGACGGTGCAGATTCCGATTTCGCTGTCCTCAGGAGAAATGGGGGTGATCCTGCCCTCCTGCCACAGATAGAGCCGGGTCCGTTTGCCGTTTGTAATACCGCGGCCATTGGCCCAGAACGGAATTTCGTCGAACACGTCAGCTTCCTCGGTGACAGACGGCCGGAAGTTCTCCACTGCCAGCACTACATAACCCCATTTGCCGGCCGGATAGAAATTCTGCGCTGGGAACGGCAGTTGGGCCTCAGGCAGGTCCTCGCCGGAAGCAGGGTTCAGGCTGTGGATTTCTGCCCCGTCCGGGCCGGCGCAAAGGTATAACAGGCGGCCGTCAGCGCCCCAGGAGAGGTGGGAGGGCTTTTGCGCGGCGGCAACATAACGGGGCGAGCTGCAGCCGGAGGGGGAGACGGCGATCTGCGCCTGATAGGAATTTCCGGCCGGATCCGCCATGTGTTCCAGCCAGGCGCAGAACCGCCCGTCCGGGGAGAGCTTCAAATCGGACGGATAGGAGAGAGAGCGGAAATCCTGAGGTTGTATTGACAGCATAATGACTCCTTTCTGTGTGCGTTTTGGATTGTGTTGGGTCAATTATAACAATAAAAAATAATTATTGCAATGAAAAATTATTGAAAAGTGATGTCCGCTGTGTTATACTCAAGTTATCGGTGAGCAGTGAGAAGTCCAGAGGAGGTTAAGAATGGATCAGGTACGTTTTGGAATCATCGGCATTGGCACGATGGGCTCCAACCATGCGAAGTGGATGGAGGAGGGAAAGATCCGGGGAGCCGTGCTCTCTGCGGTCTGCGATATCAGTCCGGAGCGCGTGCAGTGGGCGCAGGAGAACCTGAAGGAAACAGTGGCGGTTTTTACAGATTATAAGGAACTGATCGCCTCGGGAAAGGTGGACGCTGTGCTGATTGCAACGCCCCATTATTTCCACCCGGTGATCGCGGTGGAGGCTCTGGAAGCGGGGCTGCACACGCTGGTGGAGAAACCCGCCGGGGTGTACACAAAGGCCGTGGAGGCGATGAACGAGACGGCGGCCCGGCATCCGGAGCTGGTATTCGGCATGATGTTCAACCAGAGGATGAACCCGCTGTATCAGAAAATTAAAGAGATTATGGACAGCGGACGCTTGGGCGGCCTGCGCCGTGTGACCTGGATTATCACCACATGGTGGAGACCACAGAAATATTA
>OJKJ01000134.1_pt1 | contig 59674 bp, 53 predicted proteins | sample 1596491 | NCBI WGS metagenome assembly OJKJ01 (sample SAMEA4350160, study PRJEB24818) | metagenome | biome: human; feature: gut; material: faeces | place: Denmark | collected 2013-09
CCCTTCATCTTTACGATAAAATCCACGCCCGTCTCCCTTCACTTCCGGAACCGGAATTTCTCCACTTCCTCCCGCCGTCACCGGAGCGAACTGTCTCGTGGGTCCCGCCTCTGTCTCTGTAATCTGGGGCGGTAATTTCTCCAGCAGCTTACCGGTACGCAGCAGATGTCCGTCACATCCGAAGGATTTTACCACCAACGTTCCCTTATCCCCTGCTGCCAGCCATCTCGGCTGATAATCCAGAATATAGGTTGACAACTCGATATGCGCCGTCACGCCATTTGACATCTTCATAATGATCTTAAAATAATCATCCACTTCTTCATGCAGTACATTTTTAATGTCCGCATAGAGAGACAGCACCTTCGCCTCCGGCATCATGAACAGAATCTGATCAATCAGATGCACACCCCAGTCATAGATCATTCCGCCGCCGTATTTCTTATAGATATGCCATTCGTGCATATAGCCGTTGCCGGAATGCAGCTTCGATTCGATGGTAAAGATATTACCCAGAAGCCTCTCATCATACGCCTTTTTCACGATCAGCATATCCTTATCCCAGCGCCGGTTCTGATGAGAAGTGAAGAACACCCCCGCCTCTTTACACGCGGCTTCCATGGCATCCAGTTCCGCCACATCCATTGCCGCCGGTTTTTCTGTAATAACGTTTTTTCCTGCCCTGGCGGCCTTTATGCACATCTCTTTATGCAGGTGGTTCGGCACCGTAAGTATGACCGTATTCACCTCCGGATCTGCAAGCAGGTCATCTGCCGTTTTATACATCCGGTAACCCATGGCTGCCGCTTCCTGCTGCTTCCCCTCGTCGATATCACATACCGCCGTAATCTCCACGCCTGCTCTCGGCGCATTCTCCGCATGCCATTTTCCCATTCCGCCAAACCCGATAATCCCTAATTGAATCTTCATAGCTGGTCTCCTTTCATCTCTTCCGTTATCTTCGTGATTTTTTCTATGTTCATTATAACGAAATTGGCTGCCTTCGGCTTCTGCACGGATTTTCAAAAAAAGGCCGTATTTTGACTTATTTTTGCATAAAAAAATGACCTCTTATAAAAAGGTCATTTTCCATACATATGATTTTTGACATTTTAATTGCGGCCTGGTTTGTAATAGCTTCCGTTCATCATAAAATATCCTGCCGCATATTCCTCAGACACCGTAAATAATTTTACGATGATATCAATTAAAGTCTTTTCAGCTTTCCTGCTTCCGTTTGATGCTGTACTCATGCTAACCTCCTTGTATCATAATTCTGTACGCCATTCGCTGCAGAGATAATTTTATCATCAAACGTCATCCGGTTCAACACCAGACAGGCGCTTTCTCCCTTTTCACAACTGATAATTTTTTTAATAAAATTTTCAGTTGTGAATCTGTTCAGCGGTGCGGTGTGATGGCGGTTCATTCTTATGCGGAATCTCCACTGATAAAAGCAGTTCTTTTATGAGCAGGCTTATATGGTTCTTACACGCCCATGGTTCCCCGACTTTCTCTGCTTCTTATACTGGCTGAAAGACATACCCGTATACTTCCGAAAGCACCGCCCAAAGTAATCCGAATCCGAGAATCCAACCATTTCTGCCAAATGGTAAATCATTAGATCGTCATCCCCCTGTTCCAGCCTAAGCAAGGCCTTCTTCATGCGCAGCTCAAAGAGATATTCGGAGAAATTCACCCCTGACTGCTGTTTAAACAGACGGCTCAAATAGCTGGCGTTCACATGAAAATGGTCCGCAAGCTTCCCCAGTCCCATTTCCATATCCATATAATTTGCCTCTAAATACTCCATTACATTTCCAATAAGCCCCTGTTCCTTCTTCTCATTGCAGGCATATTCCTGCAGCGCCGCCCTGGATCTGGCTTTTCGATACAACACGTCCGCCAGCGCCTTTTCCAGCTCCGCACCGTCTACCGGCTTCAAGATAAAGTCCGCTACCCCCAGGCGCAGTCCTTTCCTGGCGTATTCAAACTCATCGTACCCGGTAATGACAATGATATCCGTTTCCGGCCATTTTCTGCACACCTGCGCAGTGAATTCCAATCCATCCATACCTGGCATAGTGATGTCCGTCAGAATGATATCCACCCGGTTTTCCTCCATAAACTTCAGTGCCCTGGCCGCGTCATCCCCCTCGTAGACCAGTTCTAAATGAAGCTTATCCCACGGCACACAGTATTTGATCAAATCCCTGGCCAGTGTCTCGTCATCTAAAATCATGATATTCATTCTACACCTTCTCCTCAGCTGTTCAAATCGGTTACATGTATGATGATCTCCGTTCCTTCTTCCGGCCTGCTGTGAAGCTCCACACAGTCCGTACTGCCGAAATAAAGGCGGATGCGCTCTATCGTCTTCTGCAGTCCAAAGCCCGATCCCCCTTCGGACACTCTGTTTCCGTTCAGAATATCCTGCATCTGACTTTCTGACATACCCACGCCATTATCGGCAACGACCACACAGATTGTTTCTTTCCTTTCCTTTCTCACCGTAATTTTCAGCGTCCCCTTACGCCCCAGCGGCCTCAGCCCATGGTAAATCGCATTTTCCACGAGAGGCTGCAGCATCAGCTTCGGCACCCGGACCTCCAAAAGGCTTTCATCAATCTCCCGTTCCACCAGAAAGATGGATTCGAACCGGATTTCCTGCACCACCAGATAGTCACTGACGATCATCAGCTCCTCCTTCAGTGAAATGATATCCTTGCCCTTACTCAGTGTTCTCCGGTAAAAGTTGCTGAACGCCTTGACCGCATGGCAGGCCTGCGCCTTGCGGTCTGTCACGATTAATGCGCTGATATCGTTTAATGTATTATACAGAAAATGAGGATTGATCTGCGCCTGCAAAAGACTCAGCTCCATTTTTCTCAAATTCTTCTGTTCCGCTACAATTCGTTCAAGCAGACGCTCAATCCGGTCCGTCATGCGGTTATACGCCTTTTCAAGCTGCTTCAGTTCTTTGGTCTCCGACTTTAAATCCACATGTACCAGGACGTCCTCACCGGTCCTGTCGATCACCCCAACCATCCTTTTTAACGGAAGCAAAAAACCCCGGATTATCACGTAAATTCCCAGAAACAGGACGCAGCTGTTGATTCCCAGCACGACGAGCGTCATTTTTCTGCTTTGAAGGTACGCATCATCCAGTCTTCCCATGGGAGCAATACTTGTATACTCCCAGGTAAATCCATCATTTTTCACAGTCAGATGTGCGATACAGCTCTCCCCTCTGTCTTCCTTGGCATCCTTGTCAAACGCTTTTACAATCCCGGCCTCACTGTCGCGAATCTGCAAATCCAGATCATACCGATGAAGCGTATCACGGAACGCGCCGCTTAACTTATCCATATTAATTTCAATGATAACGATACCCAATTGCCTGAAATCTGTGGTGCTCTGTAAGTCAAATACCAGAGATATATGGGATTCCGGTTCAGAAAGCAGCGCCTTTGGCAGAATATCCCATCGCCCCCTGTAATCTGCCGCCTCTAAAAAACGATCCGCCATCTCTTTCGAAATCCGGTTTCCCACCGTCTCCCCACTGCTCTTTACTCCATAAAATTTCCCGTTTGTATCCTGGAAAATAATGGCGCCAATCTGGTCAGAAAACTCTGTAATATTGTATAAGGTTCGTTCAATTCCAATCTGTGTCTCCAGATTCGGCTCCCCATTCTGTTTGCTCACCAGCGCCTGAAAGGAGTTTCCCATCATGAGCGCGGTAGCAAATCTGTGAATGTATTCAAACTGGCTGTTCATACCGTCATTGATGGAACTTAATGTCTGGCCTGAAACCCGTTCCAGCTCCTGTCTGCTGGCCTTCTCAATCACGCTCCAGTAGACTGCCGCGCTTAAGACTGTGCAGAACAGAAACAGCGCTCCGGTAAAAACCATCATTTTCATCCCGATGGAAGCTCTTTTTACAAACTGCATTTCCTTCTCTCTCTTTCTTCACGGTTTCCGAATTCTATTCAATCAACAAGGCATTTATTTCCAGGATGGCGCAAAACGGCCTTAAAATAGGGCCGTTTTATAGAGCAAAGAGTCCGGCAAGCCGAACTCACACGCAGGAACACAGCCGCTTAATCGGCCGTATTCCTCCAGTTTTGCACAGATATGTTCCATTCCTTCCCCCCATAAACTGCGGTAGCCAGCGCCGCATAATCACCAATTTCTTCCCCCAGCGCCGCCGGTACAATGGTGCAGTTCTCATAGGTTCCCAGCAGGCATTCCCTTTCCAGCACCTGCCTCATTGCCGGTTCTAAAAGCTCCCGGCATCTGCCATAGATGCTTCCCAGAATGATCATTTCCGGATTCAGCGTGTCGATGAGAACTGCCAGCGCCTTTCCCAGCTTTTCACCGCAGGTACGAAATACTTTCACCGCCGTCTCATCCCCCCGCCTCGCCCATTCGGCCACGCATTTGGCGGTGATTCTTTTACCCGGTAGCAGGTAGGCGGTCTTTCGTCCCAGCTGTTCCTGTTCTCTCGCCATCGCTTCAGCCAGGAGCGCAATTCCGCCGCCGCTGCAAAAACCCTCAAAGGAGCCTATTTTTCCAAATCCAACAGGTCCGAACGGTTCCAGACGGATATGGCCCACCTCTCCCGCCAGATCCTGAGCGCCCGCATAAAGACCTCCATTTAAGATCATCCCGGCTCCCATTCCCGTTCCAAACGTGAGGAAAATCAGATTCTTCTTTCCCTTTCCCGCGCCGAACAGCCATTCCGCCAACGCACCGGCGTTGGCATCATTCTGTAAGTACGCCGGAATTCTCAGCCGTTCTTCCAGGATTTCGGTGATCCGCACATGATTCCAACCCGGCAGGTTGGGCGGGGACAGGATGATACCTTCCTGGCTGTTTAATGGGCCTCCACAGCTGATTCCCACCGCAGTCTTCTCTTCGTCCCAACTCATAACCTCATCCGCCAGTATTCCGATGATCTCCTCCGGCGTCTGGTCCGTGGGCGTCTCTATCTTCTTTTTATGGACGATTTCTATCTGGCGTCCGTCAAACCTGCCACCGGTCACGGCGCATTTTGTTCCTCCTATATCAATCCCTACATACACCTTTGCCTTCCCCCTTTTCTGCCGCCTTTTTTAACTTCTGCCGCATCTTATCTGGAAAAACGGCGACTCTCATCCACCACAGGAACGTAATCCCAGGCGATTTTTGTCCGCTCCATAGCCTCTTTCACAATTTTCTTTTTCCGTATGGAGGTATCCAGATAATCCAGAACTTCCTGCGGATCGAACCGTTTCAGGATCAGACTCTTAAGCTCGGCCTCGATTTCCCGATATTCCGTTTTACCCGACAGATTAATCTCTTCCTTTGGATCCGTCTCCAGACAGAAAAGCTGTGTCTCCTTTTCATGAATATAAGTATACTTGTAAACGCCCTTTCTGACCATATAGCAGGGCCAGAGAATGGCCTCACCATGGGATTCACAGAAAACCGGCCTTTCTCTATCCGGTTCTCCGGATGCCAGGGAAATCCCATCTATTCCATCCATCCGAGAGGCTCCCGCAAGCTCCGCCAGAGTCGGCGCCAGATCTACGATGGACACCGGCGCGCTTACTCTGCCGCACCGGTTATCCGGATAATGGATGATCAGCGGAATCCGGCTGGACCACTCATAGAAGCAGCGCTTCTGAACCATCCCGCGCTCTCCCAGCATATCCCCGTGATCGCTGGTAAAAATAATGATGGTCTTTTCATACAGTCCCGTATCCTTCAAATCACGGATCAGCTCACCTACCTTATCGTCGATATAGGTCACCAGCGCGCTGTATGCCCGCCTGACGGCGTACAGATTTTCCCTTCCCTTGACAGGGAATACATCCGTTCTGTGGAAACCGGTATTCAGCCATTTATCCAGAGTCGTATCTCCCTCCAGCCTGGCATCGTCTATATCCGGGATTGTAATATCCCTTCCCTCATATAAATCCCAGTACTTCTTCGGCGGATTGAACGGGTCGTGGGGATGATGATACGATACACAGAGAAAAAATGGATTCTCAGCTGCTGCTCCCTGTGTGTATAAATACTCCCTGGCCTTTATATGGGTCTCTTCGTCATACTGAATTCCCTCATTCCATTCTCCCGGCCCTGCGGTTTGGGCATTATAATGAATTGCATTTCCCCAGGTATCCGGCTGAAGAATGTGCTTTTCCTCGTCCACATAGCTTGGCAGCCAGGAAAATCCCGACGGATAAACATCGGTGGTCATCCTTCTGGAAAACCCGTGGAGCTGATCCGCCCCCACAAAGTGCATTTTCCCACATAGAACGGTATCATATCCCGCATTCGTCAGATAATGGACAAATGTCGGCTCCTCACAGGAAAAAGCAGATGCGTTATCGTAACAATGCAGCGCCGATGTATATTTACCAGTCATAAGTGAAGCCCTGGCCGGTGTACAGAGAGGATTCGATGTATATGCATTTTCATAACAGATACCTGACTGCGCCAGCCGGTCTAAATTAGGGCAAATCACCTCCTCATTGCCGTAGCAGCTCATCATGTATGGAGTCAGCTGATCCGCCATAATCATCACTATATTATATTTTTCCATTTCCTTTCTCCTCCAGTGTAAATATACACGATGCGTACTCCCAGGCATTCACTCCGACCATGGCTTCAAACTCCCCCGGTTCAGTTCCATACGTCCCATCCAGTCTGGTAAAGCGCAGCATCTCTTCCGTCACTTCAAACTCCAACCGCCTCTTCTCCCCCGGTTTTAACTCCGTTCTCAGAAATCCCTTTAACTCCATGTCCGGCCTGGTAACCGAAGCTTTTTTATCCCGGATATAGAGCTGTGCCACACCGACGCCCGCACTTCCTCCTGTATTCTTAAGCCAGGCAGTGACAATGATTTTTCCATCCGGCAAAAGGCGCCCGCTTCCGGCAGTCACATCAAAAACAGAAAACGTCGTATAGCCCAGTCCATAACCGAAGGGATAACGCGCCTTCTTTGCCCCCAGTAAGTAGCCCTTCATCAGACCGGAAGCCCTCTGGCTGTAATAAACCGGCATCTGACCCACGTTATAGGGAACCGTCACTGGAAGCCTTCCGGATGGGCTGTCCATACCGAACAAAACTGCCGCTACGGCGCTCCCCGTCTCCTGTCCTGCATAAAAGCACTGGATGACCGCCAACGGCAGTTCATACAGCTCTGTACTGCTGTAAGGTTTTCCTCCCACGGAGACGGCAATCAACCGTTTCCCCGTTTTGTTCAGGCGGCGTAGCAGCTCCTTTTGCTGTCCTGCCAGTTCCAGCGTATCGTTATCGCCGGAACTGTTATTTTTAAAGATTGCCTCCCGGCTGGTTGAAGCGCTTCCGCCCACGCAGGCCACAACGATATCACATGCTTCGGCCAGGCGGACTGCACGCTTTATGCCTTCTTCCTCTTCTTCCAGGGTATACAGTTCCGGCTCTTCCAGCATTGTGGCATCGACCTCAGTATCCATGGTAAATTCCTGCTTTGTAAGCCCGCATCCCTTTTCATAATAAACCTCCGCTCCAAGTGATGCGGCCATTGTCTGAACCCCCCGCAGAATACTGACACCTTCGGCAGGAGACGTACTGTAGTAGCTGAAATGCACCGGATGGGCGCATGGCCCGATCACCGCAATTTTTAACGGCCCGGATGCAGAAACCGGTAGAATCCCCCCTTCATTTTTTAACAGCACAAGACTTTCCACAGCGGCCCGGTAAGCCAATTTCCGGTGTTTTTCGCAGCGCACCAGCGTTTTCGCCCTCTCTGGGTCTACAAACGGGAACTCAAATAATCCCAGTTCAAATTTCATGCGGAGAACCCGGACTACCGCACGATCCAGACAGGCAGCCAGTTCCACGTCTGATCTGCATATTTCGGGAAGGAGTTCATAGCTTTTTCCATCCGGAAGGTCCATATCTACTCCGGCCCGCAGCGCGGCAGCGGCAGCTTCCCGCCTGCAGTCCACAACATGGTGTACGCTCTCCAGTCTGCTGATATCATAATAATCCGAAATAACGATACCGTCAAATCCCCATTCTTCCCGCAGGATCTTCTTCAACAGTCTATTACTGGCATGACAGGGGACTCCGTCCACATCCGAATGGGACGGCATCACGCCCCGCGCTTTCCCATCCACAACAGCCCGTTTAAAAGGAGGAAGAATCTCATCGAATAGCATCCGCTCGGTGACGTGGCACGGCGCAAAATTCCGTCCCCCGTCGCATTGGCCGTATCCGGCGAAATGTTTGACAGATGCGGCCAGAAAGCCGTTCTTTACCCCGTCTTCCCCGCCCTGAAGACCGGTTACCGCCGCATATCCCATTTCAGAGACGAGATATACGTCTTCACCAAATGTCTCTTCCAGCCTGCCCCACCGCAGATCCCTTCCCAGGTCCAGAACCGGGGTAAATGCCTGATTCCCGCCTCTTGCTGCGGCTTCCGATCCAATCGCCTGATAAACCTCTCTCACCAGTTCCGGATCAAAGGTGGCCGCCAGGCCGATGGGCTTGGGAAACATACTGGCTCCTTTCGCCACATGGCCGCTTAAGCATTCCTCCTGAATCAGAGCCGGAATGGAAAAACGGCTTGCACTCATCACCAGCTCCTGCAGCCGATTGATGACTGCCGCACTGTCCGAAGGGCAGAAGTTCCTTCCTGGAAGCTGAAACGATCCGATTCCGTTCTTTAATGCCCCTTCCAGCTCTTTTATGATTACCTTCCCCCGGCAGACTTTCGCTTCCACAATAGGTATGGACCGAAGCTGCGCCGCCTTTTCATCAGGTGTCATCCGCCTGACCAAATCCATCGCCCGCTCTTCGGGAGAATAACTGCTGTCCAGATAGATTTCTTTCATCGCACTCACCCCTTTACCGCTCCGGCCAGCATTCCCTTCTGCATCTGCTCACTCAAGAAAAGATAGATCAGGAATGTAGGCGCCGTAGCCACCAGCATGGCCGCACCAATTGGCCCCCAGTCCGTCATATAGATCCCCTGAAAAGACATGACTGCCACAGGCAGCGTCTTCATGCCTGCTTCCGTAGTGAATGTCAGTGCGAACATCAGCTCATTCCACGCATTGATAAACGTAAAGATGGCAATGGTGGAGAGCGGTATTTTAAGCAGCGGGAGAATCACCCGGAAGAATACCTGGTAGATATTGCAGCCGTCGATACAGGCCGCCTCTTCCAGTTCGACCGGCAGTGTCTTTAAAAATCCGGTCATAATGAACAGCGCCACGGGAAGCGCGAAGGCTGTATATGGAATAATCAGGGACCATCTGGTGTTTAGGATTCCTATATTCTTAAACAGAATAAACAGTGGAAGCAGCGATGCATGAACCGGGATCATGATCCCCGCCAGGAACAGCATGATTAACGCCTTTCCGTATTTAAACCGCATTCTCGTACAGGCATAGGCCGCCATGGTAGCGAAGAGAAGCGTCACTGCCATCGTCATAACTGTCACAACAACGCTGTTAAACAAGTAAACATGGATTTTCAAATTCTGAAACACTCTCGTATAATTTTCAAATATAAACGGCGCCGGAAGTGAAAAGGCCGGTCGGTTGAATATCTGATTGTTGTCCTTAAGAGAGAACAAGAAGAGCCAGACCAGCGGCATCAGCTGTATGATCAGAACTACATTCAGGATTGTATATTTGATGATTTTTATTGTCGTCTTGTTCATTGCCTATTCCAGCCTTTCTTCCGCTTTTTTAAACAGTCCGTTGACCACCAGCGCATAAAACAGGCAGATGGCAACGATCACCATTGCCATAGCGCTTCCCGGACCATAGTGATACTTGGAAAAAATCGTCTTATACATGGTGATCGTTGGCACCTCGGAGGCATGGACCGGGCCTCCCTCCGTCAATATGTAAATTAAATCAAAAGCCTTCATAGAGCCTACCACCATGAAGGTAACACTCACCTTTAACATCGGCATAATACTGGGCATTGTGATATTCCATGCCAGATGGAACTTATTCGCCCCGTCAATCTGCGCCGACTCATAGATTTCCTTCGGCAGCGACTTAATTGCAGAATAGACGATCAGCATATGGTATCCCATCCACTGCCAGACGCTGGGAAGCGTCGCCGCAATCATGACCGTCTTTTTATCGAAAAGCCAGTTATGCTGCAGCTGTTCTAAATGAACGGCTCCCAAAAACTGATTTACCAGACCAATGACTGGATCATACAGCTTCATCCACAGCTGACCCGTCACAGATGTCATAATAATGACTGGAATAAAGTAAATGGTCCGGTACAGTTTTTCCCCCCTGACACAATCCGAAATCAGTACCGCCAGAATCACGGCCGCAGGCAGCTGCAAAATCAGCGTACAGGCCAGAAAAACAAAGGAATTTCCAATCGCACTTCGAAATACCTTATCGTGAAACAGCGCCTGGTAATTCTTTAATCCTACAAAACGGGCTTCTCCCATACCGTTCCAATCCAGAAGGCTAATGACCCCCGAGCTGGCTATCGTCACCATAATTACCATGGAAAATATGAAAAACGTCGGCAATATGAAAATTGCAATCGCCTTTTTATTTGACATCATTTTGTTCATGCAGCTATCCCCTCTTCTAATCCGGAATCATTGATTCGCCAGGCCGTTTAAGCGAACTTCCCCTGTGCTTTCGGTAATAAAAAGCTGCTGTAAACGTGATTGCAGATTTACAGCAGCTCCTTTCCCAGTATTCCGTACGTGTCCGATTTATCTGGAATCCTCGTGTTCTATTTTCCCAGAATCCCGGCCATCTCCTGCGCATACTCTTCCGGTGACAAATCCCCCATAGTCAGCATTGTAGTGGTATTCTTATAGTCCTCCACGAAATCTGCCGGAAGCAGAGTATCCCAGTTGGCAACGCCTTTGGTCATACCTCCATACAGTTCATTTACGGCGATGATCAGTGGATTCAGCTGGGATTCATCCACCTCCACGTTCCATGCCGGCAGTCCTGCACCGGACTGATATAAGTTCTTCGCCGCCTGCTCTGTAATAAACTTCACTGCGTCCGCCGCCACATCCGGGTACTTCGTTTCAGAAGAAACCATATAGCCGGAAAGGGAGGCTCCCACATACTCTTCCGGATTGTCAAGCTCTCCCTCGATGAGCGGGAATGGTTTGGCCACCAGCTGGTCCTTCACCTGAGAGCCATCCCCTTCAAACACGCCGATGGACCACGTTCCATTATAAGTCATTGGAATGCCGCCTGCGGCGAATTTCGTGTTGGCCTCAGGAGGAATCATCGTCATGCTGTCCTCGGTCAACGTCTTGTCCGTTAAAAACTTCTGTAAGTAATCTGCGGCCTTCACAAATCCCTCCTGGTCAATGGTATCCTTTAACGATACCACATCGAGACACTGATCCGCCCCCACGGTACGAATGGAAAAGTCCTCGAACATGGCTGTCAGCGGCCACATGGCCTTACCTCCGAGAATCATTGGAGCAGTTCCTTTCTGCTTAAAGGCATTTGTCACATTTACCAGATCCTCATACGTCTCCGGAATTTCCAGCCCATTCTCCTCAAATACGGTCTTATTGTAATACATCAGCATTCCAGAAAAGTCTACCGGCAGGCCATATACCGCATCGTCATAGGAGAGTACGTTCAGCAGGCCTGGCTTTAACTTGTCCCTTGTCCCGTCCTCCAGCCAGGAGTCCATCTTCAGAGCCTTACCCGCCTTCACAAAGTCCTCTGCAAACGAGTATCCCCAGGCAAAGAAGATGTCCGGCAGCTCATCGCTGGCCGCCGCCGTACGGATTTTCACCTTATACTGCTCCCCCTGAGTGGCATCCTGGACAATTTTTACGTTCGGGTGGGTCTCTTCATAGAGCGCAATCGCATCTAAAAGTGCCTTCGCCGTTAAGTCTTCCGCGTTTGTCTGGATATGCCACATGGAAAGCGTAACCGGTTCCCCTGCGGCTTCTCCTTCTCCCTTAGCGTCCGTCTGCTCCTGTGCCTGTGTCTCCTCCATCTTCTCTTCGGCTGTCGTTTCTGTCGTACTGCTCTGTTTCGTCTCCTGTACGGTATTCTTTCCGCCGCAGGCTGTCAGCGAAGCTGCCATACTAAGCACCAGCGCCATACTTAACCATCTTTTTCTCATCCCCCAATACCTCCTTTGTATTTATAGTCAAATTATAGTCATTATTTCCCCCTATTTGAACAGTATATTTTTACCAATATCCGGATTTTTTTTACCTTTTTGGACCCCTGCCTCACCGGCGGATCACACGTTGGGCTTATTGAGGTCTTGAAAAATCCCGATGTGAACTGTCTGGGGCACATTGGGAATCCGGTCTTTCAATGCGGCTATGGGCCGTCATCAAGGCATGCGCCCAGGAGGAAAAGTTAATAGAGATCAACTCCTTCATAGTCCGCCCCGGAAGCGAAAAACCAGCAATAAGAAAGACGCAGTGCAAAACTTCTATCTGCTGCAATAGAAGTTCTGTACCGCGTCTTTCTCTTATTATATATTCGTTATCCCTTTACACTCTTATAAAGTGCTTCCGCCTCACTGATCGTAGTGGCTTTCCCCAGCCGTATAAAATCAGCCAGCTCATCCAGCTTCTCAGGCACCATGAATTCCGTTCCGAGATATGATTCATAATTATCCGTGATAAAAAGCGTCTGCTCCTTCACTTTCACCCCGGCTTCCTTGGCCTCATCCGAGGCACGGCGCAGATCAGCCTCCAGCCGTTCGATTTTCTCCCTGCTTCCGCCAGCAATCTCATCGGAAATGATGGTCTTCGTCACCTTCTCAAATGTATTTAACGCCTCTTTCTTCTTGCTGGTAATATCCGCCAGGTCCTGCTCGATCTGAGCGATCTCATCGTCATACTTTTCCAGATCATACACAGCCTCATCCCGGTCGCGCCGGATGGCGCTGGTAATGACACGGATCTTCTTATCGTTCGTCCTCATTAAATCGCGGATCTTCCGTCCCTGCTTAAGCGTCTCCTGATGACGCACCTTTGTCTTATTATTAATCAGAATATAGAGCCCTCCGAAGACAACGACAGCCACGAAATAAATCCCCGCCAGATAGTAGTTGGACTTCTGCGGAAGCAGCATGTAGATTCCCCACGGAACTGCAAGAAAGCAAATCAGAATCGTCACCAGTAAAATCAGAAATTCTGAGAATCCTCTGGTAAAATACAGGGAGTAGTACCATGTGGATTTACAGAAACGCGGCACACGGTCCTGCTGGAACGCCGTCTTCATCTGCAGCTTCAGTTCCCGGTTGTCATCCCGCAGTTCCTTCGTCTCTTCCTCAATCCGTTCCTTCACGCCCTGGCTCTTCGCCTTTTCCCGTTTGCTCCGAACCCGCTTTAACCGGTCCTGTCCTTTTGCTATCTCCTTGTCGTAGGATCCGTTAATTTCTTCCATACGCTTCTTCACAGTCAGACTGATCGCATCCGTCACTGCCTTCTTTTCCGCCTCCAGCTCTTTCTCCAGACGCTTCTCTTCCAGGCGTATTTTATCCAGTGAATTTTTGCTCGCAGACAGCTCCTGTACGGCTCTGCATGCCTCTGACAGGAATCCGACCTGGTCTGTTATCGGTTGTGCCATTCGTCGTCGTCCTCCTTCGGTTTTATCCGATTTTATTCCACAAAAAACGCTAACTTGATTTTATCATATTCTATTCATTTTTACAAATTTTAATTAGAAAACCGGATTCGGTTAAAATAAATCCCTTGCACCGCTTCCCACCTTAATGATATAATCAACTGCATACACTTTTTATAAAAACCACAGATATACGGGAGGAGGAAGATTCTATGTTTCGCATGTGGGGAAAGATTATAAAAGACACGAGACTCGTCCGGGATACCGTTATCTGCATCTCCGATTACTCGATGTCCAGAACCGCCATGGTATTCCAGGCTCTTGATGATATCTGCTATGAATTTGATTTGGGGAAGCCGATCTGGCTGGACGCCACCATTCACGAGTTTAAGGTTCATGACAAGGCGCGTTTTTATCAGGACAACTTTATTGAACACATTGATTTCGATTTTCTGGAAATCCAGGTTATCGAAGAATAAAGAGGGATTACGATGTTATGGAAAAGTAAATGGCTTTTGGTTTCAGCCGCCGCTCTGGCCGCCGCTTCCCTGATGGTCTCCGGCTGTTTCGGGAAAACCAGGGAACACGAACTGCAGGAAGCGGCAGACGCCATCAATGCCGCGATTGAACACGACCTGGCCCTGGACCGCTATGAATTCACGGTCTCCAAAGGTGCATTTTTTGATGAGAAAAACTATGACGGCCAGAAGACTACGTATATCTGTATCGCAGGGGACGGTGGCCGTGACTACTATGTTGCCACCACCTCCAGTGACAAAAGCTCCACTCTGACCGTAGAGCATGAGCTTCTTGGCGGCGATCACTATTACCGGATATTTGACAAGGAGAAAGACGAGTACCATATCCCCTCGGATGCCGGCAGTGATACGGGCAGTCATCCCGGACTGCTGGAGAAAGGCTGGGTTTACGACACCACCGACAGCCCTTCCGGAAACGAAGACTATAAAAAGCGCCTGTGGATCTACGGGCACCGCATCGCTCCGGAAGACTTCGCAGAAGCTACCATCGATAAGGATGGCGGCTGGACCACGATTTCGCTCAGCCGCAGCCCCGAGCAGCTTAAGGAATCTTCTCTTCCCTCTAAGGTCATGTACGACGAAGCGATGGACTGGTATCAGCGGGAACTGGCTAAAGATGACCTGAAGCAGTATGAAAGAAGCTCTCTGGAGGCAAAGCAGAAGGAACTGGAGGAGACCGGTGCCGAGGCCATCGACCGGAATTATACCGCCGAGACACTGAAAGCCGTCATCGATTCATCGGGACGCCTGCTGACGATCGAATACCGCCTCTCTTACGATTATGGACAGGAAATCGATGGCGAGACAGTCAAGACCATCACGCAGTACAGCACTGCGACTCTCGAACGCTCCAATGACGATTCCATCGTTCTACCAGAATAAAGCATGACAAGATAAAACAGCGCTGCACATTCTCCTCATAAGAATGTGCAGCGCTGTCTGCTTACTGCTGGGTTCCCAGAGCCGCAGGATCGATTTCCTGATAGCCCTCCAGGTCTGGCGCAGTCAATGTGACCGCCTGGCCCGGATTATGATAAATGGCGTCGGTATCCATCTCCACACCAACTGTCTCTCCCTGAACCGTCATATCCATGCTCATCTTGATATTCATGCTTGAGAAATAGCCGTCTTTATTCACAACCGCTTCTCCGCTGGCCGATTTGATCTTATAAGCAACGTCTTCCGCTCCGGCGACCGCTCCGCTCATACTGCCCATGATATCCTGTACATAGGAATCCATCTTTTCCGCGTCAGCCGTAAATGTGAGGATCTGGTTATCTCCGTCCTTCTTCGCCTTGATTTCCTTCATATAAGAAGATTCCATGTTGGCGCCTTCCGTGCTCTGCTTAACCTGCTCCATGAGCTGGTTTAAATCCATGGCGTACTTGATCTTCTGTCCCATGGTCTCCATGTAGTAATAGCCGCCCTCATAGTACATCGTCACATCGATGTCCTGACCCGCCATCGTGGTCTTTCCGGCTGCCAGATACTTCATATCATCCGTATTCGCGCCGGTCATCTGAATATTCATGGTCGTCGATAAGTCGATGGTCTGATCCCCCTGAGTCATCGTCATGGCAGCCGTCGTCTCGATATCCATTTCCTGCAGTTCAGAAGTCTTCTTGGAAGCTTCATCATAAATCGTCCTGGCATCTTTTCCGCCGCCGCATCCTGCCAGGGATAATACCATGGCCGCGCTCAAAAGAAGTGCTAAATATTTTTTCATAGTTTCCTCCTTAAAATTAAGAAATGTAATACAATACAGTATACTATATACACCGTGCCAATACCAGAACAATATTCTTAAATAAAGCTGACAATAAGTGGAAGAAAGGGCTTTCACCGGCATGGTCCCCATAGGATTCTTACTTTTTATATATCTTGCTCCTGTAATAATAAAAAGCTTTCCTTTCATGGCCAAATCACCTATAATAGACAGTATAAAAGGACTTTATTTGGTGTTTTTACGTATGAGTAACAGCTTATTTATTATCATTTTGCGATTTCATAGCAAGATAATTAAAAAGTCTGTAAAATTTAAAGAGGTAGCCCTATGAGTAACGAACGATTAAATTTTGATAAAAATCTTGAAACACTACAAAAACTGAATTTCCAGCTCCTGTACGCCTCCACCTCCAAATACGAAGGCGACTGGCAGAGTCTTCCCCACACCCATCATTTTACCGAGCTGTTCTATGTCATCAGCGGCCTGGGAAAATTCCTGGTGGAAGACCGGCTGATCACGGTTAAGGAAAATGATATGGTCATCGTCAATCCCAATGTGGAACACACGGAGAAGTCTATGGATTCCAAACCGTTAGAGTATATTGTATTCGGCGTTGAAGGCCTGACCTTCTCTTTCGGCACTCCGGATGTCCCGGAAAACTACGGTTACTATAACTATTCCGCCGAAAAAAAGAACCTGCTGAACTTCTCCCAGCTGATGCTTCGTGAGATCAAGGAAAAAAAGAACGGTTACGAGCAGGTATGTCACGACCTTCTGGAAGTTATTCTCATCTATATTACGAGAAACGACCAGTTCGGCATCATCTCCACGGATGCCTCCCGCATGCCCAAGGAATGCGCCAGCGCCAAACGGTATCTGGATGCAAATTACGCACAGCCGATTACCCTGGATTCTCTGGCGGATGCTACCCATATCAACAAGTTTTACTTATCGCACACCTTTTCCAAGTATCTGGGAATGTCGCCCATCACCTATCTGATCCAGCGCCGTCTTCAGATAAGCAAGGATCTGCTCACACAGACGGATTATTCGATTGCCGAGATCGCCGCCAGCACGGGATTTGCCTCGCAGTCGTATTTTTCGCAGATATTTAAGAAGTTTACGGGGATAAGTCCGAATCAGTACAGGAAGCAGAATGCAGTGCATCAATAGATGGAAACACAGCGCCGGTTCGCCCGGTTGGTCACGGGCGAGCTGGCGCTGTGTTCTGGTATTGTCAGAAAAGCAGTAAGACAATTTTATGAGAGACTGACATCCGTCTTTCCTGACAAATAGATGGAAAACATAATTGACAGCATTTTGTTTTCTACGGTATCTGTTCTCGAGGTCATGACTACAGGTGCTTTTGTTCCCATGATGACTGCGGCGGTGTCCATTTTTGCGAAGAAAATAAGCGTTTTAAAGACACAGTTTGCCACCTGTAAATTTGGAAATACCAGAATGTCCGCGTGTCCCGCTACGGGACTTGTAATATTTTTGTGACGGGCCGCCTCTTCTGATACGGCGTTGTCCAATGCCAGAGGACCATCGACAATACAGTTTTTTATCTGGCCCCTGTCACACATCTTGCTCAGTATTGCGGCCTCCATTGTATCCGGGATTTTGGGATTTACCACTTCCAGGGCTGATATCAGCGCTACTCTGGGACAGTCATATCCCAGCCGGCGCATCAGTTCCACCGCATTTTCTATGATCGCCTTCTTGTCTTCCAGGCCGGGCTCTATGGCCATGGCACAGTCTGTCATTAACTGAATCCCAGCCTCATCAGGTTTATCGTATACGGTGATCTGCGACAGCAGCTTTCCGGTATTCAATCCGTTTTCCTTATCCAGTACAGCTTTTAAAAACACTGATGTATGAAGGTTTCCTTTCATAATAAGGTCGCACTCACCGGATCTCGCCAGACTCACAACGGTTCTGGCCGCCTCACTGTGATCCTGACAATTTACTACTTTTGCTGTGCCTTCTGAAATACCGTTTTCCTCCAGAAGCTCTGTGATTTTGCCGCCGTCTCCTGCCAATACAAACCGGGCAATGCGGCGTTTTTCCATCTCTTTTACAAGTTCCATGATATCCTGATCTTCGGCCGCGGCTACTCCAATCACTCTCGGATTTTCTCTGTCTAAATACTGTTCAATGTCTCTGATCCGTTTTATCATCATCTGCCTCCTGATCTGTATATGGATATACCTTTTTCGCTTCCCGGCCGGTTAAGTACCGGAGACAGCCGTCTCCCAGCGCCTCCATCTCATTTTCACCCGGATAAAGAAAGACCGGTGCAATAAACCCAATTCTTTCTTTTATCAGCCCGATAAAACACTCGGAAAATGCCAGGCTGCCGGTAAATGCAATGGCCTCCACGCGGCCGCACAGAACCGTAGCCGCTCCTCCAATCGCTTTTGCTACCTGATACGCCATGGCCCTATAGACGGCGTCAGCCAGCTCATCCCCCTCTTTGATTCGCTGTTCCACCTCTATACAGTCCGCGGTTCCCAAGTAACTGACAAGACCGCCGCGCCCGTTGATCTGACGCAGCATCTCCTGACAGGTGTACTGTCCGGAATAGCAAAGCCGGATCAGAGCCCCTACCGGCAAATCGCCGGATCTTTCCGGTGAAAATGGACCATCGCCATCCAGGGCATTGTTGACATCGATCACGCGGCCTTTTTTATGAGCGCCTACCGATATGCCTCCGCCCAGATGAACGACAATCATATCCGTATCTTCATAGGCTTTCTCCATTTTCGCACAGATCTTCCGTGCCGTTGCCTTTTGATTCAGCGCATGGAAGCTGGATATCCGCCGGATGGCGGCGCTGCCAGAAAATCTGGCTTCGCTGCACAGTTCATCCGTCATGGGCGGATCCACGACCAGAGCCGGAATTCCCAGTTCCTTTCCCATATCATAGGCAATCTGATTGCAGACCGAACATGGATGAGATCCATAGAGACCACTTTTCATATCCTCGAGCATCCGTTCTCCGATCTCATAGATACCCCCTTCAACGGCCCGCATATTACCTCCACGCGTCACCAGGGCATCCAGGGAATCCAATTTGATATCGGCTTCCTCAAGCACTTTTAAAACAGCCTGTTTTCTGTAATCATACTGATCCCAGATGGTCTGATACTGCTCCAGCTCTTTAGTCGTATGCTTAACGGATACTGACAAAAGTACTTCTTGATTCTCACGTACGGCAATCTTGGTAGAGGTAGAGCCCCCATTTGTAATAAGAATGCGATATACCTTCTCCATCTCTCCTCCTCCATTCAGCCTTCTGACGCAAGGAGCTCTCTGTATCTGGCAGCCGTCTCTCTCTGTAAAACTTCCATATCAGCCTCTGTCATCTTCTTAAAACGCCCCTGGAGCGATAAGTAATCCCGGATTGGCCTTAATTCCTTTACCCTTCTGTTCACTGTGATCCGGCCATTTTCGTATTCATACAGAACCCAGGCCCCGGTTTCGATCGCCATTCGGCATACCTCGATGGATTTCGCAGGCGGATATGCCCAGCCGGTGGGACATGGCGTATGTACGTGCAGTAACGCCGGGCCATCCACATTTTGGGCCTTCTTTACTTTTTTCACCAGATCCGGCAGATTTGCAACGGAACACGCAGCTGCATACGGAATGTGGTGGGCAATAGCAATCTTCAGCAGATCCTTCTTATATGTAGGTTTACCTGCAGGAGTCGTAGTCGTATTGGCACCGTATGGCGTGGCGCTGGACCCCTGAATCCCCGTGTTCATATAGGCTTCATTATCATAGCAGACGTAGAGCACCCGGTCGCCGCGCTCCATAATTCCCGAAAGCGACTGAAGACCAATATCTGCGGTAGCGCCGTCTCCGGCAAAGGCCAGGACTGTCGTATGAGTATTTCCCTGCGCGTCGAGTCCCGCCCGCACCCCTGCGGCCGACGCAGCTGTATTTTCCAGGTTGCATTGGTAACCGGCGATTTTCATATTTGTTACATTGTCAATACCGCTGAAAAGCGCTGCGCAGCCCGGCGGAATAATGACGACCGTGTCCTCTCCTAAAGTCTGGACAACATTCCGGAAAACAAGCTCTAAGCCGCAGCCGGCACATGCATTTACTCCATGGGATACAAGGCCCTTCGCTTCTGTTTCGATCTTATACATATCTGAGTACCTCCCTGATATCCATTGGATTCTCCTTTGTGTCAATCCACACCGGGATATTGGAAGCGGCTTCTGCATGCAGAATATCGTCATACATACGCTGTATTGTTGCCGGATTTACATCTCTGCCTCCCAGCCCGCCTATGTAATCCTTCACAATACAGCCTCCGCCCACGGCGCTCACCGTCTCCTGGAAGAGAGGTCCTCCCATGGCGCCCAGACCGGCGCTTCTGTCGAACACGGCAATCCGTTTCGCATTCTGTGCCAGTATCTTCATCTGCTTTGCCGGGAATGGCCGGAAACACGTTACCTTTACCGCCCCGACTTTCTCACCTTTTTCCCGCTGCTCGTTGATAAAGTACTTCATGGTTCCCATCATGGAACCCATACCTACCAGAATTGTTTCGGCGTCCTCTGTCCTGTATCCCTCCAGCATCTGAAGCTTTCGTCCAAATCTGGCTTGAAACTCTTCCGCCGTCTTTCCGAATACTTCTTCCGCGGCCTCAAACCCCTTCATCATCTGATATTTCATCTCCGTAAACTCCTCCAGAGAGATGAGATCATTGATAAATACCGGATCGGCTGGGTCCAGCCAAAAATTCTTCTTCTGGTACGGCCCGATAAATTCGGTCACCTCTTCCTGCTCCGGAACCAGCACCTTCTGCATGGAGTGAGACAGGAAAAAGCCATCAAAACATACCATCGCCGGAAGCAGAACCTTCTCGTGTTCCGCAATTCGGTATGCCATCAGCAGCAGATCATAAATCTCCTGCACATTTTCACAATAGAACTGAAGCCAGCCGCTGTCTCGTTCCGCCATACTGTCCTGGTGGTCGCACCAGAGACTCCATGGCGACGCCAGTGCCCTGTTCACCACCGGCATAACTAGGGGAACACGCATACCGGATACCGCGTTGCAGATTTCATGCATGAGTGCGAGGCCGACCGATGCTGTCGCTGTAGCCGCCCTGACACCGGTGAGCTGGGCTCCCAGGGCGCAGCTTAAGGCAGAATGCTCCGATTCTACACGGATATATTTTGCCTCCAGCGTTCCCTGTGCAATCAAATCTGACAGCTTTTCCGCAATGGGGCTTTGAGGTGTGATCGGATATGCGGAAACTACTTTGACTCCGGCCATGCTTACAGCCTGTACCGCAGCCGCGTTTCCATCCAACATTTTATACTGAGCCATCTATCTCTCACCTCCCACAGTTGCCATTTTAATACACGTTTTCGGGCATTCATTGGCACAGATTCCGCAGCCCTTACAGAAATCCCAGGCAAATACCACGCACTCCTCCTGATCCGCCCGAATTGTTATGGCGTCAACAGGGCAGTATCTCTGGCAGGTACCGCACTTAATACAGGCCTCGTAATCCACCGTCGGATACTCCTGACGCCAGGAACCTGTATTCACCGCTCCAAATACGGTGGCGATCGGCCCTTCAGCTCTAAATCTTTCCAGTTTCATCGTAAGCCTCCTTTGCCGCATCCGCATTTGCACTGCCCGCCTTTGTTCCAAAGGTAGATTTAACGGCCGCCATCACGGATTCTATTTTTACGATCCCGGTCCTCGCCAGAACACCCAGCATGGCGCTGTTTGGAATGTTTCTCCTTATATTCTTTACTGCAATACGCGTGGCATCCGCATAATAGACCTCTTTGAATCCGAACTTCTCCTTAAACTGTCCTGCGATACCCTCGTCCCCCGTGTTGAGTACCAGAACCGCATTTCCAGAGATGCCTGCTCCAATATCTATTTCCCGCGTCAGAAAGCTTGCATCCGATACAAGGACAATCTCTGGTTCATAGACAAAACAGTTTAACAGAACCGGTTTGCTGTCTATCATAATGCTGGTATTGACTGGTGCTCCGCGCCGTTCATGTCCATAGGCAGGAACAGTTATCGCATACTCCTCTTCATAGATGGAAACCGCCTCGGACAGAGTCTTCGCTGCAGTCACAATTCCCTGGCCCCCCAGGCCAAAAAACTTGAGTTTAATCACGTATCCCCCTCCGTCCTATAATTTTTCTGCAAGCTCTAAAAGCAGCCGTTCAGCCTTATGCGGGTTAAAGATACCACAGGCACAGGGCTTCGATAACTCATTCGCAGCATCCTTTGCAGTCCTTCTGCCAGCCTTTATGTCTTCCACCATCTTTGTGACCAGGCCAGCCGATATCATGGCATGGCCGCACATGGTGGTGATCTCCAGAATCTGAGTCTCAGGAAGTTTATCCACATTCCCCCAAATTCCAAGGGAAATATCCACAGAATGACGGTTAATACCAGCCGTTTTTGCACAGCAGTCCACATCATCCACCAGTCCTGATACGACAACGGAATATCCGTAATCGGCCTTCTTTAAAGCCTTCATGACTTCAATCAGCTTATCCCTGGTATCAAATACTCCATGAACCATAGGAACCTCCGGCTTTAAGTTCGCCTTTATCTCCTCCAAAGTATGCGTTGCAAAGTTACCGCATCCGATGGCCCCCATATTAACCGGATCAAATTGAGCCATAAGATCCAGGTATTTCTTAAATATCTCAACACTGTTCTGATTATTAATTCCGCGTGCCGGCATGATTAATACCACATAATCGTCCGTCTGCCCGGAGCGGGTCTTTACTCTGTGAAGCGTATGTGTCATAACGCGGCACCCCCTTCCTTAATCCTGTCTTCGTAGCGCGGCCTTCCCAGGCCGAGATTCGTCTTAGCCGATGCTGCGTGAAGGTCCAGATTCAGTTCTTTTATAATATCCATGACCGGAAGGGAATCGTCCCTCTCATCTACGCGGCAGATAATACAAAGACTGAATACCGTATCAATGTGATGTGAAGCCTCCTTAAGCGCCCGGAGCACTGAGTCTGCATTCTCCAGTCTGCAGGAAAACTCCACGATAGCGCTCATTACAATCTCATCCAGTACAGACGGTTCGATAATTCCTTTCTTCTTGTCTATAATCAGAGAAGTAACCGGATTATTAACCTCAAACTTTTCTGCATAAGGGGCTGCCGCCTGCAGGATTGTCTGTAAATCACGGAACGTCGATCCGATGCCCGGGCGTCCCAGCTCCACCGCAAAAGTAATCATATCAAGGCTATGTACTACGCCAGTCACATCGTTGGTCTTTACTTCTTCCGTCCCTCTTCCCGCATGTTTGAGGGCGGTATTCTCATGTTTTCCAAATGGATCCGAAAATGCCTTCCGGTACGCTCTGGGCGCTTCCAGATGAATGTTAAAAATGGCATCCCGGGGACATCCGGCGTTTTTAAGGCAGACACCACATTCCACACATGCGTCTAAATCGATAACCGCCTTCCTCATCTCGATCCGTATCGCATCTCTGGGGCAGTATGGCACACACTTACCACAGCCCACACATTTTTCCTGATTAATATACATGAATCAATTCCTCCTGTACTCTTTGTTAATGAATAAAATTCAGCAGAATTCCCGCCAGCACCAGTACGACGGAACCTCCGATTCTGGACGAATAAGAGGAATACGGAAGCAGTTCCATGCGGTCTGCCGCCGCCAGAGTAGCCAGATCTCCGGTCTGGGCCATATTCGACATGCAAAGTCCCGCTGCAATGGCTGCCTCTACCTCATAAAGTCCCATAAAATGGCCAACAAGCCCTGCACCAATGGCTGCGCCGATAACAATCACGAGGACCAGCACCAGATAGATAGGATTCGTCAGCGCTTCAATGGTTTTGCCAATATCAATATTGGATATACCAATTGGAATCAGTGCTGCATACAGCAGATTCTTTGTCCACGTTCTGGACCACTGGATCGTACCGACTTCAAGGTGTTTGGGAAGAAGACCAAACGCCTTGACCAGGGTCAGAATAATAATTAAGTAAACGTATGTATGAAGCCCGCGGTAAACAAATTTGTTAACAATGAGGGCCGCCATGTAAGCAATCATGGCAACGTAGAATCCTGCTCCCAGACCTTCATAGGTAATCGGTGCTCCGTTAATCTCTTTATCCTCTTCCTCCAGTTCTCTCGCCAGTTCCGGATCCGCAATTTTAAGAATCTGGCCGTTGCCCGTCAGCGTGGGCTTCTTTTTTCCTACACGGTTTAATATGCCTCCCAGAATTATGGAAGCCACATTACCAAGTACTACCGCCGGCATTAATACCGAAAGAATGGTCTCCGACTCTCCCCCAAAGTGGCCGGAATAGATCTGTGAAAGCGGCAGTGCGCCAGCTCCTACACCTCCGCCCATGATCGGTATTGCCAGATTAAACAAAGCGTTCTTTCCACCGTAACCGGTGACTGCGCCCACCAGAAACGCCAGAAGACACGACATCAGAAGACCGCCTAAAATGGCCGGTAAAAATTTTAATGTGGACTTGATAATAATTTTTCTCGACAGGGATAGGATCGCCCCCGCGATCATGATGGAAATGAAGAATGCAAAGAAATTAATGTTATCCATGAAGTTCTTCATAATATCCTTAAGCCCTGCGGGAAGAATCCCGAAATACATCAGTAAAGCCGGTCCAAATACGCACAGGATTGGGCCCCCACCCATCCAGTCGTGGATAAACTTTACTCTGTCCCCGATCTCGCCAAAGACGATACCGAGAACAAACATCAATGCGAAACACCCCATAAGATCGCCGGGCAGCTTTTCCGTCAGCGTTAATGGAATTACGGTTACAAGACCGATTACAAACGCCAGCCACCCTAAATTTTTCAATTTCATACGAACCTTCCTTTCTCCTTTTAACTTCTGATAAATTTCCCCCACTGATACTCTGCCGGATCATCTTTTCTATCCGGAAATACATATGTTTATCTTCTTTTTTCCGATCGCCTCCTTGCTATAGTTCTCTATACGAACTTTAAGTTCTTTATACGAACTTAATATCTTTATATTATTCCTTCTTTATTGTTTTGTCAATACTAGATTTATTATATTATTTTCTATCAATTGAGCTTTGTGGAAAAATATACCAGTTTTATTCAGATATGTTCCAGGCCGCAGGAAGAACCATAAGAGAAATTTGACAAAGAAAAATGCAAACAGCAAATTCTCCTGGTATCGCATCGCGTAAGAAGGTTGCAACTCGGACCGCATTTTGTTATAACTATAGTAGTGACTTGGGAAAGGATAATAATTGTGGAATATACAACGAATGAACAGAATGAAAAATACATGCTGCAGTCCGTAACAAACGCACTGCGGATCATTGAACTTTTGGGAGAATATAATTTTTTGACGCTGACAGAAATAGCAGAGAAACTGGAGTTGGGAAAAAGTTCAGTATTTCGCCTTGTGGCTACCCTGGAGGCCAGAGGTTTTGTAAAAAAGGATAAGTATGGCCGGTGCCGCCTTGGAATGAAATTCTCGTATTTCGGCTCCGTTGTGCTGGCCCGTATGGAGATTCTGCAGGCTTCCCGCCCTCATTTGGAAGAGCTTCAGAGAAATGTCCGCGAGACCGTGCATCTCGCCATATGGGATGACGACTGGAATATCCGTTTTATAGATAAGATTGATGGTGCGATCGCGTTTCACATGCAGTCATTTGTAGGACTGCCGAAAACCTGCTACTCCACCGCGACCGGAAAATCCATGCTCGCGTATATGGGGGACGACTTCATCCGGGACTTTTTAGACCACGTACCCCTTACCCCTATGACTCCGCATACCATCACAGAGCCTTCAAAACTTTTGGAATCATTGGATGAGATCCGACGACGCGGCTACTGTTTAAGTGTTGAGGAAGATGAACTGGGGCTTACCTGTATCGGAGCTCCGGTTATTGACACCAGCCAAAAGCCAATTGCCGCCATCAGCATCTCCGGCCCCACCGTCCGTATGACGGAACATCTCTCAGAATATCCGAAGAAAGTGATCGATACAGCAAGACTAATCTCAGAAAACCTAAGCTAAAACAAAAGGCCCATGGCTGCAATCCTCATCCGATTACAGCCATGGGCCTCTTACTTCAAGATTTATCTATGTTCTTCATCTGTTTCTTCATCTCATACATATTATGATCCGCACGGGACAACAGATCACCGAATGTCTCCGCACTGTCCGGAGCGGATATCGCATATCCCCAGGCGATTCCCGCTTCAAACCCATTCTCTTTTCCATACGCCTCCACCTGGCCGGCTGACAGGCGGCAGCATTCCTCAATGGAGCTCTCAGGCATCCCCTCCAGCACGGCTGCAAATTCATCCCCGCCGATGCGGTAGATCCACGCATCCTTTAAGGCTCCGGAGATCGCTCTGGCAGAAAAGCGTATGTACTTATCGCCCGTCTCGTGTCCAAACTGGTCATTTACCCCCTTGAGGCAGTTCAAGTCGAACATCAGGACCGCCAGCGGCTTTCCGAGCCGCAGCATTCCATCCCATTTCTGCTGCCGGCGCTCGAAGGCCTTTCTGTTCAGCACCCGGGTAAGGCCGTCCAGATCATTTTCTGCTCTGAGTGACTGCGTCTTGAGTATCTCCTCTGTCACGTCTTCCACGACTCCGCTCTTCTTCCCGTCGTCCTCACGGAAGGTCAGACGAAGCCAGCGTTTTCCCTCCGGCCGTTCCAGGCAGAATACATTTTCATCCTCTGTTGGCTTCTCGCAGATCTTCTTTAAGAACGCCTGAAATTCATCCTGGCTCCTGCAAAAAGCCCGTTCCTGCTCTTTCGATAATCCCAGCAGCCGCGGAACCTGGTTCGTCATGTAGACCTTATTCCTCTTAGAGCCCATCTCATAGACTCCCACCGGAACCTCCGAGAGCTCCAGAAGCCTTGAATAGCGGGTAAACCACCGGCTGATCAGCACCGCGATCCCTGCTCCTGCACAGAGCGAAATGAGAAATGAATAGACGAGAATCTCCTGGATTCGGTGCGGATACCGCAGCAGCGCATCTTCATCCATCAGGCCGATCAGATACCACTCTTCTCCCGAAAAAGGAGTATTATTATAATACATTCCCATCTGTTTCAGACATGCATAGATTACCTCATTTCCATTGTGGTTTTCCAACTGGAAGATACCGTTCTCCACATCTTTTGCCTTAAGCTCCATAGGACTGGCGCCCTGCAGAATACGCTTCTGGAGGGCTCCGTGGGTAACGAGAGGGCGCATCTCACCGTTCTCTCCGGTATGTATTCCGATCACATAGCCGTAGGAATCCACGGCCATCAGATCGGAGGGCGGCAGGTATTTATACAGGTAATTCAGCGAGATCTCAACGCCAAATACACCGACTGCACTTCCCCGCTGGTCCACCAGAGGAATCGAATACGTCACCACCTCTTCCCCTCCGTCATAGAGCCGGAACGGCGGACACCAATAGCCCAGCAGTTTTTCATCGCCTGCCAGCCCTATACTGCTGAATGGTTTTTCATAAAACGCACAGTTTGCATCCGTCAGCTCCAGCTGGTACTTCCATGCGGCATCTGTCACCACCTGCATCTCCTGTGCCACATCCCAGGGGCCAGCCAGGAGATAGGTATTGGAATTGCGCTCATCGACCCGGTTCGGATTAGCATTCCTGAAATAAAGAGCCGGGTAGCTGCCGTTTTCATCGTCTCCCCTGTCTAATATCAAAAATGCACCCGTGGTTTTCGTGTAGTACAGCGCATTCAGCACAGTCGGGGCGGCCGCCTTAAGCAGTGCTTCCTTTTCCAGCAGTTCCCCGTTCTCATCTCTCTCTGCTTCCGCGAAATACTGGCTCAGCTCATCGCTATAGAGTTCAAAATTCGTCCAGACATTCTTCATCTCCCCTTCGATTGTCACCGCGCGGTTCTTCACTTTCTCTGAAAAAATCTGGTACGCATTCTCCCGGGACTGCCCGATCACACCGCCCAGACTCAGAAGGGCCGTCATCAACAGACTCTGAATCACAACCGACACTACAAACGTAAGCGCCAGTTTAAAGGCGATCGAATCACTTCTCACCTTTTTATTCATTTACCTCTCCAACCATTTCTCTCATTAAGTCCTGATACCATTTATCAAAGTTCTCATCTTCCATAAAACCGGAAATCACCGTCTCCCTGTCTTCGCCGTTCTCCACTCTGTTATGAAGCTCATTCAGATCAAGCTCCACCTTCCGCTCCAGGGAGCGGGAAAACCGTTCATTTGCTTCATACGAATTCTCAAACGGCCTTCTAACGTAGAACTTCCCTTCCTGCATCGCCTCAAGGGCCGCTGTCACGCTCTTTTTTACCGCATCCGTATTATCGCTCATCTGTACGAAATTTTCCAGAGCTTCGATAGACGACAGCGCCTCATTTTCCACCGGAATATATCCGATCGACGCAGTAAATTCAATGTTCCGCTCAGGATCCGTAAACCATTTCAGGAATTCCGCGGCGGCGTACTCAGATGCCTCGCTGGAACGGAATATTCCCATGTCCGCTCCCCTCTGTGCCATATAGCCGTATCCTCCCTCAAAGGTCGGATAGGGCCGCACCCTGCATTCGATGGGATACTGGTTCTCCCCATCCACGATCACCTCTTTAGGAAAGTATCCAGCACCGGCAGACGAACCGATGTAGGCCAGCAGACTTCCGCTCTTTAGCCCATCCTGATTATATACACTACTCTTATACCAGCCGTTTATATGAGGAACGTAATAGGCATTCCACGCCTTTCTCGCGGTCTCCCTGGAATAGACAAAAGATGGATTTTTCCCATCGGCGGGAAATGGATCCGCTCCGTCCTGAACCGCAGTCAGCACCGCAAAGTCGTTAAAGCTGTTCATTCCCAGTAATGGCTGCCCGCCGGACCATCTATAATATTCCTCTGCCGCTAAAACCAGTCCTTCCCATGTGTTAAGTAAATCATCTGAAAGTCCTGTATCCGAGCAAAACTGCTTCCAGCCCGTTTCGTTCACAAATAAAAGCTCTGTCGATTTCGCCACAGGAATCAGTTTATGGCGGCCATCTTTTCCCCAGACACCCTCGCTGAGAAACTCTGCGCGGTACCTCCCCAGCTCCTCATCACTGTAATACTCTTCCATTTCCACCAGGGGTGCCAGTTGATCCAGGCGGTATGCGCTGTCCGGATACGCCGTAAACACATTGGGAAGCGGGTCAGATCCGATGATCTCATTGGCGGAGTTAAACAAAGCGTCATCCAGTTCCCCGCTCGAACCAAAGCCGTAGGCATCCACGACGATTCCCAGCTCCAGCCCTTTCGTCTCATTAAATTCTGTCACCTTTTCATCAAATATCGTCTTTGCAAAAGCATTATATGCATGCCAGACCGTAATAACAGTCGGTTTTTTCGGATCCAGCACACGCCTGCTTTCCCGGGCGCAGCCAGATACTGCGCAAACCAGCGACAGGGACAGCACCGCTATCTTCCATGTTCTTTTCCCTTTCATAGTGTCCGTCTCTCCATTTCTATTCACTTATACCCGGAAATACCAGCCAAGCCCTGTGAATCTGTCGATTCAGCAGGCTGCGCCGGATTCATAGGGTTCGATGGTCTGCAGTTACCCTAACGGCTTTGATGTATGTTTATATTATATCATACACTTATTTAATGAACATATCAATTTTTTTATATAGTCTGGAAAAATTATGGATTGGAGCACATTACTTTCATACCGATTAAGCAGGATATTGCGGAAATGGATAAAAAAAACAGCCCGCACCCCACAACTGCTCACCCAGTCATGGAATACGGGCCTTTATTCTATTTTACAATCTCTTTAACAACTCTTCTCTTTCTTTCTCATATCCAGGCTTGCCCAGAAGCGCAAACATATTCTTCTTATAGCTCTCCACGCCTGGCTGGTTGAACGGATTGACACCCAGAATATAACCGCTGACACCGCATGCGTACTCGAAGAAATAGAATAACTGTCCTAAGCAGTATTCGTCCTGTTCCGGGATCTTTACCATCAGGTTCGGTACATCGCCGTCTGTATGGGCTAAGATCGTGCCGTTCATGGCACTCTTGTTGACGAAATCCACATTTTTGCCTGCTAAGTAGTTCATGCCGTCCGTATCCACTTCTTCCTTCTGAAGCAGGATCTCGGCCGGGGATTCTTCGACATTCAGCACGGTCTCAAACATCACACGGGAACCGTCCTGGATGAACTGGCCCATGGAATGTAAATCCGTGGTTAAATCCACTGCTGCCGGGAAAATACCTCTGCGGTCTTTTCCTTCGCTCTCACCAAATAACTGTTTCCACCACTCGGAAACGTAATGAAGGCTTGGCTCATAGTTGGCCACAATCTCAACGGCCTTGCCTTTTCTATGTAAGATGTTGCGCACGGCTGCATACTGTAATGCGGAGTTGGACTCATATGGAGTCTCAAGAGCCGCCTTTCTTCCTGCCGCAGCACCTTCCATTAATTTATCGATATCAGCGCCTGATACTGCAATCGGAAGCAGGCCGACCGCTGTCAGGACTGAGAAACGTCCACCTACGTCATCCGGCACGACAAAGGACTCATAACCCTCTTCCGTCGCCAGATTCTTAAGTGCACCCCTTGACTTGTCCGTCGTAGCGTAAATTCTCTTGTTCGCCTCTTCACGGCCATACTTTTGGGTCAGCATCTCCTTGAAGACACGGAATGCAATCGCCGGTTCTGTCGTTGTACCGGACTTGGATATGATATTAACGGAGAAATCCTTTTCTTCCAGCACATCCTTTAAGTCGTGGATGTATTTGCTGCTGATGCTGTTGCCTAAGAAATAAATCTCCGGAGTTTTGCGTTTTCCCTTCGGCAATACATTATAGAAACTGTGGGATAAGAACTCAATGGCCGCTCTGGCGCCTAAATAGGAACCGCCAATACCAACTACAAGAAGTACATCAGAATCGTTCTGAATCTTGGCCGCCGCTTTTTTTATTCTCTCAAATTCTTCCTTATCATAGTCTACCGGAAGATCAATCCAACCTAAAAAATCATTCCCTGCGCCGGACTTGTCCATCAGCACATCTCTTGCACACAACGTTGTGGCTTTCATATTTTCCATCTCTTCTGCTGAGACGAAGCCTGCTGCTCTGGAATAATCAAATACTACTTCTTTTCCCATTTCTATCATTCTCCTTTTCCTTTTGTTTCAGGTTATAGAATGCCTGTTCAGGAACAGTATATCATAAATCCCCTCCAATTGCGATACAATTTTCCTTTCTCTCCCAAATGTTCAAGTCAGATATTCATGCAGAATCTCCCCAATAAGCTTCAATTCATCGGGGTTCAAATCCTTCAGCCAGTCCTCCTGCTGTTTTACGGTTCTTCCCCGTTCGCGGCTCGCCGCTATCTGTTCCAGACTCTTCTTTAAATAGTCCACATCCCGGATGGATCCTTCCATTTCTGACGGCCCGCTGCCGCTCCGCTCTATATTCTGATTACCGGCAATTCCTGACGCCTCGTCAGATGCCATTCCCATACCGGTTTCTGCCATAATATTTTCCTGTATAATACCGCCCTGCCTTCCATCTCTCTGTCTTCCGTCGGACCGGCCGCTGTTCTGTCTGCGAGCCTGCGATTCCGCCTTCAGCTGATTTTTCATGCGCTCCGTCCTGTTTCTCTGCTTTCCCCGCACGTTTTCCTGTTTCTCCGGCTCTTCTGCCTGTCCTGCCGCAGTACCTGCTGCCGCGGGATAGATCGACCGGATATTTTCACGGGTTTCCATATGAGGCCCCGATATTGCCTGTGTTTCATCTCGTTCCTGATCCAATCGGTAGATCAGCGTATTTTCCAGATAATTATCGAGCGCGGTGAACAGCTGTTGTTTCTTATCCCCGACGCCTGCTCCGTGGTCTACAAGGATCGTAAAGAGCCCTGCCAGGATTCCCATGGAGCCGTACAGCACTATGTAATAAGGATCGGTACGATACCAGTATGCGCCAAACGCCGCCGCACCTCCTGCGAGGAAACAAAGAAGCGTCATCTGATTGGAAAATGTGTTCCACCCGTTAAGCGTCATGCCCATAAATCTGAAATCATACATCTGCCTCTCTAAATAAGGCTTAATTTTCGGAATCCCCTGATTCATCTGATAGTTGTTTTCTGTCTTCTGCTTAAATGTGCGAAGATTCTTGTTCTTCGTCAGTGACATGTTGTCCGTTTCTTTAATTAATCTTTTGTAGAGGTTACGTGTCAGCCATCTGGTCACGACCCCAAGGCCGCATACGGCTGCAAGCACGTACAGCGCTTTGCCTGTCTGTAAAAATTCCAGCATAATAATAGCTCCCCTTTCTTCCCGGTTGTTCCGGTGATAGGATTATTATAACCACCGAAACTTCCTTTGGGAAGATGAGAGAGCCTAGAATCGTTCGTCAAATCCCGTCAGGATTCGATTCTTAACTTAACATGAATACCTTTCTGCAATGGCTAAAATCAGGTTTACGGAATGGCGCACCGCCTTTACCTCAAACTCGCTGTAGTCCATAGTTGCGCTGTTATCAGCCTTATCTGAGATCGCCCTGATAATCAAAAATGGGACGTGGTTTAAGTATGCCGCCTGGGCGATCGCCGCCCCCTCCATTTCCGTGCAGCAGCCTCCAAAATTTTCCGCAATCCAGTCTTTTTTAACCTGATCGGAAATAAACTGATCCCCGGAAACGATCCTTCCGGTAAAAACTTCAATGTCAGGATTCACTTCCTTACAGCACTTCAAGGCCAGATTCCGAAGCGTTTCATCGGCTGGAAATGAGAATTCTTCCATCTGCGGAATCTGCCCCACCGGGTATCCAAACCCCGTCGCATCCATATCATGCTGCGCCGTATCGGTAGAAAGCACCACGTCGCCGATCTCGATCTCATTTCTCAAAGAACCGGCGATTCCCGTGTTGATGACCGCATCCACACCGTAATGATCCACCAGAATCTGTGTGCACACCGCCGCGTTCACCTTGCCGATTCCTGAACGGACCACCACAGCCTCTTTTCCCCTCAGTATTCCTTTATAAAAATCCATGCCAGCCATGGTCTTTACTTCCACATCCTGCATTGCCTTTTTTACTTCCGCCACTTCCACATCCATGGCTCCGATAATTCCTAACATACAGCGCCTCCTTTTCGTGTTCCCTTCCGGGTTAATTTGCATATATTGATTATTATAACTGTTTTCGTCCTGTTTGCAAGAGGGTTTCAGCAACCGCTGCTATTGACAATTCGTTCCCTTGTTCGGTATAATTGTAAAAATGCAGGGTCAAAAATAAGGCAGAAAACAAATAAAGTATAGAAGAAATATGGAGGAATGATTCATGATTTATAAAACACACGGCGTTTGTTCACAGGAAATTAATTTTGACGTACAGGACAACAAACTCACCAATGTCCGCTTCATCGGCGGATGTTCCGGAAATACACAGGGCCTTGGCCGTCTGATCGAGGGGATGGACGTAGACGAAGCGATCAAACGTCTCGACGGAATCCACTGCGGCCCCAGACCTACCTCCTGCCCGGACCAGCTGGCAAAAGCACTGAAGCAGTATAAGGAATCCCTTTCCTGATGCGAATCCGGATCTGACGCCGTATACCGTTTTACATACGCAACCAGAAATACCGAAAAACAGAGAAATAACACAGAGGATCAGCACTGTATGCAGCAGGCCGCGGCTCCCGTCATCCGTACAATGGATGACCGCCGCGGTCTGCTTCTTTTCCATCTTCATCCAGTTCTTCATAAATATTTAAGAAATGGGACGTTCTTGCACTGTCGTTTTTTCTGTGCTACGATATACTTTCGAAAGAAAGGAGTTTTTATCTATGGCAATACCCAAAAAGAGTTCCATCCTGCCGGCGGCCCAGGAGAGTATACGCAAAAATCTGAAATTCGCCACTCTGTCATTTCTGTTTATTATCGCTTACGTCAACGTGTTCCAGAAAGTGTTCGGAGCAGAAAATTCCATTGTCGGAGTTATCTTTACCATTATGATGTCGGCCTCCATGGCCCGCGACTTAACCTCCACACCATTTAAGCATCTGCTTGCGCAGTCCGCGGTCCTGGTGCTGATGGCCGCTGCCGCCTGTCTGGTTGTCACTTTAAATCCATGGATTGCTCTTCCGATCAACTTTATCATGATTTTTTTAATCCTGTATCTCTATACCTATGAATACTCCGGACATCTGTATTTTCCTTATATTCTGTCCTACCTGTTCCTGATTTTCATATCCCCCTCCAGCCCGGAACAGCTTCCAAAGCGGATTATGGCTATGGTGACGGGAGCCGTCTGCATCATCCTCTATCAGCTGGTCATGGGACGGAAACGAGCCGCGGAGACTGTTTCCGACGTACTTCTTACGCTGGTCGGGGAGGCAAAGCAGTACATATCCTGTCTCTTATCCGGCAGCGGAACACCGGAAAGTCTGGAAGATGTCCGAAAGAATATCCGCCGCCTCAGCCGCATGGTCTATGACAGAAGGCGTAAGGAGCTGTGCATATCCGATGCCAACTTCGCCGTGGTCGATTCCGGGCGTGGTCTGGAACACCTGCTTATTCTGCTGTCTCAGACCGAACGTCCGGAAAAATACCAGGATATGCTGGAAAAGACGCTGGTCCAGCTGGACCACTTTGAGGCCTATGTAAATAGGAAGACCACGGCTCCTCACCTCATTGCGCGAGATGATTTTATTACGGATGTGAAAGACCTGCATCAGGCAGAATTTTACGACAGCCTGGAGTACATCAGAAATCACCTGGTCCATATGGCGGATCCCGAAAAGAAGTCAAATTTCCGTCCAACCCTGCTCTCCCTTTCCATCCGGCTTCAGGCCGCATTAAAAATCAGTAAAGTGCGCGTCGTCTACGCCCTGCGGGTTGCTCTTCTGCTGTCACTCGCAACTCTGCTGGTTGAAAGCCTGAATCTTTCTCACGGAAAATGGCTTCTGTTTACCCTTGCCTCAGTCTCTCTCCCTTATGCCGATGATGTGGGGCAGAAGGCCGGGAAACGTTTCTTCGCTACCGTGGCCGGAGGCGTCTTCAGTGTGATTCTCTATTCCCTGGTTCCGTCTCCGGCCGGCAGGACCGCCATCATGATGCTGTCCGGCTACTTAAGCTTTTATTTCTCAGATTACACGGGAACATTTACCTGTTCCACCATCGGTGCGCTGGGCGGCGCGGTGTTTATGAACGCATTTGGCTGGGCGCCTGTGGGGCGGATGCTGCTCATCCGTCTGGCCTACGTGCTGGCCGGAATCGTGATCGCCTACGCCGCTAACTGCCTGCTCTTCCCCTACCACCGCAGCACGGCCACTGAAACACTGCTGAAAAAATACGATTTCGCCTCCAGGCTGCTGTCAAATATCTGCCGCCAGGGCGTAACCGACACGCAGTTTTACTACCATCTGGTTATCCAGTCCCAGCTGATCGAGGAAAAACTGTACCAGAATACCTCCGGCGAGGAACGGGAGCTGCTGCATGACAAAATCTCGGAATGCCGGGCGCTGGTGCGGGCGGCTCACCGTAATTATCCGCAGAGGGAAGGCTTGATTTCACAATAAATTAATAAAGTATTTGACAAAGTCAACTATTAAGAATATAATTTGACTTAGTCAAATACTTTTTATTTGCTTATTTTTCAATTAATATTGAAAGGAGCGCATCCCATGCCAGATTCTCTCGCCTATTATATTACTGCCCTAAGAAAAGATCTGAATGCCTATTCCGATGCCAGACTCAAACAGTACGGTCTTACGGATGGCCTGTTTTATTATATTATTTACATTGGTAAAAATCCCGGTTGTTCACTCAGTGATGCCGCCCATTTTCTCAGGGCAGACAACGGGCATGTGACCAGGTGCATTGGCAAACTGGAACAGCTAGGCTACGCGGTCCGCACCCGCGATACCGTGGATCACCGGCATTACCATTTAACGCTTACAGCGCAGGGAGAAACCATTTTCAAGGAACTTCATACTCTGCTTCATGACTGGGATGAGATCGTCTGCCGGAACTTGAACGACGGGCAGAGAGAACAGCTTTTGGAATTACTCCGCCTCGTCATTGGCACCCGGGAAGACGGTAAAGGGGATCAGAGCCATGTATGAGACTATTAACAGCCCATTCAAGCTGGGTAATGTAACCCTGAAAAACAGAATTATCTTTGCCCCCACCTCCATGGGTCTTAAGGAAGAGGAGTACCTGGAAAAACTGGGCGCCATCGCCCGGGGCGGAACAGCCATGATCATCATCGGGGATGTACCTGTACTGAAGAGTCCATTTCTGTCCCTATACAGCAGGAAAGGCTTTCTCCATTACCGCCGGATCACGGAAGCGATTCATGAAAACGGTGCCCTGGCGGCCGCCCAGCTGCACATGTCGGACTCGCAGTTCCGTAGTCTGATCAAATATCTGCCGCGCATGATTACCGGAAAGATCAAACCGGATGAGATGAGAGTCCTTTTAAACGATACGGTATCCGGCTATATAACCGGCCTGACCGACAAGAGAATCTCCGAGATCACACAGGGCTTCGGCAAAGCGGCCGTTTTAGCAAAAAAAGCCGGATTTGATGTCATTCAAATCCACGGCGACCGGATGTGCGGAAGTTTTTCTTCCTCCATTTACAATCAGCGCACAGACCAGTATGGAGGGAGTGTGGAGAACCGGGCACGTTTTGCCTGTGAAGCAGTCGCCGCCGTCCGGAAAGCACTTCCCGATATGACCATCGATTATAAGCTGGCAGTCCGTCAGGAAGATCCCCATTATGGGAATGCCGGGGTGCTGAAGGAAGAGCTTCCTGTCTTTGTTCCGCTCTTAGAACAGGCTGGCGTGAACAGCTTTCACGTCACCCTGGCCAACCATTCCGACTTAAGCGATACCATACCGCCGGCCTCACATCCCTATTTTCACGGGCAGGGCTGCTTTTTACCTTTCTGTGATGAGGTCAGCCGTCTGACCGATTTACCGGTCTGCGGAGTAGGACGGCTCTGTTCTCCCGATTTCGTGGAAGAACAGTTGAAATCAGGACGAATCCAACTGGCCGCCATGAGCCGCCAGCTGATTGCAGATCCCGAATGGGTTAAGAAAACCGCTTCAGGCGCCGGTTCCCAGATTTTCACCTGCACGGGATGCAACCGGGAGTGCCTGGGAGGTATGCAGGCCCATAAAGGAGTGCATTGTATTCGGGATCGTATAAAAACTACTAATGAATCACTCAGCCATGAAAGGAAGGTCTTACCATGAAGCATTCAAAACTCTATGCCTGTCTCTCTTACTTAAGTATTCTGATCATCATCCCCGCGCTTGTCCCCGGAAAAGACTCATTCGTGCGCTTCCATTTAAACCAGGGGCTGCTTCTCCTGATTGCCAACATTCTGTTCGGCTGCATCTCTTTTATTCCGCACATGACTTTGGCCGGCGATCTTTTAAACTGTATCGTGCTGATTCTGGCTGTTATGGGGATCGTATCCGCCATTCAGGGGCAGAAGAAGAAGCTGCCTGTTATTGGCAGGATTCAGTTGCTTCGGTGATGGCAGGTATAAAATAGAAAAGGCCGGCACCCATATGGATACCGGCCCCATGCCTACAGATTCTCCGCAAACGTCCTGACCTGTGCAAGCGCCGCGGACTGATAGATACTTCCCTTCTCCACCATACCAGGCGCCGTAAAAGCTCCTTTATTCTCCCACTTTAAGTAATCGCAGATGTCCTTTAACTGGGCCTGGGCCGCGTTATAGACTCCCGGCGAGCCGGAATCCAGCAGCATGGCCGCCGAAGTGATATGAAATCCCGTTTTGGCGCACGCATACATCCGGTCGATAAAACACTTGATCTGCGCCGAAATATCGAACCAGTAGATAGGCGATGCCAGCACCAGCATATCCGCCTTATGTACATCCAGCAAAATCTCGTTCATATCATCATTCTGCACACAGACGCCGTCATGGGTAAAACAGTACTCGCAGGCCAGACAGGGGCCTACCTTCAGCCGGCTTAACTTCCGCACGGTCACCTCGTGGCCGCTCTCCTTCGCGGCCTGAGCAAATGCATCCGCCAGTATCTCTGTGTTACCGCCTTTTCTCGGGCTTCCTGTTACTACTAAAATGTTCATATTAAAGCCTCCTTACTGTATCAGTTGACGAAGTTTCATTATGATATCTTCATAAGTAATATCTCTGGCATACACAAATTTCCGCTGATATTTTACCCACATTTGTTTCAGGTCATCACTTTCGGATATTTGCCGCAGGATACTTTCTGTATCCGATATCTTTTCTAAACTGTCTCTATACTCTGCCGTCGCATTCAACGCTTCCTTAAATACCTCTCTATCGTATTTCTGTACAGTTCCAAGAATGTACACATCATAAAAATCTCTTGGCCTTGTATTAAAAATACCTCGGCTAAGTATTGTTTCTACCTTTTCAGCCATTACGGTTTCAATGTTATATCCCCATAGTCTGATTCTGATATTTTCATCAAAAATGCCGCTGAATTCATATTGTACCGCTGACGGTGTTATCACATCGCCAGTAGATACATCGATAGAAAGTGGCGTAACAATTGTATCATATACTGCATCCAGCCGTACACAGAAACCGCCATATCGATCATCTTTTCGGATGGGCGCAATGGATTTAACGTAAAAAGATACGTCGTCTCCAATGTTTACTTCACATATTTCCTTTACTGCCTCAAGTATCTTATCTGCAGATAACGGCAGATTTCTTAATGTTGTATCCAAATCCATTGTTGACCTTGTATCTAATCCGACAATAGCCGCAATCAGCATGCCTCCTTTGATTATAAATTTCTGACTGTATTCCGACTGTGACAGTCTCTCAAGAAATCGCTCAAACATATAATTTTGGAGAACTACCTGTGCCGCTATATTGTTACTTTTCGCATAATTCTTAATTCGCCCTTTCAGGCTCATAGCCTCCCTGCTCACAATAACACCTCCATATACCGCTTCAATTCTTTGCTTACACGGAACTGTTTTGCATATACAGCAAGCAAATTCAAGTCTTTTTCTTTATAAGCTGCATAATTCTTAACAGCACTAATAACGGTTTCTTCGTCCAGTCTGCTCCTGCTTCGAAGCATATCGCATATGGTGCGTTCTTCATTGTAGCATCTCACTGTATTTCCAAAGGTGGTTTTTTTCTCCGTCAGGCCAATATGATGCAATTCCGGCTTAACATAGTAGCAAATGCATTCGTCCTTAACGGAGGCAGGTATTGCTGTATTGCTCGGTATGGTCACAGAATGTGTAAATGGCGTTCTCTCTGACATTCCATTCAAAAATAATGCCGTGTCATGCGAAAAAATAATTCTTTCTGATCTTAGACTTAATGTATACATATCGTCATGCGCTGAATCCGCCAGAATATAGATGCCATGACGACTCCTTTCCAACAAACCTTCTTTGACATACTTTGTAAGCAATGTTTTAGAATACCCTAATGCAAGCACCTGTGAGGTCGTAATCATATTATTGTTTTTTCTAATTTCTTCATAAATTTTCTGATTCAAATCCATGAATATACCTCCAGTATATACTTTTACAATGATATTATATTATTTTTCGAGTCAAAAGTCAACTTCTTATTTACATTCCTTCAATTAGTCTTTTGACCAATTTATCAAAAAATATTAATTTTATGTTAACTAATGATAGTTGCTCGATATGTTAAGATCGTCAATCAGTTGACATAAACTCGGAATATATTAATAATCTTGCTAAAAGACTTATTGAAGTTACATTCAGCTCGAATTTATTTTCAAAATTATATTGAAAGCAAAAACACCCTGCATCGCTGCAAGGTGTCCTTTGGCCTTTTTACATTAGGGTCTGGTTTTTCTTCACTTAAAAAGCCGTCAAAATCTCCACCAACGCCCCCTTAATCTCCTCATCAATCTCCATCGCCTGCAGTTCCGAAAGAAAGACCTTCAAACTCTTCCCTTCCCGGATCCGCCTAAACAACATTTCCTTTGTCTCAAACTCGATCTCCGCCTGATTCAAAAACTCAAATGCAAGTTTCTCCACCGGGTTTTCAGAAAGCTTCATGTTCGTCCCAAACCTAACAACCAGCGTTTCTGCAGTACTAACCTGATCGATCTCCAGTGTCAGTGTTCTGCGGTCCTCATCATAAGACTTTCTGCATGCGCTTTCCCCGCCATTCAGACTCACACGGCACTCTGCATCCGTCACCGCGGTAAACTCCAGAACGTAATTTCTCTTCTCAGGTATCAGTTCCAGCGCTCCCCTGGCCGAATTGATGGTAAAGGTCTGTTTCTCCCCCTCCCAGTCAAGCTTCATCTCCGTCGTCACGCATACGCCCTGTTCGTAATCACACGTCTCATTGTCATCCTCATACAGCGTAAATGCGCTATCCGCACCTCCGAAGATACGGATTCGCAGAGTCTCCGGGTTTTTCGTCACATCGGCGGCTCCGGTGCTGTCCGTCATGGGAATCACACCTCCGGCCTTCACCAGTACCGGAATCGTCTCCAGCGGCCGGTAGAGTTCCATGACTCTTCCGCCTTCATACACCATATGGTTAAAGAAATCGATATAAGTCCCTTCCGGAATCCATGCGCACACCTTTGCCTCGTTGATCTTCCGAATCCTCGGCGCGGTGATGGGCGCCACGATCATCTCGCTTCCGAAATAATACTGATTGGCCGCCTCGTAGGCCTCCGCCGCTTCCGGATGCTTATAATACATCGGCATGATCATCGGCTCAGCCGATTCACTCGCCCGGTAGTTCATGGTATAAAGGTAAGGCATCAGACGGTGGCGCAGGCGCAGGAACTCACCCATCACAGCCTCCGACTCCTTCTTAAAGCGCCACGGTTCTTTTCCATTAAACTCGCTGCAGGAACTGTGAAGCCGCATAATCGGAGAAAATACGCCGAACTGCGCCCACCGCGCCTCCATCTCGTCGTCCTTATAGCCCCTCATGTGGCCTCCGATATCATGACTCCACCAGCCATAGCCGATATTGGAAGCGTTCGCCGTAAAATACGGCTGGAAATCGAGGGATTCCCATGTGGTGATGGTATCGCCGGAAAATCCTACCGGATACCTGTGGCTTCCCGGACCCGCATACCGGGAAAATGTCATCGGGCGTTTTCCTTCCCTCTTACTGTCCAGAAAATGGTAGTGATTCAGCATCCAAAGCGGATCCAGTCCCGGAATTTTGCTGTTATTCCCCTGCTGCCAGTCCACCCACCAGAAATCCACGCCCATTTCCTCATAAGGATGGTGCGCATACTCAAGATAAGCCTCCAGAAAAGCCGGATCCGCAATATCAAAGTTAATCGGATCTTCCTTCTCCCAGTCCACGCCCAGCGCTCTGGCCATATCCGGATACATTTCCTCAAAGCCCCGGACGCCTTCCGCCGGATGGACATTCAGAGTCGTCCGCATCCCGCGTTTATGAAGTGTTTGAAGAAAACGCTTCGGATCGGGAAACAAGCTGCGATTCCACGTATACCCGGTCCATCCGCTGCCGTATTTCGGATCGATATCCACCAGATGCCAGTCCATATCGATGACAGCCACCGTAAATGGGATATCTTCACGCTCGAACCGGTCCATTAAAGCCAGATACGATTCCTCCGTATACTTGTAATACCTGCTCCACCAGTTCCCGAGGGCAAAACGAGGAAGCATGGGGGATCTGCCGCTGAGATAGTAAAAGTCCTTCAGGCATTCCAGATAGTCATGGCCGTAACCGAAGAAATAGATATCCTCGCCCCCGCCGCATCTCGGCTCAACCCAGCCGTCCTCTGTCAGGAGCATGCTTTTTCCATCATCAAGAACAGAATATCCAAACCGGGAAAGGACTCCGTGCTCCAGCTCCGTTGAGCCATCCACCTCGTCCAGCGTTCTTGCGGTTCCCTTCAAATCATGAATTTCCTCAGAGTAATGCCAGATGCTGTGATATGCGCTTAAGTTCCCGATCACCTGAATGCTCAATCCGTTTTTAGAGAATTTTTTCTCATCATAGATCAGATGAATCCGCTTTGTCAGAATCTCAATCCCGTCTTCCGTCTTAATGACCCGGTACTGGGTTGGTTTAAAATCACGATTCCACGCCATCTGTGAAGGACGGTCTTCAAAATGGCCGTTTTCCTGATATTCCAGCCGGATCAGTCCGTCCGTCAGCACGCTGATGCGGTAGCAATCGCCCAGCACTATATTTTCCCCGCAGGCTGCAGGGTTTGTCTTTACCTTAAATATCTCTCTCATCACCGTATTCTCCTTCTGTCTTTAACCCTTCACTGCCGACGCGGCGATTCCTGCGATAAACTGTTTCTGGAAGAATAAGTAAACCGCCAGAACTGGTATGATCGAAATCGTAGTGGCTGCAAACAGTGCGCCGTAATCTGTGGAATACTGCCCGTTAAACATCTTAAGACCAACGGACAGAAGCTGTTTTTTACTGTCATCAATAACCAGATAAGGCCAGAGGAAATCTTCCCACGCCCATAAAAACTGGAATATCGCAATACTGGAAATCCCGTTTTTAGACATGGGGATCACAATCTTATGGAAAATATAAAACTCATTTGCCCCGTCAATTCTGGCGGCCTCCAATATTTCATTAGGCACGGATGCAATATGCTGTTTCATCATAAAGATACCGAAGCCGGAAAATGATGCAGGCACGATCAGCGCGGCATAGGAGTTCATCCAGCCAAATGCCTTAATCATGGAGTATCTCGGAATGATGGTGACACACCATGGAATCATCATGGTCGCCAGCACAAGGCCGAAGAGCGCGTCTCTTCCTTTAAATTTATATTTGCTGAGTACGAATCCGCACAGGGTGCTGGTATAGATCACGATCACCGTGATAGACAGCGTAATAAAGATACTGTTTGCAAAGAATCTCATGAAATTAAAATGAGCATTCATAGACACGTAATTTCCCGCCGTAAACAGCTTTGGCAGGAAGGTCTGATGCAGGGCCACAATTTCACTGTTTTTCTTAAAAGAGGAGGCCAGCATCCATAAAAAACGGATACACGGTCACGACTCCCAGTACCAGTAAAACAAGATTCAGTACGATACTGCTTACCTTCTTTTTCATGACATTTCCTCCTTATTCCGAATCCCCGGATACCCGGAATGACAGCCAGGTAAATACCGCGGTGATGACAAACAGCACAAAGGACATCGCGGATGCATATCCAAAATTGTATTTTACAAACGCCTCATTATAAATAATATAAGAGGAGAGGTAGGTGGCTGTTCCCGGACCGCCTTCCGTCAGGATCAACACCTGTACATACGCCTGGATATAGGAAATAATGGACGTAATCACCACAAACAGTGTCATGGGCTTCAACAGCGGAAGCGTCAGATACTTGAAGGTCTGCCAGGAAGACGCTCCATCCACTCTCGCCGCCTCCATGGCATCGCTGGGAAGGGAGTAAAGGCCTGCCATAAACATAACGACCGCATAGCCGAAATCCTTCCAGATCGTCATAATCATAATGGCAAGCAGCGCCGTCTTCGGATTCATCAGCCAGTTGATATCAAGTCCCAGGATCTGGTTGATCGCGCCAATCTGCGGATTATACAGGAATTTCCACACAAATGCCACCGCCACCATCGGCGTAACCACCGGCATGTAATAAATTGCGCGGAAAAAGCTTTTATGCTTAATCAGGTTTGAGTAGATCGCTATAGCAATCGCAAGGCCCAGACCTACCCGGAAGAAGATAACTACAACAGAAAATATCAGGGTATTGAGCATGGATTTGCCAAAAAGCGCGCTGGTAAATACACTAATATAATTTTCAATACCATTGAACCGGTAAATGCCGCTCAGCGGATTCCATTCGTGAAAGCTGCCTGCAAATGCGATCCCAATCGGCACCAGCAAAAATACCGTGTAAAACAGAATCATTCCGGTCACTGTGATATTGCGGAGCAGGATTTCACTTTTGCTCTGCAGGGAATTTGTTTTACGGAACATGATTTTCCCTCCTCTCAACAAGGGGATGCCGAAACGCTTCCTGAAACGAAAAGCGGCATCCCCGGCAGCGGCGTCTTACTCCGCGTATTTATAAAGGCTTTCTACTGATTCGAAGCTGCTGTTCTTCATGTCGTTATGTATGGTGGCTTCGGCATCGGCCAGCGCATCGTCGATGGACATGCCGTTGAAGAATACATTCTCACCGGCGGTCTTTAAAGATGTCTCCATGGTCGCCGGCATCGGGCCCGGCCAGATGTAACGGTCGATGTGGTCGGCCAGAACCGCCATGGACGGATTGGCCAGAATCTCCGCATCCTCTGCCAGCGATTTCTTCGCCGGGAAGGTGCTCATGGCAATGTTGAACTTCTTCTGAATCTCATTGTTCGCCAGGAAGTACTTCACGATATCCTGTGCAACGGCCTGCTGATCTGCCGGAGCGTTCTTATTGATGCCAAATGTAGACTCGCCATTATAGCGGTTATAAGCATATGGATTTACCTCGAATACCGGGATCTCAAAGACGCCAAAGTTGATATCCGGGAAGTTTGTCTTTAACGTGTTGTTAAAATGACCCCACTGGATTGTCATGGCTGACTGTCCCTGTCCAAAGCTGTCCGCGCCCTCTGCTCCGAAATCCTTGGAACCGACTCCGTCAACCTCATATAAATCCACCAGAAGCTGCATAACCTTCTTCATGGCTTCGTTATTTACCGTTGCCGTTTTTTTGTCTTCCTCAAACAGATCCTGTCCCAGCTGGTAATTTAGGCCCAGAAGGTAATTCTGATGGAAGGTTCCGTTAAAGTTCAATCCGGCCTGCACAAAGCTGTTTCCCTCTTTAATGGTCAGCTTCTTTGCCACTTCCCGCATCTCATCCCAGGTCTTTGGATAATCCGCGTCTGTGAGCCCCGCGGCCTGCCACATGTCCTTGTTATAGTAAACAGAGCCTGTCATAATGCCGTAGTCAATATAGTAAACCTTGCCGTCGATGACATGAGCGCTTACACCGTTAAAATCCGCATCCAAATCGTCTGATGATACCTCATACGGGGCCATATAGTTAATCAGATTTTCATGCTGGCTGTTATGTACATTGAAAATTGCAGGTCCGTTTGCACCGCCGAGTGAAAGAGGAAGTTTTGTCCAGTAGTCGTCCCATGGATTGTTGACCAGTTTGATGGAAACATTGGGGTGAATCGCCGTATAACCGTCGATCAGCTCCTGAAACAGATTGTCACTGCCCCATTCCCAGAATTCAACGGAAATGTCTTTTCCATCGTTAATTGGCTGCGACGGATCATACTTTACCGTATCGCCAAACGGTTCTGTCGGCACGTTTACCGCTGCGCTCTCCGCAGCCTTTTTTCCGTCCGAGCTGCCGCATCCCGTAAGACTTGTCACCATCATCGCCGCAGCCAGGCCGGCTGCTATCCAGCATTTCTTCATTTTAAACTCCTCCTTGTTCTTTTCGCGTGGTCACCGCTTCAGCCTCTGTTTTCTGAAAACGGTAATCGCTGCAATTGGTTTCGTTAAGGTTTAGCGTTAAATCTAACATGAGAATACCACTTGAATGAGGTACTGTCAATCTTATTTTTGTATTTTGTCATTTTTAAATAGTTTAAACACATTTAAACTATGCACTTATACCAAAGCTCATTAAAATACAATTGCGTTTTTTAGCTTCATAGTGTATAATATATTTAGCGCTAAATATAACTTAAGAAAAGGGGGAGAAAAACATGACATTAAAAGATATTGCAGAAAAAGCCGGTGTCAGCATGATGACCGTGTCCAACGTAATCAACGGAAAGCACAGCCGCGTTTCTGCCGCAACCATAGAAAAAGTGAATTCCATTATAAAAGAGTACAATTACGTTCCGAACCTGTCCGCAAGGAGCCTGACGGTCAAATCCTCTCATATTATAGGAGTCATCGTCCCTCTGGATGACAAGGAGGATAACGGAACTTCGGTCAGCTACTTTGACAATCCGTACGTCAGCTCCATGATCGGCGTGATTGAAAGAGAGCTGCGTGACAACGGATACTTCGTCATGATACGCGCAGTCCGGTCTCAGGATGATTTGTCTATATTGATGCGCAACTGGAACGTTGACGGTGCAATCTTCCTCTATCCCCGCCTGGGAGACCGTTTTGAGGATTCCATCAACGCGATTGTTGCAGAGACTCATCTTCCCGTGGTTCTTTTCGACGCGAGAACGGGCAATCCGGAGGTCATCAACGTCTGTTCCGACGACCGAAAGGGCTGTTACCTCTCGACTCGCTATCTCATTAACCGCGGACATAAAAAAATTGCCTTCGTGGCAAATTACGAAGGCAATCCTCTTTTAACAGACCGATTTGAAGGCTACCGGGCCGCCATGGAAGAAAGCGGACTCGGATGTGATCCCGACTGTATCTTTTCCTATTCCCCCTCATACGAGGAAGGGGTCGCCGCCGGCAAGGCCATTGCGGCCAGCACCCTTAAGATTACCGGGCTTGTCACCACGGCCGATATCTGCGCCATCGGCATCATGGAGGGCGCCAGACTGGGGGGCCTGCGGATTCCCACGGATCTCTCCGTCATCGGCTACGATAACCTGGCAGTCTCCACCTACACGACACCGAAGCTGACAACGATCTCACAGAATGTCATCAAGAAGGCAGAAACAGCCATGGAACTGCTGCTGGAGAAACTCCGCACCGGACATGTGGAACAGCCGCACATTCAGCTGGATGTGGAGCTGGTGGAACGGCAGTCCACGCTGTCGCTGCTGTAATTTCTGAGTTCAGCGGGCCATCCCCCGGGCCTAAAAAACGGAGAGCCTTATGCTCCCCGTTTTCTGTCCATCACCTTGCAGTACGCGACGGCCACGATCGTACTGGCCAGCGTAGCCACAATTGCCGGTCCTACCACTGCCGCCGGATTTGCGCTCCCATACTGACTCCGGTACGCAATCATGTTGACCGGAATCAGCTGAAGGGATGAGATATTAATAATTAAAAACGTACACATTTCATTGCTGGCTGTTCCCAATGGTACGGCGCGCGGTGACTTCTCCATCTGACGCTTCTTAGAGCCATCCCGGCTATTTTTCCCTGATTCTGTCTGCTCTTCCTCCCGCCGCTCCTCCTCCAGTTCCTGGAGGGATTCCATGGCCTTTAACCCGGCCGGCGTAGCGGCCCAGCCCAGGCCCAGGATGTTGGCAATGATATTCGTGGCAATGTGATCCATGGCGGGATGATCCTTTGGTATTCTGGGAAAAAGGAAACGAAGCACCGGCCCCATCCTCCGGGACAACCGTTCAATCAGGCCGGACTTCTGCCCGATCTCCATGATCCCGGTCCAGAAGGACATCACTCCCAACATTGTGATACACAGCATGACGGCTTCCTTTGCCGACGAGAGCGCTCCGTCGGTAACCGCGCTTAAATTTCCATGGAACGCCGCCCATAAAACGCCTACCACCATCATAAACGCCCAGAGATAATTTAACATACTAATTTAACCGCCGTGGTGATTTTATTACTATTTTATGATTTCCGAGACGATTTATAACTAATTCTCACGGTTTTCACTTCAAAGGCTCTGAAATCCAGTATTATTTCATTGCCGTTAACCATGATTTCCTCTTCTTCATTCTCCAGCATATCACACAGGAAGGCACTGCGCCCTTCCAGTAAAGGCATTGCTATGGCTGCCTTGACTGCTGCCTTTTTAGACTCATACAGACGTAAGATCCAGTCGCCGCTGCCATCCTCGGCAAGTTTGACCGTCTCCAGCATGATATTATCCTGATCTGTTCTGAAATTTCCGGCCATCTCCGACAAACCGTCACACAGAACCGGCGCCACATTCAGTTCATAGGCCTGCTTTACCACATCACAGTCCATAAAATTGCCTTCCCAGGCAGTGAACGCATAGGTAAACTGGTGTATGCCATTGTCCGCACGCATTTCCGGAGAGCATGCCGCTTTCAGGAGAGAGAGCTCCAGCCTGTTTTCATTCATGCTGATACCATATTTGGAATCGTTGAGCACGGCGGCGCCATGAGCACCATCGCACAGTGCACTGTAACGGTGATTGCAGACTTCAAACCGGTCCTTATCATATGCCTTTGAACGATGGGTCGGACGCCTCACATAACCAAACTGTATTTCATTGATTCCCTCTTCCGCATACACGGACACAGGAAATGCTGTTTTTAAAAGACGGTGCTGCTCTTTCCAGTCAATCGTCATGGAAATCTCCACTCTCCTGCTTTCCGCAGTCAGACTGATCACCTGGCTGTAGGATGAGCGGCCGATTTTTCCAGTTACCTTCAGCGCGGCTTTCAGACCGCTTTCACAGAGCACCTCGATCGACACGTCAAATGCCCCATCTGTCTCCTGTTTGATATAATTGGAGTCAATATCCCAGGCATCAAACAACCTTGCAACATCTTTATACATCTGTAAATGGTTCATAGGGCCTGCCGCAAACTCCCGGCCGGAGGATTTTAACAGGAATGACGGTATCTCACCATTTTCATTTATGAAGGCCTGCACCTGACCATTCTCCAGACAGTATCCGCCGGCTGTCTTTGTAATGCGGGCTGCGGCCGAACGGGTCAAATCCTTTCCAGCAAGATCCTCGCCAGCATGCAGAACCGTAACCGCACCATACGCCGGTAGCGTTACGAGCGCCTGCACCTCGTCCCCGCTTACCGCTGTAGATACTTCTTTTCCGTTCGCCGTCACGGCGCCGCCTTTAAAGCTTTCCGGCAGTGTAATCAGCGCTTTTCTTTCAAATCCCAGGGAGTTGAACACAGATATGCCGTCCCCTTCTTTTGCCAACGCCTTCTGCGCCCGTTCAACGAACTTCTCACAGCCTGCCAGCGTCTCCTCAAAAACAGGTTTCGCCTCCTTATAAACTCTTCCAATGCAGGAGCCTGGGAGAATATCATGGAACTGAAGCAGCAAGAGCTTCTTCCACAGCTCCTCCAGCTCTTCCTTCGGATATGCCGCACCCTTTTCGACGGCCAGTGCACTCCACATCTCAGCTTCCCGCAGTGCCAGCTCACATCTTCTATTGTTTTCCTTCACCATGGCCTGTGAGGTGTAGGTGCCTCTGTGAGCCGAAAAGTAAAGTTCTCCCACGTAGGTGTGCTTCGGTCCCCCGAGCGCCTCCATATCTTCAAAAAACTCCGTCGGCCCCGCCATCTTCACTTTAGCTCCGCCCTCCAGATCCTTTTGACGCAGTGCGTACTCCACATGATCCCTGGTGGGACCGCCGCCGCCATTCCCATAACCGTAGGGAAGCAGAAATGCCTCCAGATCCCGGGTCTGTGTCCTGTTCTTCCAGGTATTGTTGATCGTCTCTGGGTCTGTGTCATAGGTATAGCTTGTAGGCAGAAATGAGACGATTCTCGTTCCGTCCATTCCTTCCCAGTTAAAATAATGGTAAGGGAACTGCTCTCCCTCATTATAGCTCCAGAATATTTTCTGGGTCACCAGATATTTGACATTACAGCCCTTTAAGATCTGAGGCAGCGCTGCGGAATAACCAAAGGTATCCGGCAGCCACAGCGTCTGGCTGTCCACGTCAAAATATTCCTTGTAGTAACGTTTTCCGTAGAGAAGCTGCCGGATCAGCGCTTCACCGCCGGCCATATTCGTATCCGGCTCCACCCACATGGCGCCATCCGCGATCCACTGTCCCTCTTTCACCGCTTCCTGAATCTTTTCAAACAAATCCGGATAATTCTCACGGCACATCTCATAGGCCGCAGGCTGGCTCTGTATGTATTTGTATTCCGGGTATTCTTCAATCAGCCTGAGCTGCGCTGCAAAGGTTCTCTCCGTCTTCCTCCGGGTTTCCGCCATCGGCCACAGCCATGCCAGGTCCAGATGTGAATTACCGACCGCATAGAACGTCGGTGCTGTACTTCCATTTACCGCAGTCAGTGCCGGTTTCACTACTTCTCTCGCTCTTTTATAGTCCGCAGTCCGTTCTCTTCTATCCTGTTCAAAATCCACAGTCAGGGTAAACTGTTCCAGTATGTCGGCAATATGTGCGGCCCGGAGAGAGGACTCATCCAAAACCTCCAGAAGTCCGGATAAAGTATTTACATCCATAAACAGCTGATATGCCGCCTCATTCCAGATGCCATAGGTGCAGCTGCCAAGCCTGCGCCGCTCTCCCTCTGCTGCCGGGTCTTCATACGTCCCCGGCAGTACCGGTCCGGTTGCGCAGCCGCCTATATCCGGGAAAAAATGACCCGCATACGTCTCCATAAGTATGTCAAAGTGCTCACTCCCCTTTGCTTCCCTTACCAGTGTATTATCTTCAAAATAATGGTGAGGCTGCTTCACCCAGTCTGCACGGTACGTGCCGAAGGGCTCTCCATTTACAAACAGACAGGATTCCCCGCCAGGAGCCAGGTTAAGCACAATCCGTTCCCCTTTTGCCTCTTCAGGCAATGTAAAATCTCCCGAAAACCAACAGTACTCGTACTCCTTCCCCCAGATAAATCCGGGTTCTACCGGAACGAAGGCTTCCCGCAGCACCTCTTTCCTGTCCATCTGCTCCATGGTACGATACGCGGTCCACCGGATCTCTCCCAGCGGCTGATAAAAATCAGCCTTCAGTGTGCGCATCCAATGCTGCAGTCTGTCTCTCCATTCCGAATGCATGACGCCCATTGCATGTTCTCCCTTCTCTAACAAAAAAATACTATTTTGGCATTTCAATCGTATAAGGAATATTTTCCCGCCCTGTAACGGCGTCTCCCCTGAGTCTGTGTGTCAGAAGCCGAACCGCCTCAACGCCCATCTGATACTGATCCTGCATCACATGAGGGAAGATTGGCAGCGGATCCATATTTTCTTCGAATCCGTCAAAATAAGCGATGGTTTTTTCCTTATCTACACCGAGGTTTTTCATCATCTGATAAAGAATCATCCCCAGTGCATGGTCCACGGCATAATACGCCGTTATATCAGGATTGTTTTGTATATATTCCATCAGTTTCGAATAGGACTCGCTTTCTTCCAGAAAATCCTCTTCTCCATTCGGCAGATTTTTTGCAGTATCTGTAATCCACTCACTCTCATCCGTAGGTAACTGATTGTTTATCATCGTATCACGATATCCATTAAAGCGCTCTTTTACTGTTGTAGTGTTCATAAATGAATGAAAGACAAAGCATATTTTCTTATGTCCATCTTCAATCAGCTTCGTTACCAGCTCACAACTTGCATGATAATTGTCTGTAGTTACTACCGGCAGGGAGATGCCCGCCATCTCCCGATCCAATAAAATCAAAGGATACTTATTCATATACAGCTCAAGAACCGTCTCATTATAAACCTCCCCCTGTGAACACATCAGGATGAGCCCTTTTGCACCATTTTGAATCATCTCATGAATCGCGCAGTTTTCAGCTTCCTTGGAACCGTATGTGCAGCGGAAAAGCATTAAAAGGCCTCTTTTTCTGCACTCATATTCCACACCTTTGAGCAATTCGCATCCAAAGGATATATCAAAAGAGTCAAATATAACACCGACAATCTGGTTTGAAGAAGCCTCCGGTTCATTTTCCCCGGATATCTCCTCTACCTTCATAATATCTTCATTCTGCAATGCCTTTTCCAAATTGCTCTCAAATACGACAAAAGAACCTTTTCCGGGCTTACGAAGGATACAGCCGCGATATGCCAGAATCTCCAATGCCTTTTTTACTGTTATCCGGCTAACCTGATACATATCGATAAGTTCTTTTTCGGAAGGCAGTCTGCCCCCCGGAGGATACGTCCCCACCTTAATGCCATCAAGCAAGTCCTCATATATTTTCTTATACATTGGTTCATTCGCCATATTCTTCTGCCCCGCTTTCAATTCCATTCTAAAACTCTACTTGTAATATGTTTTTGTTATAACTGATCCACTCTCAAAGTACTTAAATTCAAGATCCGGATACTTATCAACACAGGTATCCTTCATGTACATCATTCCCGCCCGTTCAGAGGTTTCATGCCCCAGTGCGAGAATTGCTTTATTATAGCCAAGCGCAGCGGCGTCTCTGGCCATTTCCGCATCCCGCCACTCGCAGATCTCTCCGGCGAGTATAAAATCATGCGTTTCATACAAATCATGCAGATCTCCTGGTGATCCAAAACAACAGGCGATTTTGCTGCCTTTCTTATCGGTACAGCCGGATATACGAACCTGATTTAAATTAAGGTTTTCTGCCAGTTTCTCTGCCAGCTCTTCAGCAGTGAGCGCTTCCTTTAAAACGAAGGAGGTGATACCCTGTCTTACTCTTCCGATAAGCTCTCCTTCCAGTCCCGCATACTTTATCTCACCCGCACAGATCATATCCGGATTTACCGCATGGACGTAATCATGGTAACGGAAGATCGTCAGGCCGGACTCCTCTATGACGCGCTGTTTATCCGCAACAATGGTAAAATCCTGCAGGTGATCCATATGATCATAGTAGAGCGGTTCGTGTACAATCAGAAAATCTGCGCCCCAGTCTTTTACCTGCCTGATCACGTCAATTGTACCGAACATGGCAATCGCCACTTTGTGAACCTCTTTGTCCACACTGCCTGTTTTGACAGTGTCGCAGGTCTTTGTCTCATCAATCGGAATCACATTCCACGTCTTTAAATCATTTATCAAATCAATTATTTTCATACCTTCACCTCATACATTTTATTTTGTGGTATACGCATAACCAACTACAAGCTGATCTCTTAACAGGAAAAATAATACAACGGCCGGCAGTGATACAAATATGCACGCCAGAAACATGAGTGGAATATTTGCATTCCCAAGGAGGGACAAGCTGGCCATGACCGGTCTGATATTTGCTGATTTCGTAAATGTAAGGCCAAACATTAAATTGTTCCAGGCTGCTGTGAACTGCTGAAGCAGGACTATCGCCAGCGGCGCTTTCGCCATTGGAATCATAATTTTAATCAGAGTCTGCCAGCTGTTTGCTCCGTCAATCTTAGCCGCTTCACAAATCTCCGTATCCACGCCCAGAAAGAAGTTGCGGAAAACAAACATTGCAAATGGAATACAGAGAGCCATAAAGAACAAAAGCATCCCTGTTCTGGTATTGTAAAGCCCCACTTTATAATACGCACGGTAAATGGGGATTAAATACGATTCAAATGGAAAAACAGTACCGCTGTAAATCACCAGAAACCAGAAATTCTTATGCTTTACGCTTGTATGCGTCAGTCCATAACCTGCAAGAAGGGCTACAAAAACACCAACCGACGCGCCTACACCGCAATATAAAAAGGTGGATCCAAAAGATAGAAATAATTTGTTTGCAATCAGATTCCTAAAATTATTTGCGATAATTTCAAAATTCATGCTTTCTGGCAGCTGCCATAATGATCCCAGATTGTATTCCTGTTTTGTTTTAAACAGGTTCATGAATACAAAAAACAAGGGCATTATCCATATTATACCAAATATAGATAGGATTGTATTGATAATTATTTTTGATTTTTTACTTGTTTTAATCATATGCTCCCTCAAACATCTTTGTAGGAATTTTTAATGTTAAAGTAGGATACTACGAGAATGATAAGCGATAGCACAACCGCAACTGCTGATCCTCTTCCGTACTTACCATTGCCGAAGGATTCCTGATACATGGTAAATGCCAGAGTTTCAGACGTTCGGTAAGGACCGCCCATTGTCGTAACCCAAATAATATCAAACACCTTAAAACTGTTTACAATCGTCATAAGCATAACCACAAGTATGGTAGGCTTAATAATCGGAATCACCACCTGGGTATACAGCTTAAGTCCTTTCGCCCCGTCAATCATCGCGGATTCGATCGGAGAAGAATCCATATTCTTGATTCCGGCGATAAAAAGCAGCATATTAAGGCCGACTCCCTGCCATACTCCTGCGCAAATCATCAGAAACGTATTAAAATACGGAGTATTCAGCCAGTTTGACCTTGCGGTATTCCCCGTCAGCTGTCCCAGGAGAGCAGGAAGGCCATACGTAGAAAGCAGCGACGATATAATCAGTCCGCCTACCGTTCCTGACAGTGTTGCGGGGAAATAGAAAACGCTGCGAAACAGCTTGGTGCCGGAGCTTCTTGTAATGAGAGCCGCCAGCGTAAATGGTATTACCAGTGACGTAACCAGCGAGGCCGCCACCCAGATCACAGTGTTCATCAGAGAAATGAGGAAATTACTGTCTTTGAATAAAGATACATAATTTTGAAATCCAACAAATATTTTATCACCAATTCCATTCCAGTCAAAAAAACTGATATAGGTTGTATACGTAATTGATGAAATAAAGTAGACTACAACTAAAAGCACGGCAGGTAATATATAAAGATAATCGGTCCAGTTACTTTTCATTTTTATTTTACCAGTTTTGTTCATCTTCCACCTCTATTATCTTAGCCAGGAGAGTGCTCCTGCACGCTCCTGGCTGCCTGATGTCAGTCGGCATAACCCGCTCCCAATACTTCATCGGCCTTTGCCTGGATGGTATTCAGAGCCTCCTGGGCCGTAGTACCGCCAAGCTGAAACTTCATAAACTGATCGGTAGCAGCATTTCGAATATCAAGATCTGCCACATTTTCATAATACCGAAGCATCAGATTATATTCATCGGAATTCATAGCATATTGGCTCATTTCCTTTGCACAGTTGTTGCTGATCTCTACATTGGAAGAGCAATTAAAGCCTGTGACCTCGTTAAAAACGGTCTGATGTTCCTTGCCATACCATACCTTAAGAACCTCCAGCGCAGATCCTTTATCGGCACTGTTTTTTGCCACACAGATTGGTGCTATTTCAAAGAATACCGTTTTCTTAATGTCAGGGCTGACCGTCGGCATAACAAACGTGTCAAAATTGCCGCCGCCGAAATTGTCAGTCAGGTTGACTCCCTCATAATCTGAAGTCTCCTGCATGGCAATCTCACCGGATGCCTCTGACTTATGTAAATCTGCCGGATCCATTGGAATCGAGAAGAACCCTTTATCATGCATCTCTTGCCACTTATTCATCACTTCAACGACTCTGTCATCCGTGTACTTTACCTTATTGGCACAGAGGTCCAGATAAAGCTGGGGATCATACGCCGCTAACAGGCACTGGAACCACTTATAAGAACCTGCAGTCGCATCAACGCCCATTGGCGCAACTCCATGATCGACCAGCGTCTGGCAGACATTTTCAAATTCTTCGAATGTTTCCGGCTCCTTTAAGTCATACTTATCAAATACATCTTTGTTATAAACAATGGCATTATAGATAATGCTGTATGGCGCGGCATAAATTTTCCCATCAAACGTAAGGGAATCCGCCACCTCCCTTGAGACGCCGTTCGGTATTATGTATTTCTCCCACACATCCGTCAAGTCCTCAACAGCCCCTGCATCTACGAGATTTTTTAAGTTAACACCACTCCACCAGGTAAACAGTCCCGGTGCATCTGACGAATTCACGGACTGTTCCACCGCTGTTCTCATGGAAGGAACATCTGTATAAGAAATAAATTCAATATCAATTCCACTGGCTTCTGATGCACTCTGCGCCAGCTTATCCAAATCGACCTGCTCGGTTCCGGAAAGCTTATCATTCCAGAATTCCACTTTACCGGTACTGGCCGGGTTTCCATCTTCCCCCTTCTGTTCTTCACTTGCGCTTACGGTCTGATTGCCCGTACTCTCTGTAGAATTCGTCTGTTTTTCAGGTGCAGAACTTCCGCCTGCACATCCTGCGAGACTGCCTGCTGCAAGCGCAGCTGTTAATAATACTGCCAAACCTCTCCTTCTCATACCTTTTCTCCTTTTTTATTACATGTTTTAGTTATCAGTGTCAATTGGCATAACCCTCTCCTAATATTTCATCCGCCTTTGCCTGAATCGTATTAAGTGCATTTTGGGCAGTCGTATTACCAAGTTCAAACTTTAGAAATTGATCAATTGCGGTATCACGGATTTCAGTATTTGCTGCGTTCTCATAATATCGAAGCATTAGATTATAATGATCTGAATCCATAGCAAATTCTGTCATTTCTTTTGCACAGTTGTTACTGATTTCCATGTCAGAAGAACAGTTAAAGCCTGTAACTTCATTGAATATGGTCTGGTTATCTTTGCCGTACCATGCCTTAAGAACTTCTATGGCAGATTCTTTATCTGCACTGTTCTTAGCTACACAGATAGGTGCTATTTCAAAGAAGACTGTTTTCTTAATATCAGGGCTTACCGAAGGTATTACAAACGTATCAAAATTACCTCCGCCAAAATTATCACAAAGGTTAATCCCCTCATAATCAGCAGTCTCCTGCATGGCAATCTCACCAGTTGCTTCTGCCTTATGGAGATCTGTAGGATCCATTGGAATAGAGAAAAATCCATTGTCATACATTTCCTTCCACTTGTTCATTACTGCAACAATCCTGTCATCAGTATACTTCACCTTGTTTTCGCAGAGATCCAGATAAAGCTGCGGATCATGGGCCGCCAGCAGACATTCAAACCACTTAAATCCCCATAAACCATTACCTGCATCAACGCCCATTGGAGTAATTCCATTATCAACCAATGTCTGACATACATTTTCGAATTCTTCAAATGTTTCTGGCTCTTTCAATCCATATTGATCGAATATATCTTTGTTATAAACAATAGCACTATAAATAATACTATATGGTGCCGCATAAATTTTTCCATCAAATGTAAGAGAATCTGTAACATTTTTAGGAACACCATTAGGAATAATGTATTCCTCCCATATATCTGTCAAATCTTCAACAACACCGGCATCTGCAAGAGTTTTCAAATCAACGCCACTCCACCATGTAAAAAGTCCAGGGGCACCCGCTGAATTAGCAGACTGTTCCACAGCCGTTCTCATAGAGGCAACATCTGTATAGGAAATAAACTCAATATCAATTCCACTGGCGGCAGAGGCGCTCTGTGCCAGCTTGTCCAGATCCGTCTGCTCTGTTCCTGAAAGTTTATCATTCCAGAATTCCACTCTTCCGGTACTGGATGGCATTTCACTTCCCGCCGTTTGTACTTCACCTGCATCAGCAACCTGCATATCTTCATTTTTTGACGAATCCCCTTTTTCATCAAAACCGGATGTGTTTCTGGCACAACCTGCAAGACTGCCTGCTACAAGCGTAAATGTTAACATTACTGCCAAAGCCCTTTTTTTCATACCCAATCTCCTTTTCATTATAATATTTTAGGCTTACTCGCCCTCTTATTATATTAATATATCATTTGCTTTATAATAATATAACATTATCATCAAATGATGTCAATATATAGAAACAAAAAAGCCATAGAAAGATTTTAAATTTTCTCTCTACAGCCTTTTATCTTTTATCGGACAACCCATTTTATCTGTTATTCACCTAACAGTGATTTCATTACCTCATCCACCGTTTCAATCCGCTCCGCCCGGAACGCATTGCTTCCGCAGAACACAAGCCCTTCATCCGTATTCCCTTCCGCGGAATTCACCAGTGCCTTGGTGATACAGTAGGGAATCGTCTTCTTATCGCATTTCTCGAGACACTGGTAGCAATGCTCCAGCTTAAATGGAGTCTGCCCGACACCGCTTAAGAATGCGTTATTGATCGCCCGTCCGGGCATGCCTACGGGACTCTTTGTGATTACGATATTTTCCTTTGATGCGTGAAGATACGCCTGCTTAAATTCGTCCGGAGCATCACACTCCTCTGTGGTCACAAAACGCGTCGCCACCTGGACGCCGTCGGCTCCCAGTTCCATCTGATGCATCACATCCTCATGGCTGTAGATTCCGCCCGCCGTCACGACAGGAATCTCTGTCTGGTACTTCTCGGCATACTCTCCTACCAGGCGGATAATTCCTCTAACCTCTTCGTCGTAGGCAGCCTGATCATACGTGTGTTCCACATCCGCAGTATCCACGCCCAGTGTCTCCAGGGATTCACGGGAAAAGCCCAGGTGGCCTCCCGCAAGCGGCCCCTCTACCACGACCAGATCGGGAACGCGGTGAAACTTGCGGTCCCACATCTTTAAGATTACCATGGCAGACTTGACAGAGGATACGATCGGGGCAATCTTCGTCTTTACCTTTTCCCCGGCCACGCCCATCTCTGCCGCAGCCTCGGCCAGATATGCCGGAAGGCTGGCGGGAAGACCGGCTCCGGAGATGATGATGTCCGCTCCTGCCTTAACCGCTTCCTTCACATACAGTGCGTAGCTCTTCGTCGCTACCATAATATTAAATCCGATCACGCCTTCCGGGGATATTTCCCTGGCCTTCTTAAATTCTTTTCCGATCGCCCGGAGATTCGCCTCCAGCGGATGGTCTGCAAAATCCGGTTCCCGGAAACCGATCTGTGCGGTAGAGATAATCCCCATGCCGCCAGCCTTTGCCACAGCGCCCGCCAGGGAAGAAAGGCTGATGCCAACTCCCATTCCGCCCTGTATAACCGGCTTTGGAACTACGAGTTCTCCTATTACCAATGGTCTTAAATTTCCCATCACATTCTCCTAAATCTGTCATATCGCCCGGAGGCAATTTCTTCTTTCGGCACAGCGGCGTATTTTATAAAAAATGCCTCCATGGCGCTGTCCATTTCCTTCGCCAGTTCCGCTAAATTCTCCGCTGCAGCCGGTTCTTCCTCAGCTATGATTCTTTCGATCAGGCCCAGTTCCATCAGATCCCTGGCGGTGATCTTCATGACTCGTGCCGCATCGCTGGCCTTCTTGCTGTCCTTGTAAAGGATTGAGGCAAAGCCCTCCGGCGACAGAATCGAATAGATTGCATTTTCCAGCATCCAGACCTCATTGGCGACTGCCATCGCCAGCGCGCCGCCGCTTCCGCCTTCTCCAATGACGATGGAGAGAATCGGAACGGTTATGTCTGCCATTTCAAATAAGTTTCTGGCAATCGCCTCACCCTGTCCCCGCTCTTCCGCTTCCAGTCCGCAGAACGCGCCCGGCGTATCCACGAAACAGATAATGGGACGGCCGAAGGTTTCCGCCTGCTTCATCAGGCGAAGCGCCTTCCTGTAGCCCTCCGGAGAAGGCATGCCAAAGTTGCGTTTGATATTGTCCTTCGTATTCTTTCCCTTTTCCTGGCCGATCACCGTCACTGGCATACCGTGGAAAGAGGCGATACCGCCCACAATTGCGCCGTCGTCGCCAAAGTAACGGTCCCCATGGAGTTCCATGAAATCGTCAAATACCGCGTTTATATAATCGCTGGCCACGGGACGTTCGGAGCTTCTGGAAAGCTGAACGGTATCCCATGGGCTCTTTTTATTTCTGCGAAACTTCGTCTTTTTCTCTTTTCCACTGGCTGCTTCGGATTTTCCGCAGTTATCCACATGGAAATACAAGTTTTCACCGCTCTGCTCCTGATTCGGTAAACGGTGAAGCTTTAAGATCGCAGAAATGGCGTCTTTCATCTCTTCCCGCTTCACGATCTTATCCACAAAGCCGTGATCCTGCAAAAATTCAGAACGCTGGAATCCCTCCGGCAGCTTCTGTCCGATGGTCTGCTCGATGACTCTGGGGCCTGCGAAGCCGATTAACGCGCCCGGTTCTGCCAGAATGATATCGCCCAGCATGGCAAAGCTGGCCGTCACGCCTCCGGTGGTCGGATCGGTCAGAACGCTGACAAACAGCTGTCCCGCCTTGTGATGGCGCTTTAAAGCCGCGGAGGTCTTTGCCATCTGCATCAGGGATACGATTCCCTCCTGCATTCTGGCGCCTCCGGAACAGGCGAAAATG
>OJKJ01000135.1_pt1 | contig 59286 bp, 38 predicted proteins | sample 1596491 | NCBI WGS metagenome assembly OJKJ01 (sample SAMEA4350160, study PRJEB24818) | metagenome | biome: human; feature: gut; material: faeces | place: Denmark | collected 2013-09
ATACTTGACGTTGCCCTGGACTATGGCTTTACAAGCCATGCAAATTTTACGCGGGCCTTCAAGGAAACGTATGGAATCACACCCGAAGAGTACAGGAGAGATTTACCAATGCTCAACACATTCGACAAGCCGGAAGTTTCCATGAATTACGTCTTAGTAGATGAAGGGGTTCCGCTGGTGGTAGGAAATATCGTCTTGGAAATCCAGAGAAAAACGTTGACGGAACCGGAAGTTTACCTCGGCTTTGAAACTAAAGTCCGTATTTCCGAACAGATTCCGGCTGGTGAAAGCACAGGTGTAGATGTGCCGGGACAGCTCTGGAAACGCTACCATATGGAGAAGACGTTAATCGCAGCAGACATCGATACAAATGTAGAAATGGGAATGTCCCATACGGAAAATACGGCACAGGGCCTTTTCACGTATTTTGCGGGCGGTCTTGTTCGAGATATCCCGCATAATCAGCAGGAAGTCTTTGTAAAGAGAGAACTCCCGGCGGGAGAATACATCGTTTGCAGGATTGAAGCAGAAAATTTTGAGGATTTGGTAACGGTTGCCTTGAATCAGGGGGAAAAATACCTTTTCGGTACATGGCTGCCGCATCACAGCTTAACAACGGAGCCATTCTCAGCAGAAAAGTATTATCGTGACTTAAAAGATATGGCCTGTATGGAAATTTGGATCAAGCCGATACCGTTGGAAAAAAAAGGGTAGGAGGGATATTGGGATGGATTGGAATATGCTTTATACAAACGGCGATGCTCCATCTCTGAAGCAAATAGCGGAGTATATTGACAATCCGTTATGGGCAGAGTTTGACAGCCGCATCCGGTCCGCTTACCGGATTGAGCCTTATATGGATTACAGCCGCTGTTCCATGCAGCCAGGCTGGAATATTAAATACAAGAAAAGTGGGAAATCTCTTTGTACCTGTTACCCAATGCAGGGTTATTTTATCGCTCTTGTGGTGATAGGAAGCCGTGAACTTACGGAGGCAGAATTATTAATGCCGTTATTTTCTGACTATGTGCAGAAAGTATTCAGAGATGCAAAAACTGGTAACGGACAGAAATGGCTGATGTTAGAAGTACGGGATAAGGAGATTATGAATAATGTTTTTGAACTGATAAATCTTAGAAAGAGGAGTATATCGCCTTAGGAATTTCTTAATCATTCATTTACCATTCCATAGAAAATCAATTATCTCAAATTAAAAAATTGCCTGCTCATCAATGGTATGCTTAAACTGCCTGATAGAGCAGGCAATTTTTATATGAAAGGAGGTAATTTTAGAGTATGGAGGTGGCTGTGAGAAAGAAGTTAAGACGGATTTTTACAATACTGGGAACAACAGCACTGATTTTTACCATAACAGCCTGCGGGAACCGCATGGATGCCATGCAGCCGGATTCTTCCTATGTTGCAGACTTTTTTGATATTCCGGACTCAGTGACAGGAATCGAAAGACTTCTGCTCAAAGATGATATGGCCTATATGTGCTGTCTGGAGGAAGATGGCACGTCCTATCTGGCAGCAATGAACATTGATGACGGTAAATTTTTGAAACAGAATCTGGAGCTGGACGCCTCGGTTTCGCTTCTGGATTTTGGCTTTGCCCCGGACAACAGTATCTGGGCGGTTTGCCTGGAACAGGCCGGTGTCTATAGTTTAAGGAAATTTGACAACAGCGGTTCACTGGTTCAGTCGGTTGACCTGGCAGGTGTGATGGACACCTCAGTCATATCGGCAGTTGGAAGAGATTTGTTCCTCAGCATTGATAGAGAGGGAAATATCTGTGTGGCTGCTAAAGGCAGAAATACGCTGGTCTATCTGTTCGACAATGACGGCAGTTTCTTATTTTCTCTCGACTATGAGGGAAATCTTATGACAACCACAACGACTGCCGGGGGACAGATTGGTATTTGTGCAACTTCCCCGGACCGTATGAACTATGACCTGCTGACAGTGGACATGAAGAGCCGGGATTGGAGTAAAGATAAAATCTATCTGGGCGCAACAGCAGGGCTGTACGGAGGTGTGAACAAAGATTTCTACCGGTTTGATTCTTCGGTTTTATATGGTTATGCAGCGGGCGCGCAGGAGGGCAGCCCGGTCTTTAACTGGTCGGATATGGGACTTGGCACATCAGAGGTTCATCTTGGAGAATGCACGGACGGGCGTTTTGTGGTCCTGGCAGCCTCATCTAATCAGACTGAGGTATTATCGTATGAAATGGCGGTTCTGACCAAGGGGGCGGATGAGAGGGAGATTTTGAGTATGGTGAGCCTGAGCGCGACCCCCGGCCTTGTCCAGGCCGTATCTGATTTTAACAAAACAAACGACAGGTATAAGGTTGAGCTGACAGAGTATTTTCCGTATGCGCAGAATGTGACTGACGAGGAATGGGATAATGCCATTATAAATCTTAATACACGTATCATCTCCGGCGATATGCCGGATATCCTGGATATGAGTCATTTGTCTGTACAGATTTATCAAAGCAAAGGGCTTTTAGAAGATCTGTATCCATATATGGAACATGATCCGGAAATCAGGAAAGAGGATTACTTTGAAAATGTCTTTGAAGCTATCAGCCTGGATGGAAAGCTGCCCTATCTTACGGACGGAGCAGCCATATCCACTATGCTGGCCGGTGAAGATATTGTGGCTGGAAACGATGGCTGGACCATTCAGGAGCTGGAAAAGGTCCTTGATACTTACGGAGCCAATTCCATAAACAATCTGTCTGGTGCTTCCTTCCTGAAAATCATGCTTCAGACAGATGGCAGTTTTATTGACTGGAATTTGGGCAAATGCTCTTTTGATTCACCTGAATTTGTAAAAATGCTGGAATTTGCCGGCAAAATACAGGAAAGCAGCCAGAACAGCTTTGGAGGAACGGAGATGAGCGAAAGCTATGCAGCAGCCTATGAGACTGTGCTGAGCGTTTACCACATCACCCGGTACAGAAATTACTACAACGGGAACCTGAGATTTCTTGGACTTCCCGGAGGCGGCGGTGAGTACCACGTAATCAAACCGGAAGTGAAGGTTGGAATCTCCTCGTCCAGCCCCCGGAAGGAAGGGGCATGGGAATTTGTCAGAACACTATTGACAGAGGAGCATCAGATGTCATGTATGATGCTTCCGATTCATAAGAGGGCGTTTGATAAGGTCACGCAGGCGGCGGTGGATGGAAAATCTGTCTGGACGTGGATTTACGAAGACGGCAAGGTAACAAAAGAAGATGTGGAGCTGACCAAGCAGCTTTTAAACAGCGCAGCCTATGTGGAGAATGACAATCAGACATTGGAATCACTGATATTGGAGGAGGCCCGGGAATATTTTTCAGGGGCTAGGAGCGCCCTGGAAGCTGCTGAAAGAATTCAGAGCCGGGCCAGTCTTTATATCAATGAGCAAATGTGAAAATTTTTATGCATAGGAAAGGAGCCAAAACTATGAAAAGACAGCCTATGAAAAGAGGAATGATGGGGATATATGCAGTTATCTGCGCGGGGATGCTTTTGGTTACCGGCTGTGCAGGTACAGAGACAAATATAAAAACGGAAACAGAAAGAATTGAAGCGACAGAGAGACAGGAAAGTAATCCTGTAAATACTGCCAGTAAGGAGGAGAAGGTGGAGGTCCCTGAAAAGCAGGAGGAAGCGGTCCAAAATGATTCGCCTCTGCAAATTCAGGATGATGCCGGGAATGGGGACTCAGATACAATGGATACGTTTGCAGATGCGAATGACATGATGAAGTCTGCTGATTTGAGTGGCACAGCCGGCGAATGCTCGGATACAGGGTGCGTGATTAATACATCGCCCTTTGCGGACGGCACTTCATCTTCAGGAGATGGGAGCAGCATGACGGTTACTTATACAGAAGACACGGTATTTCAAAAGGGAACCGTGAAATCGGATGGCAGCAGCTACTTTTTGGAGGACAGTGAAAAAGACAGGATAGGGGACAGTGATTTTGTACTGTGTTTCGGGAAACAGCAGGCGGATGGTTCTTACCTGGCAGACAGAATCATTATGATTGTGTTCAATTAACCTGATAGGAGATGATACAGCTATGCGTTTACATATTGGGGAAAAAATAAGAGAACAAAAGGCCATGCTTATTTCCGGAAAGAAATACAGGCCCCTCATAGAAGACCGTGTGCAGCGCATGGCTGTATATCTTATGATTGGATTTTTTGCATTCATGTTAGTATGCACAATTATTTCCCGTGTATCGTATTCCTTTACTACCGCCCATGTTTCGGTAGCTTATATGGCAGGCAAAACGCTGATGAACAGGGCTGAAATGGACGGGATTATCCATGCGTCAGCGGAGAAAGGGATTAGTCTTCCGGATGGCCTTAAGGTAGTTTCCGTCTATGCAGGGAAGGGCAAATCAGTAGAAAAAGGCGAGGCGTTGATAGAATTTGATGTCCCCGCCGTAGAAGAACGGATTAAGAAACTGGAAGAAGAAATCCGTATCCTTAATCTTAAAATGGATATTTCATCAAACAATGGTGGCATTGATGTGATTGAGGCACAGCGTACGCTAGAGGATGCCAAAAAGGCGTATGAGCGAATTGATGCGAAGTATGCCAGGGCAGAGATGCGGCTGAAAGAAGATTATACAAAGCTTGAAGAAACGCTGGCAGATGCGGAAAAGAATCTTATTAATAAGGCAGAAGCACTTGTGAAGGAAGCGAGGGAAAACCTGCAAAATGTAAGGGAGAACGCGGAGGACGCCATCCGTGCCGCAGAACAGGCGCTAGATGAGGAATCAGAAAATCTTGATGATTCAGAGGATCGTTATCAGCAGGCATTAGAGACGTATGAGCAGGCGAAAGATGAACTTAATATGGCAAATCAGAGAGTCAGCGAAATAAAGGAAGCGATTGCAGGGAAGCAGCCGGATGATGCTACGGATTATACGGAGGAGCTGAAGGAGGCGGAGGAAGAACTTTCCATTGCGCAAAAGGCATTTAACCAAGCCAAAAAGGAACTTTCAAAAGCAGACTATAACCCATCGTCCTATGACAGGGCAGACGATAACCTGGATTCCATCAAGAGAAGCTGGAAATGTAAAATTGATAAAGCCAAAGATGCTCTTTATAAAGCAGAAACAGTGCTGGAAGCAGTCAGGGAAGGAAAAGATTTTTCAGCTGAGTCTGAAGTCAGTGAGGCCCAGGCTGCCATTGATACTGCAAGAGAAGCGTTAAACCGTGCCCGGCGTGAGTCAGAGGATAACCAATATTCTGAGGAGGAAGAACTTTATGCGGCGGGAAGGGCAATAGAGACTGCGCAGGCAACATTGGAAGAAGCCCGGAGACAGGCTGAGGTATTGCAGAAAGAAGGTGAAATTGACAGAATTACCTATGAATCTGAGCGGTCAGATAAAGAGAAATCGCGTGCTGCATTACAGGAAATTTTGGATAATGGGGGATACCTTTTGGCCCCGGCCCCTGGAACGGTGGTGAGGACGCTGGAACGAGGGGATAAAACAAAGGAGGGGGAAGATGCAGTCATACTTTCCTGTACGGACAGAGGATTTGTTTTTGAAGGAAAACTGGATAAAGATTCAGCACGCCGCTTTTCAGCCGGGGACAAGGGAGAGCTTCATTATAAATTGGATGGAAGCACACAAAAAGCAGATGTGGAGATTCGTTCCATCAGCACGCCGGACGAGTCAGACCAGGTTTTGGTAACTGCGGTCCTGCCGGAGGGAGGTTATACTTCCGGTATGACGGCCCAGCTTTTTCTGAGCAGAAAAAGCGAGACGTATCAAAATTGTCTGCCTCTTACAGCACTCAGAAGTGATTCCGCCGGAGACCACGTTTTCGTACTCCGCAGACAAAACTCCGTACTGGGAACAGAATGGGTCATTGCAAGGGTAGATATAACAGTTAGGGAAAGGGACAGTCAGACGATGTATGTTGAGGGCGCGCTTACTTATTCGGATCAGGTGGTCATAAACTCGAATAAGATCATATCGGAAGGAGACAGGGTCCGCATTGAAAACTAACAGGTTTGCTCATTACCGGGGGTTGACAATATCAGCATTACTGGCAGCGGTTCTTTGGTGTTTTGCCTGTTCTTTTTATAGTACGGCCATCAGTCACTGTACAAGTGTGAGCATTAAATGGGATAAGGGCGGTGTCAGCCCCTCAGAGCTTATCAGGCAGCAGACGTATGCAAGGCAGGATGGAGCAGGAAACCAGCCGGAGGCCACTTTATGGCAGACATACCCGGAACAGGAGATAATGGCTTCAGATAAAAAGAAAATGAAGGCAGATATAGTTGCCGCCTTTGGAGACTGCGGGGATGTTGTCTCCTTCATGCTGACTGCCGGTGCTTATCCGGCCAGATCGGATGAGTTCGGCTGCGCCGTCAGTACCGGTCTGGCATTTTCCCTGTGGGGGAGTACCAATGTGATGGGGATGCCGGTAAAGGCAAAAGGAAAGCAGTTCTATGTCCGCGGCATATTTGAGGAGGAAGAACCAAGGTTGTTCTTACAGGCACAGGCGGACTCGGAAGAACCCTTATCCAATATGCAACTGACATTTACAGGTCCGGGAGCAGGGGAGAGGGCCAGTCAGTATCTCTCATCGGCAGGTTTTCCAGAGGGACGGATTCTTGACCTGACATTATTTGCATGGGCACTTGGCATGATACTCCGGCTTCCTGCAATTATTCTGGCATTTGGGATCCTTGGGCGCGTGATCAGGCATGGAAAAAGGCTTTGCCGTTATCCCCTTCTGTTGGCTGTTTATCTTTTAACCGCTTTCGGTATATTGGCCGTATTATGGTTTTGTATAGACCTGCCTGAGTTTCCTTCCGAGTTTGTCCCCACAATGTGGTCTGATTTTGAGTTCTGGGGAAATCTGTTTAAGGAGCAGGGAAAAAATATGGTCTCCTGGATGACGGCCGGGCCTGCCTTCCGCGATATGGAGCTTTGGACCTCGTCATTTATGGCAGTGCTGCTTTCTGTGTGTGCCTCTGCCTTTACAGTAGCCGCAGCAATACTGGTATCCATACGTTCTTACAAAAGAATGATTTTCTATTGTGCGGCATATACACTGACACTTTGCCTGATTTCATTCAAGATAGCCTCTGCTCACAATATGACCTTCTGCAAAGCAACATATCTTCTGCCATGTCTTTGGATATGTGTGGATTTTCTCTTTTACTGTCTGAAAGAAACGCTTGCCGCTGATGTTCGTGAAGGGAGGATTTTGGATGAGGAAAAAACGTGAATACAGTGTTCCGATCCGGGAACAAATGGTGCCATGGCTGTTTTTGCTGCCGAGCCTGCTGTTCGTAAGTATTATGGTGCTGATTCCTATGCTGGACGCTCTGCGACGTTCCTTTTTCCTGGCTGCCAGTGACCGGTTTGTGGGATTTCAAAATTATCTGGCAGTTTTGAGGAACCATGCGTTTAAGCTGGCGGCAGCCAATACAGCAAGATTTATCTTAGTCTGCATACCGCTTCTCTTACTCTTTTCCCTGGCTGTTTCCCTGATGCTGACCTCCTTCAGGGAAAAACGCAGCATTTTCAAGACCTCGTTTCTTGTGCCCATGGCGATTCCCGTTGCTTCGATTGTTCTTTTGTGGCGGGTGATTTTTCATAAAAATGGACTTTTTAATGCATTCCTTGCACTTTGGGGTATGGTTCCGGTTGACTGGATTGGAAGTAAGGCAGCCTTTGGTGTATTGGTGTTTGCCTATCTGTGGAAGAATTTCGGATATGATATGGTGCTGTGGCTGTCAGGACTCAGCGCCATAAATCCAGCATTATATGAGGCGGCGCAGATAGACGGCGCCGGAAGTCTCCAGCGGTTTGTAAGGATTACATTCCCCAATCTAATGCCTACATTATTTACCATTACAGTACTGTCGCTGCTCAATTCCTTTAAGGTGTTCAGGGAGGCTTATCTGATTGCGGGAGGCTATCCGGATGACAGTATTTACATGCTTCAGCATTTATTCAATAACTGGTACGGCAATCTGGATGTGGATAAAATGTGTGCCGGAGCTGTGATGATGGCAATTCTGGTATTTATTTTAATATTACTACTGCAAAAAATTATGAACAGAGGAGATAGGATATGAAAAAATGGCTTCTTGGCGTGCCACTTGTTTTGATTGCGGTCTTTATATGGCTGCCTCTGTGGATGTTGATATCCGGTACTTTTATGGGAGGGGCAGAAGTGTCTGAAAATCTTGCTCCAGTCCTGGAAAGCAGGGGAGGAATGGTTGTATGGCCTGTAATTGCGCGTTATCCGACACTGGCGGCATATGTGGAACTATTATTGGATACGCCCCAGTTTTTTTCGGTATTCTGGAATTCCTGCGGGCAGGTTTTTCCAATTATACTCGGTCATGTTCTTTTGGGCGCTCCTGCGGCATGGGCATTTGCTAAGTTTCACTTTCGCGGAAAAAAGATACTCTATACTTTGTATATTGTCCTGATGCTGATGCCTTTTCAGGTGACCATGGTTTCCAGCTATCTTGTCCTGAATAAGCTGGGCCTGATTGATACTGTATGGGCGGTTATTCTGCCCGGTGCAGCATCAACGCTTCCAGTATTCATAATGACACGTTTTTTTATGGACATACCGGAGGCGGTCATGGAGGCGGCAGCCGTGGATGGGGCATCCTCATTTCAGATATTTTTACGATTTGGACTTCCGCTTGGCGCGCCGGGAATCCTGTCGGCTGTGGTATTAGGTTTTTTGGAATACTGGAATGCAATAGAGGCGCCTCAGGCATTTTTAAAAAACCAGACACTCTGGCCGCTTTCATTGTATATGTCAAACATCACAGCGGATAACGCCGGGGTATCATTGATCGCGTCACTGAATACGCTGATGCCTCCTCTATTAATATTCCTGTTCGGGCAGAAGTATCTGGAGCAGGGCATTATATCTTCCGGAATGAAAGATTAATACAGGGGATTAATATATGGAAAACAGGATTTTTGCAGACGATCTGCAGATAAGCAAAGTGAATAAATGGTATCCTGGAGATGTTCATGCTGTTAAGGATATGGATATGGAAATAAAGAGAGGGGAATTTATTGTATTTGTAGGCCCTTCCGGCTGCGGAAAGACAACGCTGCTGCGCATGATTGCAGGGCTTGAGAGTATAAGCAGCGGCGAGGTTGTTATGGATGGCAGGATTGTGAACAAGGTTCCGCCAAAGAACCGCGATATAGCCATGGTATTCCAAAATTACGCCCTTTATCCCAATATGAAAGTAAAAGATAATATCGCCTTTCCCCTTAAAATGCAGCATATCAGCAAACAGGAAATCGAAAGAAGGGTAGCAGAATTGGCCCAAAAGCTGGAGCTGGATACTCTGCTTGAAAGGAAGCCGGGGGCTTTATCCGGCGGTCAGCGCCAGCGTGTTGCCCTTGCACGGGCCATGATAAGAAAACCCGGACTTTTTCTTATGGATGAACCGTTAGCCAATCTCGATGCGAAGCTCCGCACAGAAATGCGCCGGGAGATTATAACACTCCAGCGGGAATTGGGCGTAACCACCATATATGTTACCCATGATCAGACGGAGGCAATGACAATGGGGACGCGTATTGCCGTAATAAATGGCGGTGTTTTACAGCAATTTGGAACACCGCAGGAAATATATAGAAATCCGGCGAATCTGTTTGTTGCAGGGTTCATAGGATCACCCAATATGAATCTATGGGACACCAGGCTTGTTACATACCAGGGACAGCATTATCTGACTTTGGGAAATACCCATATTCCCATTGATGTGAGCAATTTGCCTGCAGATGGTTTACAGGAGCCGCTGAAGGCCGGTATTCGCCCGGAACACATTTTGCCGGCTGAACCGGATGAGCCTCATGCAGTAAGGATGAAAATCAATATTCTGGAAAATACAGGGCGTGAAGTAGCAGTTTTCCTCACAGGGGCTGACATGCCGAATCTCACAGTGGTGACGGATGCAGATTTTTCCGGTCAGGTAGGGCAGGAAGTATATATTCGGCTAAAGCCGGAAAAGATACATCTATTTAATACAGAGACAGGATGTGCATATGGAGATTTTTATGTATAGAATATATTCAACAGGGATAGAAACTGCGGCTGCATCAACGATACTAATACCGATTCTTTTTTTATATCAAATATTTATATTTCATAACATAAAAAAGACGGCTGCCTATATTATTTTTATATTATATCTGACTGCAATGTGCTTTTTGGTGGGGGTTCCCAGTGTGACAGGGATTAAAATCAGTTGGTCTTATAATTTTATTCCTTTGTATGGTATGCTGACCGATATAACGAACAGCTATCTGAATGTTTTGCTTTTTATCCCATTAGGTATATTTGTTCCATGCTTATGGCCCGAATACAGAAGTATGATGAAAACAGTGGGTTTGGCCTGGTGACATCACTGGGGATTGAAATATTGCAGATATTTACCTTTCGCGCAACTGATATAAATGACTTGATAACGAACGCGGGAGGTATGTTGGCCGGGTATCTAATTGGACGGATGATCATAAAGATGATTCCTCAATTAGATAGACTTGCCTGCAGTAAAAGTGAGTTATATCTTTTATATGGAACAGTGGCTATAGTCATGTTTTTCTTTCAGCCATTTATTTTGTTATTATCAGAGTCTTTTTTCTAAAAGGTTAGTCTGACGATGTAGGAATTGTTACATTCAGAAAGTAGATGGAAAGAGTAGTGCGGGGACATTTGTCTCCGCATTTTGCTCTTGCTGGCAATATTATAAACACCAGTTCTGGAGAGAGTATGTATGGAAAAAATAGTGACAATAGCGATATCTAATTTTTATAGATAAGCATAAAGAATATGGAAGAAATAATATGAAGAAAAAAGTATTAATTATAGATAATGATTTAAAAGCATGTCGTCAGATTAAGTATGCTTTACAAAATATAACAACTGATGTGTATTACACGGTTTCAGTAAGAGCATATGGGCCTGATAACAAGGGAGTCAGCGCCGGATGGGAAAATTGTCAAAGCAGATGTTACTATTGCTAAGAACTACCTGAGCGAAAAGGAAATGTCCTATTTGGAAAGAATCGTTCCCCTGTATCTTGACTATGCGGAGTTACAGGCGGAACGAAGAATACCAATGACTATGGAGGACTGGGCCAAGCGTCTTGACGGATTCCTGGAGTTTAATGGGAATGAATTACTGATGGGACCGGGAAAAGTAAGTGCGGAACAGGCGAAGCTTCATGCAGAGACTGAGTTTGAAAAATATCGTATTGTGCAGGATCGATTATTTAGAGTGTGTGAAAAAAAGTCTGTAAATGCTGATCTTCTATGATAATCACTGGGCCGAAAGTTACTTTTTGGACTTTCAGCCCTTGTTTTATATATAACAGCAACTATCGTTGCATGTCAAGAGCAGGCGAATATTCCGCCTGTGAAAAATAAGACAGATTGGCTTATTCCGGCAGACGCCCCTCATACATGATGCTCAGTTCACCATATACCTGTCCCCAATTCCTGATTGGCATGGTCCATTTCTTTGTAGCTTCAAACCCAACGTTGAACAGAGTATGCCAATATCCACAGGTTTTGCAATATGTGCATCCATTCCTGCTTCAAGTGCGGCCTCAACATCCTCCTCAAATGCGTTTGCGGTCATGGCGATAATGGGGATGGTTTTAGCGTCGGGTCTTTTGTTTGACCGTATGGTCCGGGCGGCCGCATAGCCGTCCATCTCCGGCATCTGGATATCCATCAGGATGGCGTCGTAAGTCCCGGGGAGCGCGGTGCAAAACGCCTCCACGGCCAGGACTCCATTGCCCCTTACCACAGTCTCTGCCCCGCACATCTGCAGGATTTCACAAATGATCTCCGAGTTGATAGCATTGTCCTCCGCGATTAAAAAGCGGCGCCCGGCAAAAAGGCCCTCCTCAATACCGCCCGACGGCTGTGGTTCGGGAGCAGCCCGCCGCTCGTCGGCCGGCGTGATCTCACACGTTAATTCAACCAGGAAGGTGGAACCCATCCCCGGCGCGCTCTGCACCTCTATTTGGCCCGCCATCAAGTCCACCAGTCCCTTAACGATGCTCAGGCCCAGGCCGGACCCCTCCACGCGGGACACGGCGTTGCTGCGGACAAAGGGTTCAAAGAGATGGGCCTGGATATCGTTTGCCATTCCGATCCCTGTGTCGCTGGTGGTAAAACGATAACGCGCCCAATGCATGTCTCCTTGTGCGGGAAGCTCCTCGACGGATAGCCGCACCGTACCGCCTGACGGCGTGAATTTGACTGCGTTGCCCAGGATGTTGATCAAAATCTGGCTGATGCGCAGGGCGTCTCCGTAAATAAAGGGATGTTTGATTTCGCTGAGCTGTATGTCATATTGGAGACCGGCCCGGTCGGCCTGGGGCGCGATGATGGCTCCGATCTGATTCACCAGGTCCGGCAGGTAAATTTTCTCCCGGTTCAGCGTAATTTTAGCCCCTTCAATCCGGTTCATATCTAAAATATCGTTGATTAGACTGAGCAGGTGATTGGAGGAGACGGATATTTTTTGCAGGCAGTCCAGGACCCGGCCTGTGTCGCCGATGTTGGCCTTGGCCAGCGTGGTCATCCCCATGATGGCGTTCATGGGCGTGCGGATATCGTGGCTCATGGCCGAAAGGAAATCGCTTTTGGCCCGGCTGGCCTCCCGGGACAGTTCCAGAGCCCGCTCTAACTCTGCCTTCGCCGTCCGCTCAGCGGCCAGCATATCGGTCACGTCGGAGCGCACCAAACAGACCGTCTTGTGGTTCTGGTCGCCCCACAGTACGTTGATCTGCTTGTACCGCAAGCCGTCCTGCGCGCAGTAGGGCAGTACAAAATCATAGCCCCCGGGCTTTTGCGTCAGACTGCCAAGCAAAGTCTGCAGGTGAAACTGCCGTTTCACCGTCTCGCGGCTCATAGCCGTCTCAAAATACCCAACTAAATTATCCAGTACCGCGTTATAGTCCCGGGCCGTGTGGGGAGGCAGATTTTCCAGGACCATTTGCCTGGTATACATCGAAAATTCCCCCGTAAGGGCGTCAATGAAGCAGGCCAGCTCACAGGTATAGGCGATCACCCGGAGTAACCGCTGCTGCTCCCGGATGGAATCCGTGATGTCCGTCCTGGACAGACACACCCGGCCAAGCCGCAGGTCGATGGGGGAGACGGTCACATTTTTGGCTCGGACATCGCCAGCATCGTCCGTCATTGAGTACGCAAACGTATAGGCCTGTCCATGCTGAAGCAACGCCAATATACGCTCGGTGTCCAAATGCTCCCGGTACTGCTCCCGGTCCCGGGGCACGACCCTGGATTCCAGCATTCCGGCCACCCAAGCCGAGTGGACGCCCTGGCGCGGGGGGACGCAGTCAGCGTTCTCATCCTGGGAGAGTATGAGATATGTGTCCCTCTTTAGATTCAAATCCGCTACAAAGTCATAACCGGTGACAGAGAGCTGATGGACGATGCGGTCGGCAACGACCTGCTCGGTGATATCGATCACCGTGAGGATTCCGGTTACGTCGTCGCTGTCCGGGGTTGACACCATATTCATCTCGACCTGTATATACCGGCCGGTATCCTCGTTGGGAAGCTGGACAAAGAAATTCTTTACCTGCTTGGTTTCGCCCCGTTGAAAAGCAGCCAGGGAAGGTTCTCGTAAGTAGGTGTCCCGGAATATACGCCGTTCATTTTCGTCCACAACCAGGGTGGAAAGACCGTCAAAAAATGCCTCGCGGACAGCGCCGAAGCGTTCCAAAAGCCCTACGCCGGTCTGATCGCTGATCTGAATGATCCGGTCCTGGGTAATATTGCAGTGGCCCGTCACCAGCACGTCGGGGTCGGTCCTCTGATGGTGGCGCAGCAGCAGCTCGTTGTACTGCTGCCGGATACGGGCGCGCTCTTCACGCTCCTTTGTCATATCGTTGTAGACGGAATAAATTTTCCGCTCTCCGCCCTCATGTTCGATGAGAGAGAGCGTATTCTTGACCCATACATAGTCCCCTGAGCCTTTCAAAAGCCGGTATTCAATCTCCCAGTGGCTTTTCCCGCTGGCAAAATATTTCTCCAGCTCCGTGCGGACACGCTCTAAGTCCTCCGGATGAACCCCTGTCAGGGCATCTTCGCGATACAGCTTCCAGGTTTCTTCCATCGGCATCTCCGTGGTTGCCGCAAGTCCCTGTGATATGTACTCAGGGATGATGCTCCCATCCAGTTCATAGCGAACCACCACTACGCCGCCGGGAAGGTTTTTCAGGGTGTTTTGAAAATACTGTTCCAACCGGCGCTGCTCGGTCACGTCACTGTATGCCACGTACAGGAGCTCGCTCCCATCAGTCCGCACCCGTCGGGAACCTTCTATTTGGATCCACCGGTATTCTCCCAGCCCGTCGTGGAAGACCCGGCAGGTATGACGCAGCCTCTCCCCGCCGCTCAGCAGGTCGTTTAGGTTTTCAAGCAGCGCGGCGCGGTCGTCCTCATGGATTCCGATAAAGGTCACCTGCTCCCTGACTTGAGTAATATGCGTGTTGTTATACCCCAGCACTTCATAAAAGGCGGGATTATGATACTGCGGGTAAAGCCGCCCCCTGTGCACCTGATAAATACATAGACCGCTGGGGATGCTGTCTAGGACCGCTCTCAATTCGTTGGTCAGTTCCATTTCATCCCACCTCTTTCAGCAGCTCCACCAGACCGGCGGCCCGTTTGAATTCTTCCTTTACGGACTGGAACAGGACGGCGTAATCCTCACCCGGCGCTCTGGCGCGCAGAGGCTCCACGGTGGCGCAAACCGCCTGATAAAGCGGCGTCAAACCGAGGTTGCCGGCCATACCCTTTAACGTATGGGCTGCGTCAAAAGCGGCGGGATAGTCGCCGGCCTGCAAGGCCAGGTCCAGTTTCTGTAGATTCTCATCCCGCGGCAGCATGGCGAGTATTTTCAAATATATCTGCTCGCTGCCCATAAACCGGGACATGGTGGTTTCGTAGTCAGCACCGTATTTCTGAAAGACTTCTTTTAGAGCTGCCATTGTCTATTCTTCCTCCTGGCTTAAAATAAAGTCGTAGAGGACCTGATACAACCTCTCCGGTTCAATGGGTTTGGCCAAATGCGCGTTCATGCCGGCCGCCTTGCTCTTTTCCATGTCATCGTCAAACGCGTTGGCGGTCATGGCGATGATGGGGATGGTTTTGGCGTCGGTGTTGCTCATGTGGCGGATATGATTGGCCGCCGCCAGGCCATCCATCTGCGGCATCCGGATGTCCATCAAAATGGCGTCATAAAAGCCCGCCTCAGTTTTGCTGAACAGCTCGATTGCCCGCAGCCCGTTCTCCGCCGTGTCCACGGCAAAGCCTTTGCTCTCAAGCAGGGCCACAGCCACTTCGGTGTTGATGGCATTATCCTCGACCAAAAGGATCCGGCGTCCGGTAAAATCAAAGACCGCAGGCTTATTCCCTGTACGGATCTCTTCTTTTTCACCCAGCGCCTTGGAGAAGGCGGAGATCAGAGAGGACTTGAACATAGGCTTGCTCATCAGCAGATTGACGCCCGCCAACGTGGCCTCGTGCTCGATGGAAGCCCAGTCATAAGCCGTTATAATAATGATGGTGACCTCCGGCCCCACGATCGCGCGGATGCGCCGTGCGGTCTCGATGCCGTCAATATCCGGCATCTTCCAGTCGATGAGGATCATATCGTAATGCTTTCCTCTGTCCCACATCGATTGTACCTGTTCGATGGCCTTGCGTCCGCTGTCTACCCATTCGGCGGTGATTCCCATTTCCTTGAGCGTGTCCACGGCGCTTTCGCATACCGCCACATCATCGTCCACCACCAGCGTCTTCAGAGCGGAAAAATTGGGGAGCGCCTTTTTCCGGTTGTGGCGCAGCAGCTCTTCCTCCGTGATGCCCAGTTGTACATCCACTGTGAACTCAGACCCAATACCCTTGATGGAGCGCACTGTGATTTTACCGCCCATCATATCAATGATATTTTTTGAGATGGACAGGCCAAGACCGGTGCCGCCGTACTGTGCGGTGGTACCGCTGGATTCTTGGGAGAAGGGCTCAAACAGGTGAAGAAGAAAGCCTTCACTGATGCCCACGCCGGTATCGTTGACGATATAGCGCAGCGTGGCGCCGTTCCTGCTTTTCCTGTGCAGCGCTGCCGAGAAGGTGACCTTGCCGCCCTCACCGGTAAATTTAATCGCGTTGGACAGGATGTTAAGCAGCACCTGCTGCAGTTTCATGGCGTCCCCGATATAAAAATCGTCCAGGGTTGGGTCCACGATGCACTCGTATTCCACGCCCTTTGCCGCCGCCTGGCTGTAGCAAATGGCGTTGAGGCCGTTTATAAAATCCTCTGTGGGGATTTTTTCGTTTTTTAGCAGCATTTTTCCACTCTCGATCCGGCTCATGTCCAGGATATCGTTGATGAGGGAGAGCAGAAACCGGGAGGATATGCCGATCTTTGAGATACACTCGGCCACCCGTTCGCCGTCTCCGATGGCTTGGGCGGCGATGGCGCTCATTCCGATGATGGCGTTCATGGGAGTGCGGATTTCATGGCTCATGCGGGAGAGGAAGTCTGTTTTCGCGGCGTTAGCCTGCTCTGCCGCGGCAAGGGCCGTAGCTAAGGCTTCCTTCTGCTGCTGCTCCTGGCGGATGATATCCGTGACGTCGGTGCGCGCGATACACACCCGGCCCAGCTCCCGGCTGATGTAAAAGACCTGATACCGCTTCACACGGGCATAGCCGTGTTCGCCCCGTGTCTCTACCATGAAGCTGTAGCTGCCCTGTTCGGCCAACTCACGCTGCATGTAAGCGGGGTTCAGTCTGGCGAGGTATTCCTGCTCCGCCGCGGGCTCCATCGTGGCGGACGCAATGGCCTTTGCCTCCGCCTGGAAACGCCCTTTCGCCGGCATGAGGGGCTCCATACTGGCGTGGTATGAGACCACATGGAAGGTGTCCCGCCGGATGTCGATGTCGGACAGGACCTCATAGTCCAGCTCGGTCACTCTGCTCAGGAGCTGCTCCTGTACCTTCTGCTCTGTGATGTCGATGGTGTAGAAGAAAGCGATCACATCGCCGCTCTCCGGATTTTGGTGGTACTTGAAACTTGTTTTGCTCCAAAAAGCGCTGCCGTCAGTCCGTTTTCGAAGAAATTCAAAATGGAGGTCTGTCTTACCGGCGGAAAAGTCACTCAGGAGCTGCGTCCGGTTAAGTGACGAGCGCAGATGTTCTCTGTAAGCCGCGTCTACGGCCGAGTCCGCCAGCCGTCCGACCGCCTGCTCGTAGGTGTCTCCTGCCTGGGCGATGGCGCAATCGGCTGTGGATTGATAGCTCTCGACCCTGTCCTGGGTGACATTGACCCGTCCCTGGATGCTGCCCTCCAATGAAGCGGCCTGTGCAAAGTAGGCCAGTTCCTTTTCGTACAGTTCCCGGACGCGTTCCTGGGCCAGTTTTTCATCGGTGATGTCCACGAGGAATCCGTAAAAATATGGTGTCCCGTCGTCTCCGGGCATCACCTGGGTCTTCAGCGAGATCCATTTTATGTTTCCGTCCTTGCAGACAAAACGGAGCTCGTCCTGTATGGGATTTTCCCGGTTTTCTTCCGCCAACAGCTTGTACCGCACAGCCCCCAGGTCATCGGGATAGATCACGGCGGAGATCCGATTGCCCAGCGCGGTAAATTCCTCCCGGGTATAGCCCAGCAGTTCATACAGCCCGTCGTTGGCATCCGCAACGGAAAAATCCGCATCATACCGGACACGGAACACCGCGCCGGGGACGTTGTTATAGAGATGCACGACCTCGGCCTGGGCCTTTTTCTGGGCCGTAATGTCGATGCACACGGAGATGATGGCCGGCTTGCCGTTTTCCGCCGTGACCTCGCGCCCCAGATCGTGAACCCAAATGTAGGAGCCATCCCGGCGTTTCATCCGGTATTCCACCACGTACTCCCCGCGCTCCGCCATTTGACGGGCTACCTCCCCGTCCACCATGGCCCGGTCGTCCGGGTGCATACAGTTGGAGACCATGCCCTCGATATCTGCGACAAACTCCGCCTCGCTGGCATAGCCGAGGTATTTCAGCATCTGGTTGTTCACAAAATAGAAGGGGAACCCCTCCTCAATATACCCGCCCATCATGCCGCCGGGCAGGGAGTCGTTGAGCAGCTCCTGCCTCTGTCTGGCAACGTGCTCCATCACCAGGGCGCGGGGATAATGCTCCCCGCCCCGTTGGCTGCTGCTGGGCTCGGAAAACCACAGGGTGCGCAGCCGCCAGGACGTTTGCCGCCGGACCAGGGTAAAGAACCCCCGCAGCCGCCAGCGGTACTGGGTGTTCTTGAGGATCATTCCCACGGACAGGTTGCGGATGTCCTTGTCGATCTCCTGCTCCTGAAAGAGCGTAAGCTCCACCGTGAAGGGCTCGGGGATTTCCTGGATGTCCCGGGCCAGGTAATCTCTCATCTCCTGAGGGCTGTGGGCAAACTCGTCCTCCCCGGTGCCCACAAAACAGAATTCATCGCCTAAAAAGCGATAAACCTCCTCGGCGTTTCTCCGCTCGAACCAGGCGCTGCAAAAAGCCTGAAACGTCTCCCAGGCCGTCATTGTTTTTTCCATCGATCTCATCCTTTTCATGACCAGCAATGGTCTTGCTCACGCCGGCCGCCGCTGGGTATGGTATTTTCTTTTAAGACTTCTCCTGCGCTTCAGAAAGAGGCTCTGTAAACGAGTAAAAGTTTTTGTCACTTTTTTTGATCCGGTACATGGCCTGGTCGGCGCAGGAGAGAAGTTCCTTCTCGTCCTGACCATCCCTCGGATAGACGCTGACCCCAATACTTGCCGTCATTTCAACAAACAGGTCCTCTGAGAGCTGGAAGGGCTGCCTGATTTCTGAGAGAATCCGTTCGCAGACGTGCCGGATCTCTTCGTCCGCCATGATTCGGCTCAACAACAGAACGAACTCGTCGCCGCCCATACGGGACACGATATCGCGGCCGCGTACGGCACGGATCAGCCGTCTGGCTGTCTCCTCCAATACCAGATCGCCCTTTTCATGGCCATAGGTGTCATTGACCTCTTTGAATCCATCCAAATCCATGTAGAGGACAGCAAGCAGTTGCCCGCTGGTTTCAGCCTCCAGAAGCAGCCGGGACAAGATTTTGTGAAACAGTCTGCGGTTGGGAAGTCCGGTGAGCGCGTCGTAGTTTGCCATATGGGCCAACTTTTCCTCCGCCCGCTTGCGCACCTTGATCTCCTCCAGCAGTGCCTTCGTCCGCTCGTCTACCAAAAAGCGCAGATGCTCATATAAATAGGCGTTTTCAAGAGAAATGGCCAGCTGTGCCGCAATGGGCATGAGGTTTTCTTTTCTCCGCCGGTCAAAAACACCCGTGGCCAGGTTGTTTTCCAAGTAGAGGATGCCCTTTAGCTCCCCCTTGCTGAGGATGGGCATGCACAGGACCGACTTGCAGCGGTTCTCTTTGATATGAAGGTCCTTCCCAAAGACTCTGGAGTTCTCTCCGTCTTCCAGGATCACGGCCTCCAGTGTTCTCTCCACATACGATACGATGCTCAGCGGAATATCCTGCTCCATGGCCGGCCGCTTTGATACGATGCATATGTCCTTGGCCCCGGAATGGCCCTCCGCCTGGATCTCATACCCGGAATCCGCCTGGCTTAAATAGTAGATATGCTGTGCTCCCGCGCATTCCAGGAGACTGTGAATCAGCTTTTCCAGGATTCCTTCCAGTTCAAGTTCCTCCGAAATGGCCTGGGATGCCTTCAGAACAGAGCGCATATCCAGCGATGCGGTGGTGCGGATGGAATCCTCAGACAGGGCGTTCTGCCGGTTATCGTTCTTCCATAGGCCTGCCAGTTCCGGGTAGTCCTGCTGCATCCGGGCGCACTTGCCCTCCGCCCCCCAATGGCCGAACAGCCGGTAGGTGTCCGTCAGGTAATGCCTGGCCGCCGATTTGATCCCCAGCCTCTCATAGCGTTGCGCGGCCACATCGCAGAGGATGGCATGGTGAAGGCTGCGGTCATGCTTTTTTGCGGCCTCCAGGGCCTTTTCGTAAAGCCGCAGGGCTTCTCCGATACGGCCTTCCGCGGTTTTCCGCTCCGCCTCGATTACAAGATAAAGATGTCCATAATTGCAGAACGCGTCGCTGCTGCGTTCCTTCAGCCAATCCTGGTTTTCCGCCAGGACACGCAGAAGCGCCGGCTTTGCCTCCGGCTCATAGTCCCCTGTCTCCAGTACCTGGCAAATGGACAGGGAGTACAGGAAATTGTGGAGCGCCACGTTGTAAAAGCTGGAGACATACGGGAGCAGGGGCACCGCGTCCCTGCACAGCCGGAAGGCCGTGGAATAATCCCGGTAGATGACTGCCGACAGGGCCCGAATAACATGGTAATAGCTGATTGCCTGCAGATTATGGGAAAACCGCTCCAGATGGGCCTGTTCCGAAATTCCGTCTCCATCAAAGCTTCCGGTGAGGGAGAGCTCCCCGCGCAAACTTCTGCACAGCTGCTGGAAGCTCAAAAAGCTGCCCAAAGCATGGTCGCTGCCGGTTTTCTCCGCAAACTTGACTCCGGCCTGCACCTCGTTCCACAGTTCGTCCACATGGGCTGCGCTTTCCATGACCGCCATCATGAGTCCATAATAGCCATAGCAGGCGTACTCAAAATCTCCCATCTGGGCGTTGCCCTTGATGGATTCCTTTGCATAGGGAATCTCAGTGGCCACATCTTCGAACCAATGGCCGGTATGGAGCGCAAACATACAGTAGATGGAGTGAATTACCTCCCTGTATTGGTGCTTTTCGGCCAGGCGCATAGCCGATCTGCCGGCCGCGTAGGCCGTTTGATAATCCCCGCGCAGCTCCCCCAGAGGCATCATCAGATTGGAATACATCTGTAGGGCATGAGGCGTATAGCCATACCGGAACATGCGCCGCACAGCCGTAAATACCGTCCAGTAGGAGTAATCGGGACGAAAGAAAAAGGTCGGGCCGCACAGGCGGCAGAGCAATTTACTGATCCCAGCCTCTACCGGGTCCTCAGCTTCTTTGAGATTCAGGATATCTTCCGCCCCAAGGGCCTCCCGCTCCTGATAAAAGCATGCGATATCCCGTTCCAGAGTCAGCTTTATATTTTCGCAGGGGAAGGTGACTCCAAGCTGTTCAAGCAGGGTGCGCCCAATCTCAAAGGCATCCTCATACCTGCCCCGGTTGGAGAAACTTGATATCTGCAGGCGGCAGTTATCTACCAGCTCAGTGGGTTCCGCCACCAGATCGCAGAGTATCCCGTAGATCCGGTCGCATTCTTCCTCCTTAACCAGATTACACAGAGCCGTATGATATTCCATGTAGACTTTGGTGAGGAAGGGCCGGTTTTCCGGGCGTTTCAGCTCCGGCTGGGAGAGCAGAAGGTTAAGGTACCGCTCCGCCGTGTCGAAAGCGGATACCAGCCCGCATCTATGCGCTGTCCTTAGCAGGAACGCCTGAATCCGGCGCCGTTCGTCCGGATCCTCCGCCTCCACAAGCCCCATTGCGTAGTGGTCCGCGATTTCAAACGCCCGTTCGTCCAGATCGCCTGCAAGGCGCGAGTCTTCCTCATACCGCTTCCCAAGCAGGTAATGGACACTTGCCCGCGCCTTCTCAGACAGGGCCGTATAGAACACCTGTTGGAACCGGTCGTGGGCAAACTGATAGATGGTCTGCAGGCCGGTTTTCCCATCCTTCTCCACGGGATACACCGCCTCCTGTGCCACCGCCGTAATCAGCCTGTGGTTGATTTCACGTTGCGGCAGTCCGCAGACAGCGGACAAATCCTCCACAGAAAAGCTTTGACCGATGCAGGCGCCAAAGGACAGCAGAGAGATTGTCTCCTCCGAAAATTGGTTCAGATTTTCCGTCAGGAAGTCCACTACATTCTCCTGGGCGGGGCAGGCCCGGATCTCTGCCTCCTTCCAGCTCCAGCTTCCGTTGTCCATATCCAGCTTCAGATAGCCTTTTGAATGGCACAGCCGCAGAAACTGCTTGATGTAAAATGGATTTCCTTTGGTTTTCCGATAAAGGATCTCCGCCAGCGCGCAAGTTGTATCCGCTTCCGTTTTGAATATGTCTCCCAACATCTGTGCGGTGCTCTCCAGGTCCAGCCCGTTTAAGTTGAACTGCGTGACCCTGCCGCCCCGCTGTATGATTTTGTTCAGGCTGAGGGTGAGCGGATGTTCGCTGCCCACCTCATTGTCGCGATAGCACACGATAATCATTAAATCGTGGACATCCTCATTTTTGAACAGCTCTTCCAGAATTTCCAGGGATCCCATGTCCGCCCGGTGCACATCGTCCAAAAACAGAACCAGAGGGTGCTCCGGCGAAGCCAGCAGGGACAGGAGCTTTTCCAACACGGATTTGAACCTGGTCCGCTCCTCCAGCGGCCCCATGTCCGCAGGGATTGGCTGATCGCCGGTCAGCAGGGCCAGCTCCGCCACCTTACCGGTCAGCAAAGCCGAGTCGTCGCCCAGGTGTTCCGACAGTGTCTGCTTCCACTCGTTGATACGTTTCTCCGGTTCCATAAAGATCATGCTGCAAAATTGTTTGATGGCCTCGAAGAAGGCAAAGTAGGGTACGTTGGCGTGATACTGATCAAACTTCCCTTGCAGGAACATACCGCTGGTCCGCTGAGCCTCCTCCTGGAGCTGATTGACCAGCGAGGTCTTTCCAATGCCGGAATAGCCGCTGATGGAGACAAGAATCTTGGAACCGGCCGCCACTTCCTTAAAGTCACTCTTCAGCTGGGCGATTTCTTCTTCCCGCCCATACAGCCGGTGGGCGAATTCAAAGCGCCGGCTGAAATCCTTTTCGCCAAGGACAAATTCCGTTTCCCTTTGGCACCGCGTCAGATCATAGAGAAGCCCCTCGCTGCTTAAGTAGCGGTCTTTTGCCATCTTGGACAAGAGTTTGTTTACGACGGCCGCAAGCATGGGCGGCACATTGGGCAGAATCACGCGAAGATCCGGCGGCGTCTTCGCAATATGAGAAAAAACCAGCTCTGTGGGGGTCTCCGCGTCAAATGGATGGCGCCCCGTCAGCATTTGATACAAGGTGATGCCCAGGGAATAAAAATCCGCGCGATAATCCAGCTCCGTATTCATCCGCCCGGTCTGTTCCGGGGCGATGTAGCGGAGAGTTCCCTCGATATTTTCAAGTCTGGTCCCCAACATCTGTTCATGCATGAACATGGAGGAGATACCGAAGTCCAGCAGCACTACCCGGCCGGACTCCGCGTCGTACATGATATTGGAAGGGTTTACATCTTTGTGGATGATGCCCGCTTTGTGTATGTCCCGCAGGGCCATCACCAGCTGTTTTGCGATCCGGTAGAAATCCGACATCTCCAGGGCGCCCTGTTTCAGCAGCCTGCTCAGCGTGATTCCCGGACAGAATTCCTCCACCAGATAGCAGCGCCCGTCCAGCGTGACTTCACCAAACGCCTTTACCACATAAGGGCTGTCGATCCGCTTCATGATCTGATATTCCTGCCGCAGCCGCGCTGCTTCCTCCTGCGTCATGGGCTCCTGGCCTCCGGTCTTAAGCACCACCCGGTTGCCGGTGCTGCCGTCCTTTCCGCGCAGCAGCTTGCTGGACGGAGAGATATATATCACTTCTAAATTCGTATATTGACACATCACATGCTCACCCCTTCTGTGATAGGCGCTCGTCCTTATCGCCGGCTTTTGCAGCGTACATGGCTTCGCGGGCCCGGCGTATGATTTCATCCAATGGTTCCTCTGCATTCCAGAGCGTTGTGCCGGCAAAGCAGGCTACTGAATCCGGATCCACGTAACGGCTCTCACAATACGCCCGGAGAATAGCCGTTTCTTTCTTACGGGCAACTTCCATGGAACTTATGTGGCGCATCACAACCAGAAATTCATCCCCGCCCAGCCGGACCAGCACATCGTCCACCCGGGTGTGGGCACGCAGAAGGGAGGCGAAGTGGAGGATCAAATGATCCCCCTCCACATAACCGTACTTCTCATTGAACGTTTTCAAATTGTCCAGTTCAAACAGATAAACAGCGGAGGAAGACTCATGCCGCAGTGATTCCGTTATAATGTACAGCCCCCGGCGGTTGAGCAGGCCGGTCATGGTGTCTCTGCAGGTCTCATCTTGAAGAGAACGCATCCGTACCTGAAGCGTGTGGATACTCATCGCCCGCAGAACCCGCCTGAGCAGCGATTCCTGATTGTGAGGCTTAGCTGCATAGTCAGCGGCGCCCAGCTCCATGGCACAGCGCTCCAGTACCATGTCCAGCGGTCCCGTGGCGATACACGGCGTCTCCCAGGAGCCACGCTCCTTTTGAATCGCAGTCAGGATATCAGCCGCGCCTTGGAGCGTTAAGTTGAGAATCACAGCCGATATCGGATACGGATGGCTTCCCAGGATTTTAACTGCCTCCTCATAGCTGCCCGCCTCCAGTACCCTGAAGCGGTCAGCGAACGTTTTATGTACCTGAGCGCGGTATTCCTCGTCCTTATCGGCCACCAGCAGAGCCATGTCCATATGGTCCACAGAACCGGCAGACCGTCTGTTTTCCATGTCTGCGGGAGGGGCCTGCGCTGTCAAGACGGAAACAAAATTTTCCACAGGCATGGGCCTGGCAAAATAATAGCCCTGGGCGTAGTCACACCCGTCGTTTTGAAGCCGCTCCAACTGTTCCCGTGTCTCCACGCCTTCCGCCACCACGCTCAATTTCATCCAACGGGCCAGATCCACGATAAAGCGCAGGATGCCCTGGCCGGTGGGTCTTGTGATCTCAGTCTGGATAAATTTCATATCCAGCTTCAGTACGTCGATGGGCATTTCCGTGAGCATATTCAGTGAAGAGTAGCCGCTTCCAAAATCATCCATCTCAATGACGAAACCCAGTCTGCGCAGAGCGCCCAGGGTCTCGATGAGCTGTCTTGAGGTATCCGTGTATGCGCTCTCTGTGATCTCCAGGTGCAGACGGGAGGGGGAAAGTCCGTGCCGCCGAACGAGACCTGTCAGGACATCAGCCAGGTCCGCATTGTAGATATCCATCCGGGAGACGTTGACAGATATGTTGATGCTGGGATAGCCCTTCCGATCCCATTCCTGGAGCAAAGCGCAGACCCGCTCCCAGACATATTGGTCCAGCTTCGTGATAAAGCCGTTGCGCTCAAAGATGGGGATGAACTCTCCAGGCGGCTGCAGGCCCCATTCCGGGTGGTTCCAGCGAACCAGTGCCTCGGCCCCCGCCAGCCGGCCGTCCCGGATCTGGTACTTGGGCTGTAAATAGACCTCAAACTGTCCCGTGGCCAGAGCCGTTTCCATGCCGTCCGTGATGGCCTGCCTGCGCAGCAGCGTGCCACGCAGCTGATCGTCGTAGAGGGCAAAATGCTTGCCATACTTTCCCTTAATGCTGTGCGCCGCCAGCAGCGCCCGGTCACACATCTGTTCTACGGAAACCTCACGGTCCTCCACCGCGTAGATGCCGTATTTCATAATCACGTTCTGATTGCCGAAGCCGCTGTTGATCCTGCTGTCCGACTGGGTGAACATCTCGTCCGCATAGTCCTCGCGGTGCTCCAGAAGACAGGCGAACTGGTCCGCGCTCAGGCGGCCGCAGATTCCGCGATCCCCCAGCCGCTGGGTGCAGAGCTTGGCCACCTGCTGCAGCAGGCGGTCACCCGCGGCCATGCCGAAGGTATCGTTGATCAGTTTGAAGTCCTCGATGTCGGAACAAAGGATATCATATTTCACATCCGGATTCCGAAACAGGATGTCCCGGACCTGCTGGCAGAAATATTCCTTGCTGTACACCCCGGTGACCCGGTCATACTGGATCTGATGAATGAGAGCGGAGGTCTCCCTCAGGCGGATAATGCCGGCCGCCCGGTGTAAAATAACCTGGGCGCGGTAGGGTTTGGTGATGAAGTCTGTGGCTCCGTTGGAAAGCGCGGCCACCTCATCCGCCTCACTGTTGTTGGATGTAGTGACAATGACCGGGATTGAATTCAGCCTGTGATCTGCTTTTAGATGTTTCAAAAAGGCGTAGCCATCCATGACCGGCATGACAATATCCAACAGGATCAGAGAGATTCCCTCTCTGTATTTCTCCAGCAGCGACAGGGCCTGCACCCCGTTTTCCGCCTCCAGAACCGTATATTGAGGAGACAGGATGGCGCACATTGCCGCCCGGTTGATTTCATTGTCTTCCACCACTAAAATTTTTCTCTCTAATAACATGATTCACACTCAATTCTTTAGATAATCTGCTTGATAAATATATATCATCTCAGCTACGGATGACGTATATATGTCATTTTAAATGACATATATTGGACGACTAAACTCTTGTACTATAGAATACTTCTTTTTTGAGCAAATTTCAAGCGATTATATGGAATTGACAATGATATTTTATCGTCATTTCAAATGACAAATTATACTAATTTTGTTGCAAACTTACGGGCTTTACGGTATACTGGTATAAAAAAGGAGGATCAGGCTGTGCAGTTCTATGAAAAACTGATTTTTGTTATGAATTTGACTCAAACGACGAACCGGGAGCTGGCTTTGGCAGCGCAGGTAGACCCCTCTATCATTAGCCGTTTCCGCAGCGGGAAGAGAGGAATCCCGCGCAATCCGGAGCCGCTGCGCAGCATGGCGGATTTCCTTGCCGGACGCTGTACCGGCGAATATCAGAGAAGGGCTCTTTCAGAGATGGCGGGAGTGAGGCGGGTCCTCATAGACAAGCAAGAACAGCTGTCGGAATTTTTATTTTGCTGGCTGTGCGGTGACGCGGACGGAGTGGACAGCTTTATGCGCAACTTTGAATCGCTGACCATTAAGGGGGTGGCGTCCAACTCCAACCTGGAGGCTGCTACGATCAGCCGTAAAGGGAATTTTATCTATGTTGGAAATGAAGGAAAGCGCGCCGCGGTACGGTCCATGTACCAACACCTGCTGGCCCGGCAGGAGCCGGGCACAATCTGTATTCTTGCTGATGAGACCGATGATTGGCTGATGGAAGATTATGAATTTACCTCCCAAATGCAGGCCTGGCTGCTGGACTGTATCCGGCGGGGGTTTCAAATCTGCCACATCATACCACCGATTTACTCGGGCGATCAGATTCTGGAATCCCTGGCCCGCTGGATCCCGCTCTATATGACCGGAAAAGTAAAAGCCTATTATTATCCTCATATCCGCGACCGCCTTTACCGGCACACCATCATCATAATGCCCGGACAAATCGCGATTGCGTCCCATTCCATGGCGGGCGAACCCACCAGCTACGCCACAATGCTGACCACAGACCCGGGGGTGCTCCGGGCGACGGAAGCGGAGTTTCAGGCCTATCTCGCCCTGTGCCGGCCTATGCTGAATACTTACTCGGAACCCCAAAAGCTGTTCCAGTGCTTTATGAAATTCCTGTCGCCCCAGGGCTTTCGTATTCAAAAGCTGATTTCCTTGTCCGCAGTGACCGCGCCCTGTGAACTTGTCGCGGACTCCATCGGAAAAAGAGAAGATCCCGAGCAGAAACGCCTGGGAGAACTTTACCTTCAGGAGATGAAGCGGCTGGAACAGGAGCAGGATCAGTACAATCTGATCGATATCGTTCACCTGGCCAGCGCTGACCAGGTCCGTGCCGGCACAGTGCCCATCACCGCCACCTGCGGGTCGGTCGGCGCCCTTTACTACACCCCAAAGACCTATGCCCTGCATTTGAAGAAGATTCTTCATATTTTGGACACTCATGAAAATTATCACTTTGTCCCCCTGGAAGGGCCTGTTGAACAGGAGAGTTCCCTTATGGTCAAGGAAAATCACAGAGCTCTTCTGGTGCATAACTCAGAGCCCTTTACTGTTTTTGAGATCTCCCAGCCTGAGATTGTGGCCCTATACCGGGAGTACCTGCTTCGCCTGGCGGAGAAAGTGGGATTTACCGGTATCTACCGTACGAAGATTAAGTCCAGACTCCGGGAACTGATCCAGGAGCTGGAAGCGTGAACATGACAGCGTGGCGTTAATACCAGACGTTATTGGCTGCTTATGGGCTGTATTACGGTTTTGCCTGTTATCCTGTTGACGTTTTTGTTCTGCCATTCTCTGGAACGGGAAATCTACAAGGAGCGCGCCGCTTACATGACAGAAATCGCGGCGGCATAGGTAATCCTCTGCATGGTATCTATTTTAAGATCGGCGGTTACTTCAATGTCGGTTTCCTGCGCCGCGATTGCGGCCTGAAGCTCCGACGGGGCCGATACTTGCGTCATAAAAAGATTCACATCCTTTCTGTCCTGTTTTTCTATGCGGCGTGTTGAATTGACGTGAACGTGTAGTTTCGTCTGTACCTTCCAATCTGTTACACCGAAAGAACGCAAGGGGACCCCGCTTTTGTATTCGGACTTCCGATGTAACACCGGCACGATGAGGGAATCCAATCAGCGTTATCCGCCGAAGGATGATGCAGCGCTTCAAACGAAGTGCGTGGAGAGAAAATAATGACAATGCCTTATCACATATGCTATTATAAAATAAGACACTGTGAAAATAATAGTAGAATGATATCGGGAAGGATCCATCGATGGGGAACGCATTGGAATTAAATCAAATCATATACTGCCTGTTGGCGTCCCAGATAGAATTTGGCACCTATCAATATAAGGACGCCCTGCCTAAGATGGAGGAAGTGAGCCGGTGGTTTTCTGTTTCTCTGGATACAGTGAAAACAGTGTATCGTCAGTTAAAAGCAGATGGGTATATTACCTTAACTAAGAAGGCGGGGGCTGCTGTAGCCGTACAGTTTCAGGAGGCAGAGCTGGAGGAGAATATCCAGACATTTTTTTCCCGCCGCAGGAACGCCGTGATGGATTTATGTCAATCCCTGGGCCCTCTGTTCAGCCGTGCCCAGTGGCTTGCCATGAAAAGGGCCGCGCCGGAGCGTTTAGACGAATTGGAGCGCCTTTGTGCGCCATCGGAGATCCTTATGCCGTATGTCATGGTTCAGCATATCCAGTTGATCTATGGTTCTCTCAATAATGAATTGCTGCTTCGGTTTATCTGGCAGGCGTATATTTTTTACCAGGCGCCCTTTTTAAGCCTGTCGGAAAATCTGACGGCTTTTGAGGATGGCGACGGTCCCCTGCTCCATATGATAGGCCTTTGCCGTCGAACAGACTGGGATGGACTTTGGCAGTCGGTCATCTCGTTTCAGGAACAGCTGGCTTCCTCAATTCGACGGTTTTATGCGAATCGTATTAACATGAAAACGGAAGGAGAACCAGTCCCCTTTACCTGGAATGCCTACCGAAAATCTTCGCAGCGCTGCTATTCCATTGCGATTGAACTGCTGAAAGAGGTTCGTCAGGGGATACTTGCACCGGACGGTTTTCTTCCGCCGCCTGCAAAAATTGCGGAATATAAGCAGGTTTCTGTAACTACCGTGCGCCGCACGCTGATGCTGCTTAATCAACTGGGGGTCACTCAATCCATAAACGGGGTGGGAACCAAGGTTTTGAGTACGCAGGACAGTGCTGAAAACTGCGATTTTAACCAGCCGGTGATCCGTAAACGGCTGCTGGATTTCATCCAAAGTCTGCAGATTCTGGCAATCACGTGTGGAGAGTGGGCGAAGGGAGTGGTTATGGATGCCGGTGCAGTCAGCTTATGGAAAGACCGGTTGGCATATATCAAAGAAAACGGCCGGTATGAGTCTGTGGTATTCGCCTCGCTTGAGATAATTACATTATACTCCCCGATTCAAACGGTCCGGCACCTATATGGGCACCTGGTTTGTTTTCTCCTTTGGGGTTATCCCTTGCGCAGCATGCATGGTTCAAGGGAGGAAATTAACGATTTTTATCTCCCTTATATCACCTCATTGTCGGCAAGTCTTGAGCACAGCGACTGGGAGGGCCTGTCGGAAGAGCTGGAGCGCCTGATACTCCATGAGCTGCAGTTTGCGGCAGCCCGACTGAAGGAGCTGGGGGTGACAGAGGCAGCCGAATTAGCGATATCGGATTTCAGGGAAAAATGACCACAAAGGATGAAAAACATAGTTTGCCAGGGGGCTGAGCGCGGTACAACCGGTTCAGACCCCTGGCGTTTCTATATCGATGACGTATTCGATTATATCAACGGAATTGCTAAGGCTTTTAGAGACAAGTAGTCATTCCTCTTGTTGTTCATGCCCGAATCTGTTATACTAAAACAAAATAAAGATGGTTGTGACAGAGGTGTGCTGCAAGGCTGGAACCCTTAGTTGCAGCAATTACAAAAAGAGCGCTAAACTACCGGAAATATAGCCAGAGGGTCTGAATACCATGCCGCTACAGTGGAAGGGACGAAACATGAACGCAAACAGTTTTTATCCGGACGCTTACCGGACCGCATCCGGCCGGAGCTGGACAGGGAATTTATGCTAAAGTGAGGTTAAACCTGTATTCATCACTTTTTTATGAGGTATTATATGGGAAAGCATCTTAAAATTCGTACCGTTGTGCTTGGATTCATGCTTATATGTGTCTGCGGCTGCGGCAGGTCACGGGAAGCAGCGGTTGGTCCGACTGTAATTACGGAGCCTGTATATCAGTGGGGAAATGTTTCAGGACGGACGATATCGGTCTGGGGAAGGGAATCGGATCTGAGCCGCAGCTATATCACCAGGGCCTTTGAACGCTATGAGGAGCTGACCGGAAACACGGTCAATGTGGTACCGTATTCCCCTGATCAGATCGAACAGGCTGTCATCGATGAACTGGGCAGGAGTGATTCAGAACTGGACTTACTGCTGTATTTTGGCGGGGCGAATCTGGAGGCTTTTCATCCGGATGTGAATTTTTATGATTTCAGCGAGGCCCAGTGGGTGGACGATCTCACGGATGTGTCCATCAACCAGGCAATCTATCACGGAAAGGTCATTGGACTGCCTCATTGGGAGGCGTCAGTATCCGGAACGCTATACAATAAGAAACTATTTCATAAGCTGGGAATTACGCCGCCCCGCACCCAGGAGGAGTTTCAGGAGGCCTGCCGGATTTTGAAGCAGAATGGAATCACCCCGCTGTATCTTCCCTGCGCGTCGCCCACCATGCTGCTCTACCAGTTCCCCATGGATGCTGCGGTCGATGAACACGGGGTGATGGAGGCGCTTAATGATGGAAACACCGGCTATCAGGATATTGGGGAGATGTACCGGATTGTGAAGTGGTATCGGGCTATGGCTCAGAATGGTTATCTGGGAGACAATTATCTGGAGAACAGCTGGGACGGCATGAGCGCCGCCCTTGAAAGCGGCGAATATGCCATGATGCTTTGCTGGGATACCTGGCTCTACACGGATTTTGAGGGAAATCCCTCTGACTTTGGTCTGATGCCCGCCTTTGTGGGAGTACCGGATCAGGGAACATTCGAGGGGCCAAATCTCTCTCTGCTGCTGGTCAACAAGAACAGCGCCCAGGTGGATGCTTCTCTGGATCTTATATCCTTTATGGCGGATCCGTATAATTATAATGCGGCATTTGAGGGGATTTATACGGCGCCTGTGTTCAGGCAGCAGATGGCCAGTATTTCAACCCCTCAGTATGTGGAAGCGGCAGGGTGGATTGAGGAAAATTACAGAAATTCCATTGCCTGGCTTAATATAAAAGGATTTTCACAGTCAGATGCGGCCTGTATTCTGAAGTATATGGTATCCGAGGATGGATATACGGCCAGGCAGTGCCTGACGGATATGGAAATGTTAAGGCAGCAACGTATTTCCTCGTATACCGAAGCTTCCGCAAAGAAGGAATAGGCATATGAAAAAAGAAGATCAAAGCCGTGTTCATTTTTATTTTATACTGGCAGCCCTATTGTGTATGCTGGCTGTGTTTGGCGTGGGATTTTATAGATATATCCATAAGTTTGAGCAGACATTGCAGGAGGAGAACCGAAGCCGGCTTTCGGAGGTATCGGATTATATTTCCAACTATATGATAAAATTTCTGTCCGAACAACAGGTTGAAATGGAGATTCTGGCGTCTGCCGTATCCGGGATGAATGACCAGGCAGATCAGGTAGCCTATCTGGACAGGATGGCTGACATGCTTGGATATGAATATATCGGGATCGCTGGAAGCGACGGCCTGTTCAGGGCTTCTGTTTTTGATGAACCCAAGGTGATTTCGGATGAAGCTTATTATAAATCCGCTATCAGTGGAAAACCTTATATCTCCGATATCACCCGCCAGATATTCTATGACAGGGCGGTGGGAGGAGTAATTGTGGCGGTTCCCATTCCGGGGAGCGGAAAACAGATGATAGCGGCTATGATCAGTATTTTAAAGCTGGGCGAGAATATACAGGTGGAAAGCTTTCAAAAAGAGGGGTATTCCTACATCATCAACGAGGAGGGGGATTTAGTTCTCCATGCCAGGGCAATGGAATATAATAACTTATTCCAATCCATGCAGAATCTGGAATTTGCCTCGGGCTTCAGCCTGGACGCCATGAGGGAGGATATTGAGCACCAGCGTGAAGGCATGACCCAGTATTACAATTTTGAAATTGAAAAATACGCTTATTACCGCCCCATGGGAATCAATGGGTGGACCGTGGTCAGCACGGTCCCCGCAGGTGTTATTACCAGGAGAACTGCGGTTTTGTCCAGTCAGCTGGCGGCGCTGTGCGGTTTGTCCATGTTGGTTTTTCTGGTTCTGGTCACCTGTCTGTACGCTATGTTTCTAAAAATGGAGAGCAGGAAGAAGGAGAATCAGGCCAAGTCGGCGTTTCTTGCCAATATGAGCCATGATATGCGCACACCCATGAATGCCATTATCGGTATGACCGTGATTGCCGGAATCCATGTAGATGATCCTGACACGGTACGGGACTGCCTGAAGAAGATTAACCTTTCCAGCAAGCATCTTCTGGGGCTGATCAATGACATACTGGATATGGCCCGGATTGACAGCGGCAAAATTATACTGGTGAATGAGAAGATGTTGCTGCCGGAAGTAATTGAGAGCGCTATCAACATAATATATCCTCTGGTCAGGGCGAAGAAGCAGGAATTCTCAGTCCGCCTCCATAACGTCGCCCATGAAAGCCTGAAGGGAGATGAGCTCAAGGTAAGCCAGATCCTTATTAATATTCTGACCAACGCGGTTAAGTTTACCCAGGAGGGAGGAAGTATAACGGTTGATGTGGAAGAACTGAAACAGCCGGATGAGAAAAAAGCCGTATTTCAGATTGCCATTGCGGACAATGGAATCGGCATAAAGCCGGAATTTCTGAACCATATATTTACAGCGTTTGTGCGGGAGCAGGACAGCAAGGTGAATAAGATTGAGGGAAGCGGGCTGGGGATGGCCATTACCAAGCGGATCGTGGATCTCATGAATGGACAGATACAGGTGGAGAGCCAGGAGGGAAAAGGAAGTACCTTCCGCGTGAAGCTTCCCTTTGACCTGTGGGAAGACGAGGAAACGGTTCATCCCATCCGATGCCAATCCGTTCTTCTGGTTGGAGACAGTGAAACACAGGGAATGGAGACGGCGCGTACTTTAATGAAAGCCGGGGTAAATTCAGCCTGGGTGGCAGACGCACAGACGGCTGTAAGCCGGATTACAGATTCCGGAGAAGGCTTCTTCCAGGCGGTGTTAATTGACCGGGATATATTCAACCGCGGACAGGCAGAGAAAGTCTGTAAGGCCTGCGGGGAGCAGACGAAGCTGGCGCTGGCTGCCTATGACTGGGATGACATACGCAGCGAGGCTGAACAGATGGGAATTTCCTATTTTATCCAAAAACCCTTGTTCCGGTCCGTGCTTCAGGTTTCACTGAACGCCATGCTGGATCACGAGTGCCTGATGGAAACGACAGAACCGGGCAGTTTTGATTTCAGCGGTAGAACTATACTGCTGGCAGAGGACAATGATTTGAACCGGGAGATTATCTGCAATATTCTTCTGGAAACAGGCGCGGACATTGTGTGCACCAAAGACGGGGCTGAGTGCGTGGAAACATTTGCGGGTCAGCCGGAGGGAAGATTTGACCTGATTTTAATGGATATCCAGATGCCGGTAATGAATGGATATGATGCGGCAAAGAAAATCCGTTCCCTGGACCGGACAGATTCCAATATACCCATCTTCGCCATGAGCGCCAATGCGTATGCGGAAGACATGGAACAGGCCCAGGCAGCGGGAATGACGGGATATCTGACAAAGCCGATCAATCTGGAAATCTGGCTGAAGGAAATCCGTACAGGCATGGGATAAGTGGACGAAAGAAAATGGCGTCACTGCGGCTTTTTATCAGGTTACCACATACCTGGTTAAAATGTTTTGATTCTGCGATTCTGAGCCGCTTCACGATACTGCCGTGATGAAAGAATGACTGGAAGCTAAAGCGATATTACCGCCCCTGCCTGATATTTGGCTCGTAAAAATAGAAATAAACCGCAAAACAGACAATGCCCTGTAAAATCAATCCTACATGGCATTGTCTGTTTTATGATAAGAAAATCCGATTACGGAAACGCCGGAAATACTGTCATTATGACGAAAACGGAAAGGATACACATAAGAATGGACGGCAGCCACCCCATTTTAAACAAATCCTTTTGGCTGTATCCCCCGGCCTCCATCATAGGTGGGATGGTGCCGGTGGACATCGGCGTCATGAAGGCGGAATTACATGCGGAACCGAGAATGAGCAATAAGCCCACCGGGTTGCAGCCCAGTGCCTTGGAGGCCATGATGATAATCGGCTGAAACAGGTTGTCAACACTGAAATTCTGCATAAACTGTGTCAAAATAAACGGAACGATGAAGAACGCAAACCCGATGACATATCCGTTTCGTGTATTTCCCAGAGCGCCGGCTAACAGATTGCCAATCATGTCGCCTAAGCCGCATGCTTCCATGGCGCCGCCGGCAGCGTAGGCGGCAACCAGCATCAGCATGGTTGGCACAGGGATGGCATCGATGGCTTCCTGGGTTTTTAATACGCCGGCCGCAGTGATGAGGGCAGCGCCGGTTACGGCGATCTGCCAGCTTTGAAGCCCCAGCGTGTCAGCGAAGATCAAACCGATGGTGGTTAAAAGGAATATTCCGTAACCCAGCACTTCGCGGACCGGGTCAAGGGGAGGGGTATCGTCAACGGCGCCCGCTTTATTTTTAAAGCTGCCCAGAGTTACCGGCACGGAGGGCTGATTTGGGGCAAGTTTTGGAGCGATAAAAGCCGCGTAAATGACTAATATTGCGGAAATGATGAGCTGGCCTTTCACGGGATCCAGTATTTTCATGACATAGTCCGCATAGCCATAGCTTTCCATTATACTGTTTGCAGAGGCATAGGTGTACATGCCGCTGCCGAAGGGGGCTGTGCCAATGGAGCAGATGCAGACCAGCGCAATGGGCTGCATGACTTTGGAGGGGCTGATTCCGTTCCGCTTGCAAAATGCAGCGATTACCGGAACCATAACGCCAAACGTCGCCATAGGGCTTGGAATTAAATTAGTTAAGAGAAAGGCGAGCACACAATAACCGAGCATCTGCATGCCGAAACTGCCTTTGCTGATTTTGTATACCAGGCTGGAAAGTCTGTTGACCGCCTGCGTGCGGCTGAATCCGGCAGATACCACAACCATGCCGGCAATTAACAGAATGTTATGGTTGGCAAATTTGCTCAGAACAACGCTGGCAGGAATGATTCCGGAAAATGTAACGAGCACGATGGTGCAGATCGATACGACGGCTAACGTGGTGTGAAGTTTTTTCGCGAATAAAAATCCCAACATCATGAACAGAAAAATGCCGAGACAAATGAACATTTGAGTTGTCATAGTTTATCTCCTTTTAGGTAATTGAAACGGGCTATTGATCCCGGACAGAGCCGTCGATGTTTAAACGGCTTCCAGGTGCATAGGAAACGGGCGGAAATTGTTTTTCAATATCCGGCACTAAATCAATGCCAATGCCAGGGGCGGAGGACGGTGTGATATATCCGTCCACCGGCTTATCCCAGTTGGTTACCATATCACATTTGCGGTCCGTGGAGCTGGAGTCCCAGCTGAGTTTGCCGTCTCCGCTCGGGTATTCGCAGATCAATAAGTTGTCAATACAGGCACACAGCTGCATCTCAGCAGCAGTGCAAACCGGACTTAGAGGGTTGTGCGGCACAATCGGGCACATTTTGCTCTCTGCTAAGGTGGCAATTTTTTTGGCGCCAGTCAGACCGCCGACAGTTGTGAGGCTTACACGGGTGTAATTTGTTGCCCGTCGGTCCAGAAGATCCTGAAACTCGTATAGGGTATGCAGCCGTTCGCCGGTCGCAACCGGTACGTTGCTGTGACGCACCACATAGGCCATGGCCTCGTTGTTTCCCGGCGGAATGGGGTCTTCCACAAAAAGAGGATGTACATCTGCAATTTCATGTATCAGAACCACGGCTTCTGCCGGCAGACTGCGGCGATGCAGTTCAATGCATAAGTCCATGTCGTCACCCACGGCTTCCCGCATGAGATGGGTACGGCGAATGGCATCCTCCATATTTTTTATGTAGGTTCTGTTATAGGGTAAATCCTCGTCCTCATCCAGAAATGGGGAGAGATGTCCCACGGCTTTAAAACCTTGTTCCCTGCGCTTCTTGCAGTTTTCAACCAGCTCCTCATCACTTGCGGCGATTACATGACCGTATACCAGCACTTTGTCCCGGCACTTGCCGCCCATCAGCTGATATACCGGCGCATTGTAGTATTTGCCCGCGATATCCCACAGCGCCACATCAATCGCGGATAATGCGCCCATAACGGCTGCTCCGCGAAAAAACATACCACGAAACATCACCTGCCAGTGGTGTTCGATATCCAGTGGGTTTTTACCGACTAAGTATAAACCAAAGGAACGGATCTGTGCAGCGGATGCGTCGGCGACGCCAAAAGCACCGCTTTCGCCAATTCCATAGATGCCCTCATCCGTTAAGATTTTTGCATAGCAGAATCGATCCGCACGGATTGCTTGTACTTCGACTATTTTCATTCATGAACCTCCTCATATCTTATTTTGCTCCCGGTGAACAAAATCTGGTGATATTCTATTTATACAAAAGCAAACGTCAGTTGTCATTGACAATGTTTCTCGTTTTTATTCCGGGTGATATGTTTTTGGCCTGAATCATGGATTTTTTTGAATCAGTCAATCGTAATCAGTCAAATATTTTCCCTGTAACTTGCAGGCGTTTAGCGATATTTTTACTGTGAAACTGCCGCGCTGCGTTCCAAAACGGCGAAACATTTTCACGTGGATAATGTTTGAATATTCAGGGAAAAGTCCCTTTGTGGACAAGGTGTTTCTTTTCTGCTATACTTTAGCTGAATCAACACAAAGTCAGGGGGGAGAGTTGTGGAGGAGAAGCGGTATCAGTATTATCTGGATGATGACCATTACCTTCTTAGCTACGTTCATGATGTTTACAGCTACCGGTACCATTGGCATGACGATATGTATGAGCTGCACATTATTCTGACGGGAAGCATGGAATTTGTCCGGGAGGGGAAGAAATATCGTTTGAAGCCGGACGATGTCATTATTGTGAGTCCGGGTATGGGACATGCCACGTTTGCGCTGGAACCTCAGACTGCCACACTTGTCCTTCGATTTTCTGCGAATGCATTTGAGGAATTTTTACAGAAGGATTATAGCTGCCGGTTTGATTTTGTGTCGGATGCCACTGACCGCCAAATGGTGCGCTATACCCATGTGCGCTTTTACTGCGCGCTGTTACTGCAGGCCCTGGCGGCGGATGATTTGTTTTCAGGAAAAATCGTAAGGCATGCGTTTGGACTGCTGCTTGTCACGCTTTATACCAGTTTTGAAGCTGAGCGCAATGATATTTATCAACCCAAAAACAGGAATATCCCGGATCGGCTGATCCAGGATGTCATTCAATACATCGATGATAACTATACCAAAAAAATATCGCTCGGGGAATTGACAGAGCAGTTTAACTATAACAGAACCTATATCTCTACCTTTTTTAAGAAAAATGTGGGGATGAAGTTCTATGACTATCTGACAAGAACACGGTTTTCTGCCGCGGTGTGGGATTTGACTACAACGGATTTAAGTCTGACGAAGATAGCGCTGTACAATGGATTTCCGGATCTGAAGACCTTCAACCGTCTGTTCCAGGAAATGTTCCACCTTACCCCGGCGGAATACCGCCAGAAGCTTGCAATAACCATGACGGAACTGCCGCATGAGTATTGGAACGTGAAGGAGCTGAGCGAGCCCAATATAAAATCAAAGCTGGATGAGTATATTGGGAGAGTTAATGTGTGAGAATGTATGTTGCGATTCGTTTAAACTGCACTGTCTGACGTTAGGAAGGGAATCATGCGCATGGAGCGATCCATATTCCATGATCCTTCGCTGGCGTTCAAACAGTGCATTTTTTGTGGGAAACTTCTAAAACTAACATAGAAATACCGCGTTCCAAGCGGAATTACGCCTCCCCCGTGAGGTTTCTGTGACATTTTGCCGGTATCTTATTCAGATAGGGAGGGATTTTACATGAGGATATTAGTGGTGGAGGATGACCGCCTTTTGAATCAGACGCTTTGCTACAACCTTTCTGCCGCAGGATATACGGTAGATGCCGCCATAACCAAAGCGGAGGCCGCGGCGTTTTGTGAAAAGCGGGACTATGATCTGATCGTTTTGGACGTGAACCTGCCGGATGGAAACGGGTTTGATTTCTGCCGGGAGTTTAAGGCGCGTCGTCCCGATACCGCGGTCGTGTTCCTGACGGCCCACGACATGGAGAGCGATATGCTTCGGGGGTTCGAGCTGGGGGCGGACGACTACGTGACAAAGCCCTTTCCCATCAGCGTGTTCCGCAAAAAGATAGCCGCCCTGCTCTCGCGGCTGCAAAAGCAGTCCGGCGGCGACTGCTATGACGACGGGAACCTGCTGATCAACTTTACGGAGATGAGCGCCGCCCTGGCGGGCCGGGCCGTTTCCTTCACGCCGTTAGAATACCGGCTGCTCAAGGTGCTGACGAAAAATCCACAGATCGTACTCACGCGGCAGGTGTTGCTGGAAAAGCTGTGGGACGCGGATGAAAATTTTGTGGACGAGCACGCTCTGACCTCCGCGATCAGCCGCATCCGGGGAAAGATCGAAAGAAACGGAGATCAATACATCAAAACCGTATACGGTATGGGTTATCTGTGGATCGGAGGGATGAACAAATGACCGTTCAAAAGACCTCCATCAATCAAATCTGCGCTGCGGCGGGCGCGGTCCTGTTGCTTCTGTCCGCGGCCTTTCTTGCACTGCTGTACCGTTTGACGGAAAATATGGCGGCAATCTGGTGTACCCTTGTGTTCCTCCTTCTGGTTTTATTGTGCGCCGCTTTCCTGATCGCCGCGCTGCGCGGGAAGCTGACCGGATTTGCAGGCGGGCTGTGCGGCCTTTTGGATGAGATGGCGGCGGGAAACATGGAGCTGCCGGAGCTGGAAGCGGAGGAAAGCCTGTTCTATAAAATTAACCACCGCCTGGTCCGCCTGTATGAGATGATGGGGGAGAACCGGCGCAGCATCGCCAGGGAACGGGCTGAATTGCAGGAGCTGATCTCCGATATTGCCCACCAGGTGAAAACGCCGATTTCCAATCTGAAAATGGTGAACGCCACGCTTTTGGAGAAGTCCGTTCCGGAGGAAAAACGGAGGGAGTTTTTGCAGGCGGCCGGGGGGCAGCTGGACAAGCTGGATTTTCTCATGCAGGCCATGATTAAAACCTCACGGCTGGAAACCGGCGTTATTTCCCTGGAGAAAAAGCAGCAGCCCATTTACGATACGCTGGCAGCGGCTCTGGGTGGAATCCTGCTGGGCGCGGAGAAAAAACAGATCGAGGTCCGGGTGGACTGCGGGGAAGAACTGAGCGTATCCCATGACCGGAAGTGGACCGGAGAGGCGCTGTTTAACCTTTTGGACAACGCCATAAAATACACGCCCGCCGGAGGCAGAATCAACGTCTCGGCTGAAAACCGGGAAATGTACCTGAAAATCGATATTGCCGACACGGGAATAGGAATCGCAGAACAAAATCAGGGGGCCATTTTCAAGCGGTTTTACCGGGAGGAACGGGTGCGCGACGCGGAGGGCATCGGGATCGGTCTGTATCTGGCCCGGGAGATTATCACCATGCAGGGCGGCTACATCCTCGTTTCGTCCAGTCCGGGACAGGGCTCCACGTTCTCCGTGTTTCTGCCCCGCCGGTGACGGGGTGAAATGTCGCGGGAATGTGACATTTGAGCGGGACGCGGTGACGCCGCCGTGACATTTCTGCGAGGATTGCCTTTTATAATCATGCCATCAACCGGAAAGGATGGTAGTTACCATGAGCATTTTAGAAGTAACCGGCTTGAAAAAATATTACGGCGCCGGGGCGGGCGTCACAAGGGCGCTGGACGGCGTGACGCTTTCCATTGAGCAGGGGGAGTTTGCCGCCATTGTGGGCACTTCCGGCAGCGGAAAATCCACGCTGCTGCATATGATGGGCGGCCTGGATGTGCCCACCTCCGGCAGCGTTGTGGTGCGGGGAAAGGAGTTGGGCAAAATGAAGGAGGAGCAGCTGACCATCTTCCGCAGGCGCAACATCGGGTTTGTCTTTCAAAATTACAACCTGGTTCCCGTGCTGAACGTCTATGAAAACATCGTCCTTCCCGTGGAACTGGATGGCGACCAGCCGGACAGAACGTACATGGAGGAGATCGTGCAAATGCTGGCCCTGGAAGATAAGCTTCAGAATATGCCGAACAACCTTTCCGGCGGACAGCAGCAGCGCGTGGCCATTGCCCGGGCGCTCATTTCTAAGCCTGCCATTATCCTGGCCGACGAGCCCACCGGCAATCTGGACAGCCGCACAAGCAGCGATGTATTGGGACTGTTGAAAACCACCAGCCGCAAATTCCATCAGACCCTTGTGATGATCACCCATAACAACGAGATTGCCCAGCTTGCCGACCGCATTATCCGGATTGAAGACGGTAAAATCGCAGAGTGAGGAGGGCGGACCGATGAAGGATATTTTGTTTGGCAATAACAACGCCGCCATTATCAAACGGTTGTCCAGCCGTTACTTTGAGGCCGGAAAAAGCAGGAATGTGATTGCGGGCGTCGCGATTGCGCTGACGACCCTCCTGTTCACCGCGATTTTCACCCTGGGATCAGGGCTGATGGACACTGTGCGGGATCAGAATATCCGCAGGCAGGGCGGCGACGGGCAGGCGGTGTTGAACAATATCAGCGACGCGGTATATGAGGACGTAAAGGACCATCCGCTGATTGATGAAATCGCTTATACCAAAGCGGTTTCCTACCGTCTGCAAAATCCCGGCATGGAAAAGTGGCCTTCCGAACTGTGGTATATGGATGATACGGCGTTGGAGTTCGCCCGCTATACGCCCACGACAGGACGCCGCCCCCAGGCGGAAAACGAAATCATAGCCGATACCAGAACCCTGGAGACCCTGGGAATACCGGCAGAGCTTGGCCGGACGGTTACGCTTCAGTATGATATCAAGGGTACGCAGTATACCACCGATTTTACATTGTGCGGGTTCTGGGAGACCGATACCTTAAGCAGCATCGGCCGCCTGATCGTATCCGAAGCCTTTGTGAACGCCCGCCGGGAGGTGCTTAACTATACCTATCCGGTGAACAACGACTATTCGGGCGTTGTGGCGGCCTACGTGAAGTTTCGCGGCGGCGGAGCGGTGGAGCCGAAGCTGCACCAGCTGCTTTCGGAAACCGGCTACACCTGCGAAACCATGGGCGGCAGCCCGGCCGACGGCAATTACGTGATTGCAAGGGTAAGCCCTGCCAGCCAGAGCAGCGGCTTACTCAGGAACCCGGCCCTGCTCCTGTCCGGACTTGCCGGTATTTTGCTGATTATGGCGACGGGGTATCTGATCATCTACAATATTTTTCAGATTTCCGTGATCCAGGATATCCAGTCCTACGGACAGTTGAAAACCCTGGGAACCACCGCGCGGCAGATTAAGCGGCTCATCAACCGGCAGTCCATGCGGCTTTCGGCAATCGGGATCCCCGTCGGCCTGCTGGCCGGGTTCCTGAGTGGAAAGGCCCTGCTGCCCTTCCTGATGGACGGCACGGTTTACAGCGCCGATGCCGGAGTCAAGGTGTCCGCCAATCCCCTCATCTTCATCGGGGCGGCCGCCTTTGCCTTCCTGACGGTGTGGATCAGCGTCCGCAAGCCGGCGAAAATCGCGGGCTCCGTCTCGCCCATCGAGGCGGTCCGCTACACGCAGCGGGATACCGGGGCGTTTCAGCGGCGGAGTGCGACGGGCAAACAATCCACCAGCGGCGCTAAAATCCACCGCATGGCCCTGTCCAATTTGGGCCGGAACCGGAAGCGCACCCTGTTGGTGATCCTCTCCATGACCCTGAGCCTGGTGTTGTTTCATACCGTGTTCACCCTGTCTGGCGGCTTTGATATTGAAAAGTATGTGGCGAAGTTTGTCAATAAGGATTTTGTCATCTCCACCGCCGACTACTTCCATTATAAATTTGAGACCAGCGAAATGGAGCTGACAACCTCCTTTGTGGAGGCGGTCAGGCAGCATGACGCCTTTGAGGAAGGCGGCGGCCTGTACAGCACAAGAACGTTGGAGGAGGCCTTTTCCGCGGAGAGCAGGGCCGTGTCCAGTTATAACAAGGACGAAAAGGGGAATCCCTATGTCCAGTTTTTCGGTGCGGACGATTTCCTGCTGGCTTCCATGGAGGCGGTGGAGGGAACCATCGACTGGGAGGCGCTGAAAAGCGGGAACTATGTACTCTACGGGCTGGCCTGCGACGACAAGGGAAACGTGATCGACAATCCGGCCATCCAGCCGGGCGACACCCTCCGGTTCCATCATGTGGCGAAGGAAGGACTGACCAGTACCATTGACAGCACCTTTGACCGGACGGTGATGGCCAAGGTACGGATCAACGAAAATACCGATACGACCCGCAACACCGGCGAGGACCGCTTTTATCTGCCCACCGGGCAGTTCCTGCCCCTCTGCGAGACACCCCACATGGTCAGCTATCCCTTTAATGTGAAAGACGGAACAGAGGCGGCTATGGAGGAATTTTTAAGCAGCTATGTGGAGAATGTGGAGCCGAGGATGAATTATGACTCGAAGGAGACCTATATCCGCTCCTTCCACGATCTGACCGCCCTGATCGTCACCATCGGAGGCGCGTTAAGCATCATCATCGGCTTAATCGGGATCGCGAACTTTGCCAACTCGGTCCTGACCAGCATCATCACCCGCCGCAAGGAGTTCGCCATGCTGCAGAGCATCGGCATGACGGGGAGGCAGCTGAGGCGGCTGCTCGCCTGGGAGGGGGTATATTACGCCATTGGTACCATTGTGACCTCAGCGGCAGTCGGCACGGTCTTTTCCGCTGTCGTCGTCCGGGCCATGGCCGGTGGGATCTGGTTCTTCACGTACCGGTTTATTTTCTGGCCGCTGCTGGCGGTGTATCCGTTTTTGCTTTTGCTGACCATGGCAATTCCCGCGCTTCTGTACCGGGGGATCGCAAAGGCAAGCATCATTGAACGGCTGCGGCAGAATTGAGATTCAACGATCTGGCGCGCTAGGGTGTGTTTGAAAATTGCTTTCCGCCAGATGTGCGTCACACTTTGTGGGAGATTTGGTCCCGATGAGGGAGGCGTAGCGGGCCTTGTCCTAAGGGGTACCGGGCAAAGCCTGGTGGATTCCTTAGGGCTACGTTGACCGAATTGGGACCAAATATGCCGCGAAGTGGGGCGTGCCTTGCCCTAAGGGGTACCAGGCAAAACCTGGGGGATTCCTTAGGGCAGATGGTGGGAATGAATTTTCAAACACACCCTAAGTGAGGCTGGTAAGACGGTTGATTTGGAATCCTGAAAGCGGCAAGGAGGGCTCTTGGAAGCATTGTCGTATTTTTACAATATCAGAACAGAAATTTACGATATAATTCTCTCGGAAGAGGAACGGGTCGAATGAGGTGTGCGTTGTAAGCGGTAAATTCAGGGGACATTACACCGCCAAACCGGACCGCCTATGCTTCCGCACAATACAGAACATCAAGGAGGACGACTATGAACTGGGAGCCGTGGACTGGCTGTCACCAAATAAGCGACGGCTGCGCAAACTGCTATTTTTATGGGCCGTATGCCAAACGCTATGGCCAAAATACGATTCTGAAAACGGATCAATTTGACTGGCCGATCCGGAGAAATAAAAAAGGCGAATACAATATCAAGGGGAATAAGATCCTCGCCACCTGCTTTGCCACCGACTTTTTCCTGCCAGAGGCGGACGAATGGCGGGGGGAGGTCTGGGCCATGATCCGGGAGCGGACGGACATTGATTTTTTGATTCTGACCAAGCGGATCGACCGATTCCCGGTATCCCTCCCCGCGGACTGGGGCGAGGGTTATGATAATGTGAATATCGGCTGCACGGTGGAAAACCAGGCGCTGGCGGATTACCGGCTCCCCCTGTTTTTGTCCTATCCGATGAAGCGGCGGTTCATTGCCTGCGCCCCGCTTCTGGAAGCAATCGACCTGACCCCTTATCTGCATGGGGTGGATCATGTTACCGCTGGCGGCGAAACGGGGCGGGCAGCGCGTGAGTGCGATTATGAGTGGGTGTTGAATATCCGGGAGCAATGCGCGGGGGCGGGCGTGACCTTCTGGTTTAAGAACACAGGCTCCCGGTTCCGGCGTGACGGCGTTGTGGAAAAAATCAATCCGTATAAACAGACCGGGATGGCGAAAGCGCTTGGGATTGATATTTCAGACGGGAAAAGGCTGTTTTGAGTGCCTTGGGCAGGAGGGGACAATGTTAGAATTAAGATTGCTAAGGGATGAGGATCTACCGCTGGTAGAAGTCTGGCTGAATCGTGAACATGTAAAAAAGTGGTATGAAATACCGCGCCTTGGTCTTTCCATCAATGATTGGCTCTATGAACTGAGAGAACGCAAAGGGGAATTCAAATGGTTGACCCATCTCGTCGTGCTGTGGCAGGGGCGCCCGATTGGACTATGTCAATACTATAAATGCGAGGATAGCAGGGATGAGGATTTTGGATCGCTGCCGATCGAGGGGTCATACGGCATCGACTACCTCATAGGAGAAGAAGCTTGTCTCGGAAAAGGTTTGGGTAAGGAAATGGTTACCTCGCTTGTGGATCTGGTATTTTCGTTTCCGGATGCCAAAAGAGTTACCGCCGACATAGACAAGGAGAACAAGGCGTCTGAGAGGACACTGTTATCATGCGGCTTTACGTTATTTGATGCGGAATGCAGCCGTTATGTTTTGACTCATAAATCGAACAACATTACAGAATGAAGAGAGGGTATGAACATGATTACACCGATGACAAAAGCATGGGAGACGGAACTGCTGTGGACTGGGGAGGAACTTACCAAAAAAAGTAAAATGAAACATGAGGGAGGCGGCCTGTTAATCCTGGGTATTGGGGCGCTGGCTCTCGGAGTGTTCAACCATCTGCTGTTCCATATGATCTATGAAAGTGATATAATGTGGATTGTAGTTACCGTAGTCTGCGTGCTTCTTGGCGTCATCCTGACCGGACTCGGCGTAAAAATGATGTCCAAAACCGGCGCCTCCGTTGCGGAGATGACGGCCAAGGACAGCGGCTACAGCGCAGAAGAAATACTGGAATTTTATAGGGAATGCCGCCAGCCGGATGCGCTGCTATTGTCTTTGACTTCCCAACCCACCAGAGAAAAAGATTTTATGAAAGTGGGCTTTTTGACTAAAAACTGGCTGCGGCTGCCAAACAGGCTGTATCATGGCGTCATGCGGATTTCGGACATGGCGGTGATCTGGTATGAAGAGTCTGCGCTTCCAGGTTATGATCCGGGTATTTTCACCATTAAAAGTGACGGAAACATGCTGTATGTGAAATGCAAACCGGATGTGGGAACTGAGCTCGTTGCGGCGCTCGCCGGCAGAAACCCCGAGAGCATTACAGCGCGGCGTTTTACATTTGAGGGCGATCACTATGATGCCTTTCAGAACCCGAAGAAGGCGGCGGACCTTTATCGGATGAGGAGACATTAGTCCATTGATAAGAAATCTCCCCGGGAATAGGATTTGAAAAGAGAGGAACACGTCAGGCAACCGATGCGCAGAGATTACGGAGGGTGAAGCATGAAAACGAAATTGATCGGGTGGTTGGCCGGGTCTGCAGCGGTGATGCTCTTACTGCCATGGGCCGCGGTAACGTTTGTCCAAAGTGATGCCGGAATGGCGGTTACGCTGCTGTTGTTTTTTGCGATCAATCCGGCATTCTCCATTGTAACAGGGATCTTTGCAGGAAAATCCATGAAAGAAATGTGGTGCCTGCCTGTCATTGCCGCCGCCTTGTTTTTGCTTGGTACATGGGCGTTCTTTGATCCGGGGGAAGGTGCGTTTGTCATATACGCGGTGGTTTATCTGGTCATTGGTGTGGCCTCGATGCTGGCTTCTTCATGGTTCTGTGCGGGAAGTCGGCGGTAGCCGGGACGGAAGATAAATACGACGAATCAAAGCAGTTGCGCTGTCACATACCAAGGGGAGAACATAACAGTAATTTACGGACCGAATCTTAGCATACAGAGGGGATAATTTCAGAAGGTGTCACAGAATCATCATCCAACCTTGATGATTTTGCGGCACCTTCTTTTATCTCCATTCTGTCGCAAACAGTCAAAAAAAGGTCCCATTTGCTAATAAATTGACATTTGTAACATTTTGTGGTAATATTATTTGGTACAGGTACACAGAATGGCGGCGGTCAAATTGCGCGTCATAAATGATATAAGTTGGTGGTATGGTGATGGATGTCAAGGGATGCTATAAAAAAATGGGCGGCAATTATGAGCAGGCTGCCCGCTTAATGGGCAGCGATGAACGGATTTTAAAATACTTAAAGTTATTTCAAGGCGATATGAATTTCTACGCTTTGTGCAGCGCGGTTAAGGAGAATGATTTTAAAACTGCCTTTAATGCGGCGCATACGCTAAAAGGGCTCGCCTTAAATTTAAGCCTGACATCCCTTGCCGACCGGACAAAGGAACTGACGGAACTGCTTCGCGGCGGGGATCCCGGCGAGGGCCTCGCCTCACTGCTTGAAAGGACAACAAGGACATATGCATCGGTGCTGGAATGTATTAATACTCTGATAGATGAATAACTGAAAAGGGGAGAGGATGAAATCACAAAATAAAATTCTAATCGTAGACGATTCGGAATTGAACCGTTCCTTACTTGCAGATATGCTCCGCGATGAATATGAAGTCTTGGAGGCCGGCAACGGGCTTCAGGCAATCAGGCTTTTGGAATTCCATCAATTTGAGATTTCTTTGATATTGCTGGATATTATCATGCCGGAGATGGATGGGTTTGAAGTGCTGGCGATGATGAATAAAAACGGGTGGATTGAGCGGATCCCGGTTATCATCATCTCAGCAGAAACAACCGCCTCCTATATCGATGCTGCCTATGATTTAGGTGCGACCGAGTATGTGAACCGTCCGTTTGACCCCAAAACAATCAGGCGGCGTGTATCCAACACCATCATGCTCTACTCCAAACAAAAATTTCTGGAAAATGCAGTTACGGAGCAGGTTCTGGAAAAAGAGAAAAGTAATCTGATTATGCTGGAGGTTTTGAGCCACATTGTCGAATTCCGGAACGGCGAGAGCGGAATGCATGTCCTCAACATTCGTATCATCACAGAGATGCTGTTAACCCAGCTTTGCGCCTCATATACCCAATATCACGATCTGCAATCCCAAATATTACTGATCTCAAACGCCTCTTCGCTGCACGATATCGGAAAGATTTCCATCGACGAGCGGATTTTGAACAAGCCCGGTAAGCTCACGCGCGAAGAATATGAGACGATGAAAACGCACAGCGTTATCGGCGCAAACATGCTTGAGAACACACGATATTATCCCGGCGAGGAAATTGTGCGAATCGCAAGGGATATTTGCCGGTGGCACCATGAGCGGTATGACGGAGGGGGATATCCGGACGGCCTTGTGGGCGATCAAATTCCCATTGAGGCCCAGGTGGTCGCCCTGGCTGACGTGTATGATGCCTTAACCCACAGGCGCGTCTATAAAGAGGCATATTCCCACCAAAAGGCGTTTGAGCTGATTTTCAGCGGGCAATGCGGCGCCTTCAATCCATTGCTGCTCCAATGTATGGAAGCGATTGGCCCTTTGTTGGAAACGGAATTGAAAACCCGTTCCACGGGTTTTGTCACAAAAGAAGAAATAAAAGATATCACCCGAAATATCCTGCAATGCGGGGAGGCCTCCAACCGCACGTTAGCGCTTCTGGAACAGGAGCGCATTAAATACCAGTTTATCGCGAAAATGTCGAAAGAAATCCTGTTTGAATATACCTATCAGACGGACGTTCTGACGCTCTCGGAAGAGGGCGTTATTCAGCTTGGGTTACCGGAAATTATCGTTAATCTGAAACAGGACAAGCTGTTTCAGCAGGTGATGAAAGTTGAGGACTATCTGGATCTGCGCAGTAAGCTCCGCTGCGTCTCGCCTGGCAATCCGACGGTCATGGAAAACTATTGCCTGTGCGTCAATGGGCAATGGAGGTGGTTCAAGATCATTGCCCGCCCGCTTTGGCTGGGGAACAACAAGAGCGCAATTACAGGAGCCATCGGAAAATGTATGGACATCCATGAGGAGATCACGGAACTGGAGCTTTTGAAGAAATCAGCCCATATTGACGATTTAACCGGGTTATACCGCAGAAACTATGCCTGCACAAAGATAAAAGACCTGCTCAGAAAGGTACATGCGTCCAACAAAAAATACGCCCTCATGCTGTTTGATTTGGACTATTTCAAACATGCGAATGATTTATATGGGCATATGTTTGGAGATCAGGTGCTGCGTGAGGCGGTACACAAAGTACGCAAATCCGTGCGAAACTCGGATATTGTCGCAAGAATCGGCGGAGATGAATTTTTGATTTTCTTAGAATATAAGACGGATATAGATCCCGTGGCCGAGCGCATTTTCCAATCCATCGGCGGAATGTATCAGGATTTTCATATCCGTGCGAGCATGGGGGTTGCCCTCAGTCCGGTACACGCGACCGAGTATGAGCTGTTGTTCCATTACGCGGATCAGGCGCTTTACTCCGCAAAGCATAAGGGCCGGAACTGCTATTGCATTTATGACGATTCCATGGACAGTTTTCTGTCCGTTTTATCGGAAGAACCACCTTATGAGAAAGGGACGAGATGAAATACGAGACCTATCAGTACGACAGAATATTTGAAATCCTGAAACATAAAATTGAATCCGGGCGAATGCCCAAGGGGACTGTGCTTCCCTCCATCGCCGATCTTTGCAGGGAATACAAAGTCTCCAACAAAACCATACGCCGTGTGGTAGCGATGCTGGCGGACGCAGGATTAATCAAAACAAAAGAGCGGCAGCTCTCGGTGGTTATTTTTGACCAGCATAAAGGGGAAGATGATTCTGCGGACGATTTGCAGGAACCGGACGGCCCTGTTATGACAGACATTTTAAAAACAGCGGAAATTCTTTACTATCCGTTTATCTGTCATGGAATTTCCCTGTGCAGCAAGGACGATTGGGATATTCCCGAAAGAATCGTCCGGCAGTTGGACCCCAAATTGCCGTCTCTTTTTTGGAAAAAGACGAAGCTGATCTGGCGCTTTTTTATCGCGCGGTGCGAAAACGAGCTGAGCCTTCATATCGTTGATGACCTCGGTTTTCTGGGGGTGGAATACAGGGAAAACAACATCGGCTCACGCATCACCTATCAGCGGACGCTCCTTGAATTCATTCAGAAGAGCAGAATTGAGGTACCGGCAAGCGAAGCGATAAAAGAATTCCTTGCGTACATCCATTTTATTACGATTTCCCGGGAGGATTTTCAATGTTATGTCCCCGCGGATTCACCCTTCCGCGTCGGCGTTCAGGGGCTGAATCAGTGGATGAAAACAGCGGAGGAGCGCTATTCCAGCGTATACCTGGATATTTTAGGACTTATCACAATCGGTTATTATCAGCCGGGAGACAGGCTGCCTTCTCACGCCCAGATGCAGAAGATGTACGGCGTAAGCGTAAACACGACGACGCAAGCTGTTCATTGCCTGCAAAAATGGGGCGTTGTAGAGGCGACCCGGGGGAGAGGGATTTTTGTATCTGAGAATATCGAGGCCCTCAACAACATTCATGTGGATCCCCGGCTGATTGCCAGCCATATCAGACGGTACCTGGATTGCCTGGAGCTGATTTCCCTTACGGTCGAAGGGGTGGCGTGTCATGTCGCGGCCCACGTTTCTCCTGAGCATATACGGGAATTGATTCATCGATTGGACGAGGTGAAAATAAGCGGCAGTTTGTATCAGCCCGCGCCGGTGATACTTCTGGAATTTTTAACAGAGCATATCCCATATGAAGCCCTGAAAACGATCTATACGATTATCCTTAAAAACTATCGAATCGGCCGGAAAATACCAAAACTGATCAATGGCGGCAACCGGCCCAATAAATCTGAGATACACCGCAGGTGCGCGGAAGCGGCGGATACGCTGCTGGGCGGCGATCAGAGCGCATTTGCAAAGCAAGCCGCGGAGATGTTCGAGTATACCCATCAGCTCATCGTAAAAGAATGTAAAAGGCTGGGCTACTGGAATACGGTTCAGGACTTATATGACGGCTCTCAGCTGTGGAAATAGGAAGCTTCAAATGCAGCGCTGGGCCGAGAGGGACGGAAAATCAAAATGAAACGGGAAACGGATGGTAAAATCAAAAAAGCCGGAGCAAAAAATCAGCAATGGCCCATAAAGGCAACCCTTCTGTTGACGGTACTGCTTACGTTTGAGGTGCTTTGGTTTACTTCCGCATATCGTCATTTAAGTCAATCCATTCAAAAGGAGCGGATCGACTCCATCGAGCAGATGAGCACGCTCATTTCGGAAAAGCTGCTTTTGCTGAGGCAGAATTATGAGGACAAGGTAAGGCAGGCAGGCCACATCATCATGGACAGCCATATCCGGTCATTTGAACAGGGACGGGCGCTGCTTCTGGCGTATGATCAGTTATACCTGCTGGCTGAGGACGGCACCTGTATTTCCCTGACGGGAGAAAAAATCGTAATGGCAGAATCGGAAGAGATAAGGAATCTGAAAACCTCGGATTCGGTTCGGACGGATTTCTGTACGGTACATACCAAGGGCGATTTTTGGGTGTTTATGTCGCCTCTTACCGATGTGACCATAGAAGGCAAGGCGTATTTCGGCGTGATCATGCTGGTGGACTCCAATACCTACGCGGAGGTTGCAGCCACTGCCTTATATGAGAATCAGGGAGCTTCCTATGTGGTGAATCAGCAGGGGGTAATTGAGCTGAGGCCCACAAAGTCAACCGCAAACAATTATTTTGGCGGGTATAATCTGCTCAATATTTTGCGGGAAAGGAAGGTGGATGACAAGCTGGTTCTTGCGCTGCAGCGGGGGATTGAGGAGCGGCAGGAAGTCAACTTTTCCGCCAAGATCGGTGGGGAAACATGGCGGATACAAAGCTTTCCCGACAGCTGGGGCAACAGCATCGTCATTACGGTCCCCATTTCGATTACGGCCCGTACAACTTTTGACGGAATGCGGAATGTCATTATTATAATTGGTCTTACGCTCGTGTCCATGGTCGCCTTGGCGTTGATCTGGATCTCCTACTATGTGAGAAAGGGGCAGCAAATCAAGCTGGAGCAGGCAAAGGCCAACTTGAAGAGCGACTTTATGAACAAAGTCTCCCACGATATCCGCACGCCGCTGACCGCTGTGATCGGGCTGAATGACCTGCTGCTGCACAATGCGGACAAACCGGATATTGTGGCGGACTGCGCGCGGAAAGCGAAGAAGTCCGGGGAATACCTGGTCTCCATTATCAATGACGTATTGGATTTGAGCCGGATCGAAAGCGGAAAGCTGCGCCTCTCACATACGGCCTTTGATATGAAGGAACTGCTGGACACCGTTGTTCAGCTGGAGGTTTATCCCGCCAGCGAGAAGGCGCTGACCTTCCGCCTGGACTGTCCGGAGAGTATCCACCCAGGATTTTTTGGGGATGCCGTTCGCATCAAGCAGTGTCTGATCAATCTGACTTCCAATGCCATTAAATTTACGCCTGAACAGGGGACCGTGACCCTGACTTACCGGGAGCAGATGGAAGACGACCGATATACCAGAGTTTATTTTGTGGTCGAAGATACCGGGATCGGCATGAGCGAAAGGTTTATGAAGCAGATGTTCCACCCCTTTGAGCAGGAACAGTCCTCCCTGACCTCCACCCATGTGGGCAGCGGTCTGGGGCTGGCCATTGTACACAGTCTTGTGACCCTGATGAACGGCACGATCCACGCGGAGAGCAAAATAAATCAGGGGAGCAGATTTGTCATAGAGCTTCCACTGGAGCGAACCGAGTTGAGTGAAGTGGAACCGGAAAACGAGCGAACCGATGAATTGCCCGCTTATTTGCTTGGCAAGAGAATCCTGTTGGCGGAAGATAACGAAATCAACCGCGAGATTGTGGCAGAGCTTTTGACCGGACTCGGTTTTGTGGTCGATGGAGCGGCAAATGGCGCAGAGGCGTTGGAGCGCTTCAAACAATCTTCCATGGGATATTATTCCATCATTTTGATGGACATCCAAATGCCGGTGATGAACGGCCTGGAGGCCGTCGCGGCCATCCGTAAATCGGCGCACATGGACGCGCAGAGAATCCCCATCATTGCGTTATCCGCAAACGCGTTTGAGGAGGATGTGGAGAAATCGCTTGCCAACGGCATGCAGGCCCATATCAGCAAGCCGATAGATATGAATACGCTCAAAAAACTGTTTGTCAAATACATACGTTGAGGAGGGGTGACAAATGAGAAAACAGAGGTTTTTCTTCGCTGTATTGGCCTGTGCCATGCTGTCTTGTCTGTGCGGCTGCGCAGGCGTTCCTCGTGAAAAGGAGATGAGGGCCCGGTTCTGTCCGGAAAACGAGATTTTATCCTATGAGCCGGTGGACTTTGATAAAACCGTCATCACCATCGGCATGTACGCTCCCTGTAATGCCAAGCCGGTGGAGCTTGCCATCGAGGCTCAATTTCCGGATGTTGACGTCGTTACAATGGAGAAATCCAGCATTCCCGACATTCAATCGTATGTAAGTCAGCCAGGCGTACAGGATGATTTAGAGGATATTATATTTACGGGCTATATAAAAGATGTGGAGCTAAGTAACAATATCTTTTATGATTTAGCAGCGGAGGATTTTACCTCACTTTACAATCAATCTGTGCTGAACAGCATGAGCTCCGGCGGTAATCTCTACCAACTCCCTATCAACAGTTCAGTACAGGGTATCTTTTACAACAAAAGTTTGTTCGAGGAGCACGGCTGGGAAATTCCGGAGACGATAGAGGCATTTTACACGTTGTGTGACAAAATATCGGAACAGGGTATCCGTCCTTTTGTCCCCTGCTTTAAGTACTCCCCGGACTCGGTCGGCCTGGGTTTCTGCAACCGGACCATTTTTTCCACAATGGACAAACGGGAGCAGTACGATCTTTTCTGCAGCGGCCATGCCTCCTGCAGGGGCTTGCTGGAGCCGTATTTCGAGGTACACAAAACACTCTATGACCGAGGCATCGTGGTGGAGGACGACTTTTCCTCCAGTCTGACCAGAAACCGTCACGCCCTTTATGAGGGGGAAATCGCCATGCTGCCGGAACAGCTGACTATGTTTTCCCTGTATGAGGATGAGCGGCCGGAATGTGAGATCGGCTTTTTCGGTTATCCCACCGATACACCCGGGGAACGGTGGATGCAGATGATGCAGGGACGCAGCATGGCACTGTCAAAAGCCTCCATGGAGGATCCCGATATAAAGCAGACTCTGCTGGAAATTTTGGCATTTCTCAGTACCGATGAAGGGCAGAAGGCCCTGCTGGAGGTTTTTTCAGGGCTGAGCAGCGTTAAATCCGCTCAGGCAAATTTAAGGGAAGAATTCTGGGACGTGCAAAAATGCATTGAAAACGGTCATATTTTTTTTGCGAACCGGATCGGAAACGAGCTTCACAACCAAACCCTGAAGTCGTATCTGGAAGGCAGGCTGACCCTGGAGCAGGTTCTTGCCGAAACGGACGCCATGGTTGAAAATATCTCGGAGAGCCGGGAGCCGGAGAAGGCGGTTGGAACTGCGGCAGAGGCTTTTACCATCCTGGAAACCAGCTGCTTTATTGCCGATGCCATGCGCGCCGCCACAGGAGCGGAGATAGCCCTCATTCCCCACGCCACCTATTATACGGGAAATTCTGCGAGGTTTTACGAGGGTGAAGTTACAATGTTATATCGCTTCTATCTGAGAGGATTGGGAGCGGGAGACTACCTGACCACCTATGAAATCACCGGCGCCAATCTGAAAAAGCTGATGGAGCACCCCATCATCAATGGCGAGGAAATCAATGTTATGTACGCCTTTTCCGGTTTGAATATGGATTACGCACCATGGCGGGACCGGGATAAAAATGTAATTAAGCTGACCCTGGCGGATGGAAGTGAGATTGAGGACAGTAAGCGATACACCGTTGCCGCCTGGCCCACCTCCATCGACGAATCTTACCTCACCTCCATCGTGAACGTCCACAGCGAACCCGGCAGTAATATTGATTTGGTTTCTTTGGCTGTCAAACAGGCAGGAACCATCTCTCCGGCAAAGGATCATCGGCTTACACTGCGGTGGGATTAGAATCACAAGCATAGGAGCCTATATGAAACAATTTATGAGACAATCTAAAAAATACATAACAGCTGTTTTTTCAGCGGCGATCTCGCTCGTGATCCTGCTTTTAATGGATATCCCTGTTTATGCCGCAACAGGACATTCCGGCCGGCTTCGGATTCCTTTTCCTGAAGCCGAAGGCTTTACGATGATCGATGAAAATGGGAAACGCTCCGGTCTGGTCGTGGACTATTTGAATGAAATCGCAAAATATACCGGCTGGTCATATGAATTCATTGATACCGATGCGAATGACATGGTCCAGGACTTTATTGACGGCCGATATGACCTCATGGGCGGCACCTACTATTCAGAGGCGTTTGAACCATACTTCGCTTATCCGGATTATAGCTGCGGCCAAACCAAAGCCGTTTTGCTGGCCCGCCAGGATAATGAAGCAATAAAGGGCTATAATTTAAGAGATTTGAACGGGAAAACCATAGGTGTTGTGAAGCGGGCAACTGATAATATGCGCCGGCTGGAGGAATTTCTCTCTGCCAATGGTTTAGTCTGTACAATCAAATTATACACCGCCGAAGAGGTTGCCGCCAACCAAATCAATCTGGATTTGGAGGACGGAAAAATCGACCTGAAACTTGGAAATGCAACGGATGATACAGGTGAGTTCCGCGCGGTAGCGTATTTTGATGCGCAGCCTCATTATCTGGTTACGCAGCCTGACGACAGGGAGCTGCTAAAAGAGCTGAATTGGGCAATGGAGCGCATCCTGTTATCTGACCCGCATTTTTCAGAAGAAGTCTATACGCGGTATTTTGACGATACAGGTGTGGAAAACCTGCTGCTGAGCGAGGAAGAAAAAGCCTATATTCAACAGAAGGGAACAGTGACTGTGGCGGTTCCCGAATATTTTCATCCGCTTTATTGTGTTGGTTACGAGGACGGGGACCATGTCGGCCTGATACCGGAGCTGCTGGACAAAATTACTGCGCGATACGGGATCAAGTTTACTTATATACTGGCCGACTCCTACGCCCATACCCAGCAACTCGTTTTCGAAGGCAAAGCCGACATGGCCGGCATTTTCTTTGATGATGCCGCGGATGCCATGCGCAGTGAACTGGCACAGACCAAGCCCTACGCCGCATTAAATGATTTAATTGTCCGTAACAGGAAAGTGACCTATCCGGCAGACGGATTAACCTGCGGACTTTTGAAAGGGCGCCATCTTCCAACTTATATAAAAGCAAGCGAAGCAAAATATTTTACAACCATTGAGGAAGTTTTGTCCGCCGTAAATACCGGTAAGGTGGATTTTGCCTGTGGACTTTCCGCAAGAGTGGAACAGGTGATGCAGGAAAACATTTATACGAACGTGGTTCCGGTTAACCTGTCGGCAAACCGCATGAAAATCAGCTTTGCTATGCCTATGCCGGCAAATCCGGAACTGCTGTCTATCATTAACAAGGGCATTAACAGCTTATCTGAGGAGGACCGGATTTCTCTTTTAGATCATAATCTGGTTTCCATTGGAGATGCCAAGGTATCTTTGAAAAATTTTGTGGAGACCAATCCCATTTTATCAATTACGGCTATATCGGCTTTTTTACTGCTTGTCATAATGGTGATTACTGTAATCGCCAGCCTGCGTGTGAAAAATGCCATTATGCAAAAAGATGTGATCAGGGCAGAGGCGGAGAACAAAGCTAAAAGTGAATTTCTCTCCCGAATGAGCCATGAAATCCGTACACCGATGAATGCCATTGTTGGAACGACCGCACTAATCGCAATGAAGGATGATATCCCCGAGAGCATAAAAGGCAATCTGGCAAAGCTGAAAGCAACCTCACAGTATTTATTGGGGCTGATCAATGATATTTTAGATATGAGCCGAATTGATAACGGCATGCTTTCGATCGCAGAAGAAGATTTCTCCTTACAACAGCTGCTGGATGAACTTTGCAGTATGATGCAGTCACAGTCAAAAGCCCGGGAAATAGCGCTTTGCTGTGAAACCGGTTTCAGGCATTCTGATTTGAAGGGCGATGCAATCCGGTTAAAGCAGGTTTTGATGAACCTGGTTTCCAATGCTATTAAATTTACGCCGCGGGGAGGAACGGTACATCTGACCGTGGAGGAAACTGCAGCCACTGACCTGCAGGCCGTTTATTTATTCAAAGTCACTGACACCGGGATTGGCATCAGGGCAGAGGATTTAGAGCGTATCTTTGAATCCTTTGTTCAAACCGGCGCCAACCGAATGCGCAGTCAGGGAACCGGGCTGGGCCTGCCGATCAGCCAAAATATTGTGCAGCTTATGGGCGGCACTTTACGAGTGAAAAGTAAAATAAATGAGGGCAGCGAATTTTCCTTCTCCATTCCCCTTTCTTTTGGAAAGCATATAGATTTAAAGCCGGAATCAGTGACTGATTTTTATTTTGAAAATGTGCGGATTCTATTAGCTGAAGATCACCCGATTAATGCGGAAATTGCAACAGAGATTTTGACCTTGAAGGGAATGCGGGTAGAACTTGCCGGGGATGGCGCAGAAGCTGTCAAATGTTTTGAGCAAAGTGCTTCCGGATATTTTGACCTCATCCTGATGGATATGAGGATGCCTAATATGGACGGCTTAGAGGCCACAAAGGCAATACGGGCATCTGGCCATCCTGACGCGGCAAAAATCCCTGTTATTGCACTAACCGCAAACTCATTCCAGGAGGATAAAGATATGGCAAAAGAGGCGGGAATGAATGATTTCCTTTCTAAACCCCTGGAAATAGATTTACTTTATACGGTAATTCAGAAATGGTTAACAGAATTTAATACAAACTTGTGAGCGTATAATTATCCCCGGCCATATCATACAGATGGCCGGGGATTTTCCAGACTTGCAGTTTATATGCGAGCTTCGTTCCGACACAATGGCCTGGGTAATGGCGAGGCCGGCTGAGGCCATTGATGTCAATGAGTATCCGGAGCGATGCCGGATTGTGGCAGACAATAAAGTTTATCGGCCGCTTTCCACTGTAGTGTTATGGAAAGGCTGTGGCATTTTATCAAAATCGTTCTCTGGTACACCCGCTTTTTGGGAACGTTCAAGATCCAGTTGGCATACACGTTCCAGAATACTGTCAAAAATATCCTGTTTGTTTTTGTAATGTTTGTATAGCGCGCCTTTTGTCTTCACAGTATGAGCGGCAGCCGAATCACAAAGGTACTGCCGCCCCCAACCACAGATTCCACACTGATTTCTCCCCCATGCTCCAGCACAATGGCGCGGGTAATGGAAAGTCCAAGTCCCTGCCCGCCCTCATCTTCGCGGGTCGTGTATAACCGGTCGAAAACTTTGGGAATTTCCGTCTCCGGAATCCCGCAGCCGGTGTCGGCCACGCAGATTAGGGCAAAGTTCTGATCCCGTTCCAGGGAGAGAACAATCTTCCCATCGGGCGGTGTAAATTCGCCTGCATTGTAAATCAGATTTTCCAGCGCCCGGGTCAGCTTCCGGCTATCCGCCATTACCGTACAGGGCAGGGGCGTCAGCTCGCATAAGAAGTCCGGGCCGGTCAGCTCCACCACCGGTTGGTTGCTGCGGTAAAAGTCTGCCAGGAATCGGTTTAAGGAAAGCGGTTCCATCTGCGGCAGCGCGCCCGCCTCGCCCGCCAGCTCCTGGATGGATTCGAGCCGGTCGGCGAGAACGCTGCATTTATCCTCAATACCCTGCATTTTCTCCCGTGTGTCCCCATCCAGCATAATGTCATTGAGGCGGATAATCTGTGCCATGTTGGACAGGGCGGTGAGAGGGGATTTCATGTCGTGACCAAGCTCCGCCATGAGCTGGCCGCGCTCTTTTAAAAGCTTTGTCAAATGACGGGTCTTTTCGTCCACTTCCTCCTGCAGGTGTTCGGTTAAACGCAGGTTTTCCGCCGCCATCGCCCGGCTTCGGGACACCATCAGCGCGGCAAAGGCAAGCACCATACAGAAAGCCCCGTATTCTTCCGGCCAGCCTCCGACTGCCGGCTCAAACCGTCCCACCGTAACTGCGCCGTAAAGCAGGCAGACACCGTTTGCCGTGACAGCCATAAGAGCCGGGCATGAATAAGGCTTTCCCAGCACACAGCCGCAGGCGGCCGCAGCAATCAGAAAGAGGGCGGCCAGGATCTGATAGCCGGAGATCAGCGGTCCGTACCACAGCATGAATCCGGGAAAAGAGGGCAGCACCAGCAGAGGAACCAGAACCCCGACGCCGCACATGCCCAGGGAGAAGGCGGCGGCAGCGTTTTGTATCAGTCGGTTCAGGCGTTGATGCTCCGAATCCGGCAGGAATAAATAGAGGGAGATCCGCACCGCACAGTAAACGCCGCAGAGGGC